>OLQH01000809.1_pt1 | contig 30532 bp, 25 predicted proteins | sample 1672671 | NCBI WGS metagenome assembly OLQH01 (sample SAMEA3136712, study PRJEB25190) | human gut metagenome
CCCTTACAGAAACCCTGCCCGCCCCACACCCCGTCCTCTCAAGCAGCCCCCACCTTCCCTCCCAGGACCAGGAGCCACGGACAGCAGCAGGAAAACACCGGCAGACCGCACTCTTTTTTCAGGAAATTCTTTTAAAAAGGGTGGTTTTGGTGTATAGTATTAAAGAAGCCCGGATTGCCCGTCCCACAGGAAAGGAGGCCGCCCATATGGATTGTAAACAAGCAGAAAAACTGATTCCTGATTTTATCAAAGGAGAAATGGATACCAGGACGGCGAAGCAGTTCCTGGAGCACGTGGACAAATGTCCGTCCTGCAAAGAGGAGTTAAGCATCCAGTTCCTGGTAACTGTAGGAATGGAACGTCTGGAGGACGGCGAGGCTTTTAATTTGAATGATGAGCTTTCGGCAAGGCTTCAGACCGCTGAAAGCCATATAAAAATACGCCAGATGCTGCAGAGAGGGCTATATTATTTTGAAGCCATAGCGATCCTGACAGTCATTCTGGTTATGACAACGGTGGTATTTGTATGAGTAAAAAAATGGTTCTGATTGACGGGCACAGCATATTGAACAGAGCGTTCTATGGTGTGCCTGATTTGAGCAATGCCCAGGGGCTCCATACCAATGCGGTATATGGCTTCCTGAATATCATGTTCAAGATTCTGGAGGAGGAAAAACCTGAATATCTGGCGGTGGCTTTTGACGTGCATGCGCCTACCTTCCGTCATGAGCTGTTCAAGGAGTATAAGGGGACGAGAAAGCCCATGCCGGAGGAATTGCGGGAGCAGGTGCCGGTCATGAAAGAGGTGCTTCGGTCCATGGGCATCTGCACTGTGGAAAAAGCCGGCCTGGAGGCGGATGACATTCTGGGAACCCTGGCAAAACGCGGGGAAAAGGAAGGAATGGAGGTGGCTCTGGTTTCAGGAGACAGGGATCTTTTGCAGATAGCCAGCGATCATATCAAGATCCGTATTCCCAAAACCAAAGGCGGAAAAACGGAAATAGAAGACTATTATGCCTCTGATGTTCAGGAAGCCTACCAGGTGACGCCGGTACAGTTTATTGAACTGAAGGCCCTTATGGGGGATTCCTCCGACAATATTCCCGGAGTGCCCAAGGTAGGCCCCAAGACAGCCACGGATCTTATGGTCCAGTACGGCTCCCTGGACAACATTTATGCACATTTAGATGAAATTACGAAGAAAAGTATCCGGGAGTCCCTGGCGGCCAACAGGGAGCTTGCGGATCTGAGCAAGGTGCTGGCAACCATCCACACGGATTGTGAACTGGATGTAACCTGGGATATGGTCAGGCTGCAGGATCTTTTTACCCCGGAAGCCTACACACTCTTTAAACAGCTGGAATTCAAAAATCTGCTCAGCCGGTTTGAAGAAGATGCGGTGACACAGAATGATCAGAAGGAAACCTTCCGCATGACATCGGAGCTTTCCGATGCGGAGGAAGCTTTCGGTGCGGCGGAAAAGGCAGGAAAGGCTGCATTTCTTGTGCTGGAGGACGGCAGGGCGGACGGGGATTTTGCGGCCCTGGCCCTGGCAAGCGCTGCGGATCAGATTTGGATTTTCATCCCCCAGGGCTTCCTGACGAAGGAATACCTGACGGACAAGCTGAAAAACCTGGTGAAAAAGGGCGTCAAACTATCCACCTTCCAGATCAAGAACCAGTATGGGTATCTGGAAAGCGATCAGACGGAGCGGTTTTTTGATGTGCTGATTGCGGCATATCTGCTCAACCCGCTGAAAAATGATTACAGCATAGAGGATATTGCAAATGAACAGCTGGGCCTGATGATTCAGAGCCGGCAGCAGCTTTTGGAAAAGCTTTCTCTGGTGAAGGCGTCCCAGGAGAGGGAGGAGGCCTTCCGGGAATATGCAGGCTTTGCTGTATATACGATTTTCATGGCGGAGCCAAGACTACGGGAAAAGCTGCGGGAAACCGGGATGGAGAAGCTTTTTGAGGAAATAGAAATGCCTCTGACAAGAGTGCTTCATGATATGGAAGCGGAAGGCGTGGAAGTGCGTCCGGAGGAGCTGAAGGCCTATGGAGACGCGCTGGTGGAACGGATAGAGGAGCTTGAACATTCTATCCATAAGCAGGCCGGAGAGGACTTTAACATCAATTCCCCCAAGCAGCTGGGAGAAATCCTTTTCGAAAAAATGCAGCTGCCCGGCGGAAAGAAAACGAAGACCGGATATTCCACCGCCGCGGATGTGCTGGATAAGCTGGCTCCGGATTACCCTATTGTTTCGGAGATTCTGGAATACCGGGGGCTGACTAAGCTCAAATCCACCTATGCGGACGGACTTGCGGCCTATATCGGGGAAAACAACCGGATTCATACCACACTGAACCAGACGATTACCGCCACGGGAAGAATCAGCTCCACGGAGCCGAACCTGCAGAACATTCCTATGCGCATGGAGCTGGGGCGTCTGATCCGCAAGGTGTTTGTTCCCAGGTCGGGGTATGTGTTTACCGATGCGGACTATTCCCAGATCGAACTGCGCGTGCTCGCCCATATGTCCGGGGATGAGCAGCTGATTGAGGCGTACCGTTCCGATGCGGACATCCACCGAATTACGGCGGCCAAGGTATTCCACACTCCATTTGAGGAGGTGACTGACCTTCAGAGAAGGAACGCCAAGGCAGTGAATTTCGGCATTGTGTACGGAATCAGCTCCTTCGGGCTCAGCCAGGATTTGAGTATTTCCAGGAAGGAAGCGGCGCAGTATATTGAAGAATATTTTAAAACCTATCCTAAGGTCAAGGAATTTCTTGACAGAGAGGTGGAAAATGCCAAAGAAAACGGTTATTCCGTCACGATGTTCGGCCGCAGGAGACCGGTGCCCGAACTGAAATCCAGCAATTTCATGCAGCGCTCCTTCGGTGAGAGAGTAGCCATGAATGCGCCGATCCAGGGAACGGCCGCGGATATTATCAAGATTGCCATGATACGTGTCTGGAAGCGCCTGAAGGAAGAAAACCTGAAATCCCGCCTGATTCTGCAGATCCACGATGAGCTTCTTGTGGAGACTGCGGAGGATGAAATGAGCCTGGTGGCGGACATTATGGAAAAGGAAATGAAGAATGCCGCTGAACTGGCGGTTTCTCTGGAAATTGACCTTCACACGGGAAAGAACTGGTACGAGGCAAAATAAGGGGAGTTTTACAATGAAGCTGATAGGTATTACAGGCGGCGTGGGAGCGGGAAAGTCACAGGTGCTTTCCTGTCTGGCTTCCCGCTGCCGCTGCCGCATCCTGCTTGCGGATGAGGTGGGAAACGAAGTCAAGCTACCCGGACAGCCCTGCTATGAACGGCTGGTGGAGCTGCTGGGAAAGGATGTGCTGGCGGAGGATGGGACCATTGACAGGGGACGGATGGCAGAAAAGATTTTTGCAGATGATTGCCTCCTTTCCCAGGTAAACGGTATCATTCATCCGGCGGTAAGGGTTTACATATTGCAGGAGGTGGAGAAAGAAAGAAGCCTTGGAAAGGTGGATTTCTTTTTCCTGGAAGCCGCTCTTTTGATAGAGGAGGGCTATGACAGGATCGTGGATGAGCTGTGGTACGTCTATGCGGATGAGGAAGTGCGCAGAAAGCGTCTGAAGGAAAGCAGAGGGTATTCGGATGCGAAGATAGACCATATATTCCACAGCCAGCTGCCGGAGGAGGAATTCCGCCGCCACTGCCGGAGAGTGATTGAAAATAACGGGGATCTGCAGGAAACCTGCCGCCAGATTGATGAGGTGCTGGCAAAACTGCAGGAGTGATGTTTTGAAGGGCGTTTGCAGTTTTTCCTTGCATGCGGCGCCGGAATATGGCATATTAGAGAGTGTTTGAAATTACAAAGACTTTTGGTACGCCTGCAGACAGGGCGGAGGATGAAGGAGTAAGAAACTTATGAGACTGTGCAGCATTGCAAGCGGCAGCAGCGGAAACTGCATTTATGTGGGAACGGATACGACGCACGTTCTGGTGGATGTTGGAATAAGCAGAAAGCGGACGGAGGAAGGGCTGAAGAGCCTTGGTATCTGCCCCGGTGAACTGGATGCGATTTTTGTCACCCATGAACACAGCGACCATATCAGCGGGCTGGGCGTTTTTTCCCGCAAATATAATGTGCCCATTTATGCGACAACCAGGACGGTGGATGCCATTAAGGGCGCAAGGAGCCTGGGTGAAATAGACGGGGAGCTGTTTCAGACCGTAAAAGCGGATGAAAGCTTTACCATAAAGGACATGACGGTGAATCCCATGCGGATTTCCCATGACGCGGCGGATCCGGTGGCCTACCGTTTTTCCTACGGAAGGCAGAAAATCGGCGTGGTGACCGATCTTGGCACCTATAACGATTATACGGTGGAGTGCCTGAAGGGAATGGACGCCCTTCTTCTGGAGGCGAACCATGATGTGAACATGCTTCAGGTAGGGCCTTATCCTTATCCGCTCAAGCAGCGGATCCTGGGCGACAGAGGGCATCTTTCCAATGAAAATTCCGGCAGGCTGTTAAGCAGGCTGCTGCATGATAAGCTTCAGTATATCGTGCTGGGGCATCTGAGCAAGGAAAACAACATGCCAGAGCTTGCCTATGAGACGGTGAAGCTGGAAATCACCCAGTCGGATAACTGCTATAAAGCCGGGGACTTCCCGATTCAGGTGGCGAAACGTAGCGAGGTATCCCGTTTAATAGAAATCGCGTAAAGGTGAAGGCGTGAAACGGCTGCAAAATTACGAAAGAAGCGGAGGAACTTTTGATGAAGAAGACAATTATTACAGTAGTAGGACATGATACGGTCGGTATTATTGCAAAGGTGTGTACCTACCTGGCCGACAACAACATTAATATCCTGGATATCAGCCAGACCATTGTCCAGGGATATTTCAACATGATGATGATTGTGGACATGAACCATACCGGAAAGCCTTTCGGGGATATTACAGACGAATTAACCGGGCTGGGCGAAGAAATCGGCGTTATTATCAAATGCCAGAGCGAAGAAATCTTCAGTCAGATGCACAGGATTTGAAAGTAAGAGGTTTGTGGAATGATAAATATATTTGAAGTAAATGAAACCAACAAGATGATTGAAAAGGAAAATCTGGACGTGCGCACCATTACCTTGGGCATCAGCCTCCTGGACTGCGTGGATTCCGATTTATCCCGTGTAAATGAGAAGATCTACCGTAAAATCACCCATGCCGCCAAAAACCTGGTGCAGGTGGGAGAGGAAATTTCCAGGGAATACGGGATCCCCATTGTAAACAAAAGAATTTCCGTAACCCCCATAGCGCTCATCGGCGGCGCGGCCTGCAAGACCCCGGCGGATTTTGCGACCATAGCGGATACGCTGGATAAGGCGGCCCATGAGGTGGGCGTTAACTTTATCGGCGGCTATTCGGCGCTTGTTTCCAAGGGCATGACCTCCGCGGACGAGCTGCTGATCCGTTCCATTCCCATGGCGTTAGCGAGGACGGAAAGAGTCTGCAGCTCCGTCAACTTAGGTTCCACCAAGACGGGCATTAACATGGACGCTGTGAAGCTGATGGGAGAAATCATCCTGGAAGCGGCGGAATATACCAAAGAAACAGATTCCTCCGGCTGTACGAAGCTGGTTGTTTTCTGCAATGCGCCGGATGACAACCCGTTTATGGCAGGCGCCTTCCACGGCGTGACGGAGGCGGATCAGATCATCAACGTAGGCGTCAGCGGCCCCGGTGTTGTTAAAACCGCGCTGGAAAAGGTGCGCGGTGAGAGCTTTGAAGTGCTCTGTGAAACCATTAAAAAGACGGCGTTTAAGGTAACCAGAGTCGGCCAGCTGGTAGCGAAGGAAGCTTCGAGAAGACTGGGAATCCCTTTTGGTATCGTGGATCTTTCCCTTGCCCCCACGCCTGCCATCGGCGACAGCGTGGCGGATATCCTCTGTGAAATCGGCCTGGAATATGCAGGGGCTCCCGGGACCACGGCGGCGCTTGCCCTGCTTAACGATCAGGTGAAAAAGGGCGGCGTTATGGCATCCTCCTATGTGGGAGGCTTAAGCGGCGCATTTATCCCCGTCAGCGAGGATCAGGGCATGATAGACGCCGTATCCGCCGGCGCCCTGACGCTGGAAAAGCTGGAGGCCATGACCTGTGTCTGTTCCGTAGGCCTGGATATGATCGCCATCCCCGGAGATACCAAAGCAACGACCATTTCCGGGATTATCGCAGATGAAATGGCAATCGGCATGGTTAACCAGAAAACAACGGCAGTCCGCCTGATTCCTGTTATCGGTAAGACTGTGGGAGATCATGCGGAGTTCGGCGGCCTTCTGGGACATGCTCCCATTATGCCTGTGAACCAGTTTGACTGCTCTGCCTTTGTGAACCGCGGCGGAAGAATCCCGGCGCCGATCCACAGCTTTAAGAATTAGAATATGGCCGGGAGGATAACCGCATCCGCCCCGGTTCCCGCCCCTGTCCGTCCGGAGTCCTGTTTCCTTCTCCGGGCTGTGGCAGGGGTATTTTTTTATCCAGTTTCAAAAACGGGGCAGTTCGAAAAACCACCGTTTTTTCTTATGGATCAGAAAATACCCCTGCCACAGCCCGGAGAAGGAAACAGGACTCCGGACGGGCAGGGGCGGGAATCGGGGCGGATGCGGTTATCCTTCCGGTCCGGTAGGCTATGGGGCGGAAAGGAAGGAAAGGGATAAGGGAAAAAGGAAGGGGTCAGGTTATGGGGAGTTGGCGTTGGTATTCGTTGGTGAAGGGGGTGTGGTAATTTTGGCAGAGAACGGTTTGGTAAATGTGGGAGGCCTGGATGTCTTCCTGGAGCATTTGGGTGGTGAAGGGGGTGAGGAGGGGTAAGGCGGCGGATAGTTTGGGCAGGTAGGGGATTTTGGCGTTGTTTTTTATGGCGTTCAGGAGAGGAGCGGCTTTTTTGGTGAAGGCCAGGGGGCGGGCGTAGGAGGGGAAGCGGGTGCTTTTTCCGGCGTCCTGGTTTTTCTGGGTGAGGTTCAGGAGTATATGGGTGAGGCAGCGGCTGGCGCGGGCATAAGTGAGGTTTTTGGTGTTGAGGAGCTGGCAGAAGCTTTTCCAGTCGGTGTAGTTATTCAGGTTTTTCTTCAGTTTGTCGGAGAGGTCCGGGGTGATGTCTGCGTATTTTTGATAGCCGTTTTGGGCCTCCATCAAAAGGCGGTAGTGGATGAGGAGGGAAAAATCCTGTTCTGAGAGAAGACCTTGTTGGTTCAGGTGTGTTTCCCAGATTGGCCAGGTTTGTTCCGGGAGGGAGGCTTTGACGGTGTGGAAGCCGGTTCCTTCCAGAAGGGCTTTTCTGATGGCGGTGGCAGAGCTGAAGCTTTCCTGGCTGCAGGGGGCGGCCGGGAGGTTTTCTTCGTGGTAGGCGGAGCCCTGGCGGAGGATTGTGAGGGGGCGCATTTTGCTTTGGGAGAGAGTCAGGGCTTTGCAGTATTCAATTCCGAGGATGTTGTTCGGGAGGGTCCAGTATTGGGCGTCGGTTTCGTCGCTTAAATTAAGGGCTTTGGCCCTGGCGGCGGGGTAGGAGAGGCCTTCTTTTTGATTTTGTCTGATGCGTCGGCGGTATTCGTCGTCTTGTTCGGCGGAGAGGAGGGTATGGGCGGATGCGGCGATTTTTTCGGTATCTCCGGATTCGCTTCCAAAGCACAGATAATCCACAACGCCCAGGCCGTCCAGGATGGAGACGGCTCCGCCTGCAAAAAATTCTGCGCTTGCACAGGCATATCGTACCGGAAGCTCCAGTACCAAATCCGCGCCGCAGGCCAGGGCCATTCTGGCTCTGGTGTATTTATCAAGTAAAGCCGGGGCGCCCCGTTGTGTGAAATCTCCGCTCATCACTACTATTACGTAATCGGCGTCTGTCAGTTCGCGGGCTTTTTTTATTTGGTATTCGTGTCCTTTGTGGAAGGGGTTATATTCGGCTATAATTCCTGTGACCTTCATATCGGTTATTTTTCCTCCATAGGGTCTGATTGTTAATGCTACTCGGACTTTCCGCAGTTGTTTTTTATTTCCTAATCGTAACTGTGAGGGGCTGAACAGTTACTCCTAATCACAAAAAGCATATCATGTTTTTTCGGGCGGGACAATAGCGTGAGCTGCGGCGCTTGCTTTTGTACAAATTCACGGTTACTGTTCACTCCGTAACCAGTAACTGCATAAATCCATTAAAAATTGCCTGCGGCAATGGGATTTATGCACTCTTGAATCACTTTCTTACGTACTGTGCAGTAAATGCACAGTACTGTGTGAACAGTAACAATTCACGAACAATTTATGCCCATTGGTGAAATGTGCAAGATTTTGTACAATAAAATCAGGAAAATAGCCTTGTATACAAAAAAAGAATTCTGTATAATTTAGCTAGACGAAAAGTGGACGACAAAAATTGGAAGAAGTGGAATAGAAAGGAGTTTTTTGGGTATGTCTTATATTGATACGATTAAAGAGAAGGCTAGGTCTGATAGAAAAACAATTGTAATGCCTGAAACAAATGACAAAAGAACGCTGATTGCAGCCGCGCATGTGCTGCAGGAGGGAATTGCCAACATTATTATGGTGGGCAATGAAGAGAAGATTATGGACGGCGCCGGCTGGCTGGAAGTGGATCTGACCGGGGTTACGGTGATTGATCCCAACAAGACAGACAAGCTGGATGAGTATGTGGAGATCCTTTACGAAACAAGAAAAGCAAAGGGAATGACCACGGAAAAGGCAAGGGAGATCCTTTTGAGCGATCCTCTGACCTTCGGCGTGGTTATGGTAAAAGCCAATGATGCGGACGGAATGGTTGCCGGTGCGTGTCATGCCACTGCGGACGTGCTCAGGCCCTCCCTGCAGATACTCCGTACGGCTCCCGGCGTGAAGCTGGTTTCCGCATTCTTTATCCTGGATGTGCCGGACTGTGAATATGGCGAGCACGGGACCTTCCTTTTTGCAGACTGCGGTCTGAATCAGGATCCCACCTCGGAAGAACTGGCTGCCATCGCCGATACAAGCGCAAAGAGCTTCAAGCAGCTCATCGGCGCAAAGCCCATTATTGCCATGCTTTCCCATTCCACCAAGGGAAGCGCACACCATGCGCTGGTTGACAAAGTAGTTAAGGCAGTGGAAATTGCCCATGAGGAATATCCGAACCTGACGCTGGACGGAGAATTGCAGACCGATGCCGCGCTGGTTCCCAAGGTGGCCAAATCCAAGGCTCCCGACAGCGATGTGGCCGGCAAGGCAAATGTGCTTATTTTCCCCAACCTGGATGCGGGCAACATCGGCTATAAGCTGGTTCAGCGGCTGGGCAGGGCGGAAGCCTACGGCCCCATGCTTCAGGGAATTGCAAGACCCGTCAACGATCTGTCCAGAGGCTGTTCCTGGGAGGATATCGTAGGTGTTGTTGCGCTGACGGCGGTACAGGCACAGCTTGTTTAAAAAGGCATGGCAGCCGTAGCGTTCCTCATTAACCACGGCCTGTGATAAAAGAAAAGGGAAAAGGTGTTGTCCAATGAATATTTTAGTAATTAACTGCGGAAGTTCATCCCTGAAGTTCCAACTGATAGATTCGGAAAGTGAAAAGCTGATTGCAAAGGGACTGTGTGAAAGAATTGCCATCGAAGGAAGCCGGCTGGTTTATACTCCTGCGGGAGGAGAAAAGCAGATTACAGAAGCTCCCATGAGGGATCATAAGGAAGCGGTCAGCCTTGTGCTGAAGGCCCTGACGGATGAAAAAACGGGCGTGGTAAAAAGCCTTGATGAAATCGGCGCCGTAGGACACCGCTTGGTACACGGCGGGGAGCATTTTTCAAAAGCCACCCTGATTACGGAGAAAGTAAAAAAAGCGATCCAGGACTGCTGTGAGCTTGCGCCGCTTCATAATCCGGCCAACTTAATCGGCATTGAGGCCTGTGAGGCGCTGATGCCGGGAACTCCCATGGTGGGCGTATTCGATACGGCCTTCCATCAGACGATGCCGGAAGAAGCATATATGTATGCCATTCCTTACCGTTATTACCAGGATTACAAAATCAGGAGATATGGTTTCCACGGCACAAGCCACGCTTATGTTTCCAAAAGAGCGGCGGCTGTGCTGGGGCAGCCCGTTGAAAGCCTGAAAACCATCGTATGCCATCTGGGCAACGGCGCTTCCGTATCCGCAGTGAAATACGGAAAGTGCATCGACACCTCCATGGGCCTTACCCCTCTGGAAGGCCTGGTTATGGGCACCAGAAGCGGCGACATCGATCCCGCCATCATCGAATTCATTGCCCATAAAGAAGGCAAAAGCATCGATGAAATCATGAATATCCTGAACAAGGAATCGGGCGTGTACGGCCTTTCCAACGGCTTCTCCTCCGATTTCCGTGACCTGGAGGACGCTTACCTGGAAGGAAATGAAGACGCAGCCCGTGCTTTAAAAGCTTTTTCCCAGAGAGTTATCAAATACATCGGCGCGTATGTCGCGGAAATGGACGGCGCAGACGCCATCTGCTTTACCGCAGGGCTGGGAGAAAACAGCCCTATCATCCGGGATATGGTATGCGCAAGCCTGTCCTACCTGGGGATAACCCTGGACGAGGAAGCAAACCATAAACGAGGCGAGGAAATCATAATTTCCAGGCCCGGAAGCGGCACTAAGGTACTGGTAATCCCCACCAACGAAGAACTGGCGATTGCCAGGGAAACCGCTGAAATTGTAAAATCTTAAAATTTTTGCTTGCTTTTATGAAACTTTAGCGTTATAATGCAATAAAATAAAACATGAAACAACTTAATAATATTTTGAAAACCGATGATGTGGAGATAAAAATAGATCGTGCACTTACAGAGAGTCCGGAATGCTGAGAACGGACAGGACGCAGCCTGTTAAATGGACCACGGAGGGCATGGTGAAGGCAGCCGCAGAGGCTGGCCCAGTAGCCGTGACGTGAGGCATACGTCAGTTGCCGCGGATATGATAGTATCCGGCGAGAGCGCGCAGTTTATCTATTTGCGTGAATCAAGGTGGCACCGCGGGAGCAGTTTATTCACCCGTCCTTGACAGAAAACTTTTATGAGGATTCTGTCTTGGACGGGTTTTTTGTATTGCGAAGGCTTTGCCGGAGCGCACCGTCCGGGCAGGAAGCAGGAGGTATAAAAATGGAACAGATGACCCTGGAACAGGTAAAAAGAATGGCGCAGGAGGGAGAATACGGGCTGGTGCCGCTGACCAGAGAGCTTTATGTGGATGCAATAACTCCCACAGAGGTGATGCGGATTCTGAAAAATATCAGCAGGCACTGCTATATGCTGGAAAGCGTAGAGGATAATAAGCGGTGGGGCAGATATACCTTCCTTGGATATGAACCGGCGCTGGAAATTACCTGCCGCAACGGTTCGGTACAGATAAAAAACGCACTCCACACCATCCGGGCGGAGGGCGGCCCCGGGGAGTGCATCCGTCAGCTGCTGTCGGAGAACGCAAGTCCGGCGGTGGAGGGGCTTCCTCCGTTTACAGGCGGCCTGGTGGGATATTTTTCCTACGATTACATCAAGTACAGCGAACCGGGCCTTGTGCTGGATGCCGCGGATACGGAAGGATTCCAGGATGTGGATCTGATGCTTTTTGACAAAGTAATCGCTTTTGACAATTACCGGCAGAAAATCATTCTCATAGCCAATGCGAAAACGGATGATTTGGATCACACTTACAATAAAGCCATGGAGGAACTGAGGAACATGGAGGAGCTGATCCGAAGAGGACGGAAAGCACAGATCCTTCCGCTGAGGCTTCATTCCGGTTTCCGGCCGCTCTTTGAAAAGGAAGAATACTGCGGCATGGTGGAAAGGGCAAAGCATTATATCAGGGAGGGAGATATTTTCCAGGTGGTGCTCTCCAACCGGCTGGAGGCGGATATGGAAGGGAGCCTGTTTGATACCTACAGGATACTGCGTACCGTGAATCCTTCGCCATATATGTTCTATTTTTCCGGAGACAGCATGGAAATAGCGGGCGCTTCTCCGGAGACTCTGGTAAAGCTGGAGGACGGGAGGCTTTATACCTTCCCATTGGCCGGAACGAGGCCGAGAGGGGCGGACAGGGAAGAGGATGAACGGCTGGAAAGAGAACTTCTGGCAGATGAAAAGGAATGTGCGGAGCACAATATGCTGGTGGATTTGGGAAGAAATGATATCGGCAGGATCGCAGGCATAGGAACGGTTAAGGTAGAAAAATACATGAGCATCCAGCGTTATTCCCATGTAATGCACATCGGATCCACGGTTTCGGGAAGCCTTCGGGAGGATAAAGACGCGCTGGATGCAGTGGATGCCATCCTGCCTGCGGGAACGCTTTCCGGTGCGCCCAAGCTGCGGGCCTGTGAAATCATTAATGAACTGGAAGATAATAAGAGGGGGATCTACGGCGGCGCCATTGGTTATCTGGGCTTTACCGGAAATATGGATACCTGCATCGCCATCCGCCTGGCCTATGCAAAAAACGGAAAGGTATTCATCCGCTCCGGCGCCGGCATTGTGGCGGACAGCGAGCCGGAAAAGGAATATCAGGAATGCATTAACAAGGCAAAGGCAGTGATGACTGCGCTTGAGATGGCGGAAGGAGGGATTGACAGATGATACTGCTGATTGATAATTATGACAGCTTTTCCTATAACCTGTATCAGCTGATTGGCTCGGTAAATCCGGATATCCGGGTTATCCGCAATGATGAGAGAACCGTAGAGGAGATTGAGGCCATGGGGCCGGAACTGATTGTTCTCTCCCCCGGCCCTGGGAAGCCCTCCCGGGCCGGTGTGTGTGAAGAGGTGGTCAGAAAGCTTTCCGGCAGAATACCGCTGTTTGGGGTTTGCCTGGGCCATCAGGCCATCTGTGAGGCCTTTGGCGCGAAAATCGGATATGCAAAACAGCTGATGCACGGAAAGACCTCGGAAGCCTTTCTGGAAGAGGAAAGCCGCCTTTTCCGGGGGATGGGCGGCTCCATACAGGTTGCCAGGTATCATTCGCTGGGGGCGGAGCCGGAGAGCATACCGGAGGAGCTTCGGATAACTGCCAGAACGGTAGACGGGGAAGTGATGGCCGTGGAACACCGGGAATATCCTGTATATGGTGTCCAGTTTCATCCGGAATCGGTGCTGACGCCCGCCGGAATAACAATAATTAAAAATCTGCTGCAGGTCTTTTAAGGCCATCCGGGCGGAGGAAACCAGTAATATATAATATAACAGAAAGGAATACAGAAATGATTAGAGAAGCAATTGCCACACTGGCAAACGGAGAAGATATCGGATATGAAACCGCCAAAACGGTTATGAATGAGATCATGTGCGGAGAGGCCAGCGACATCCAGAAAAGCGCATATCTGACGGCGCTTTCCATGAAAGGGGAAACCATTGAGGAAATCACAGGCTCGGCGGAGGAGATGAGAAATCACTGTGTCCGGCTTCTGAATGACATGGATGTGCTGGAAATCGTGGGGACCGGAGGGGATCGTTCCAATTCCTTCAACATTTCCACCACGTCCGCCCTGGTGATCGCGGCCGGCGGCGTACCTGTGGCAAAACACGGCAACCGGGCCGCTTCCAGCAAATGCGGCGCTGCGGATGTGCTGGAGGCGCTGGGCGTGGACATTACCATAGCCCCGGCCAAAAGCGCGGAGCTGCTGAAGAAAATCGGAATCTGTTTCCTGTTTGCCCAGAAATACCATACAGCCATGCGTTATGTGGGGCCGGTGCGTAAGGAGCTGGGAATCCGTACCGTATTCAATATCCTGGGTCCTCTGGCCAACCCGGCGGGAGCGAATATGGAGGTTATGGGCGTGTATGATAAGGAGCTGGTGGAACCGCTGGCAAGAGTGCTTGTAAATCTTGGCGTAAAGAGCGCGATGGTAGTGTATGGGATGGATAAGCTGGATGAAATATCCATGAGCGCGGAAACCTTTGTCTGTGAGGTAAAGGATGGCAGCTATAAAACCTACTACATCGAACCGGAGCAGTTTGGCTTTCATAAATGTGATAAGAAGGAGCTGGAAGGCGGGACGCCGGAGGAAAACGCGGAGATTACCTTAAAGATCCTTGACGGGGAAAAAGGTCCCAGAAGAGATGCGGTGGTACTGAATTCAGGCGCCGCCCTGTATATTGCGGGCAGGGCGGAAAGCATGGAGGAGGGCGTGAGAATGGCGGAGGAAATCATCGACAGCGGAAAAGCGAAGCGGAAGCTGGAGGAGTTTGCCGCCTGCTCCAGAAGCTAGGAGGATTGGGTATGATATTGGAAACCATAGCGGATAAAACAAGAGAACGGGTAGCGGAGCGCAGGAAAAGGGTCCCTTTATACAGACTGCAGGAGGAAGCGGAGAAACTTCCGGCTGTTACGGGCTTTCCTTTTGAAAAAGCCATTGCCGGGCAGGAGCTTTCTTTCATCTGTGAGGTGAAAAAAGCGTCTCCGTCAAAAGGGCTTATCGCGCCTGATTTCCCCTATCTTCAGATTGCAGGGGAATATGAAAAGGCGGGGGCTGCAGCTGTTTCCGTCCTGACGGAGCCTGATTTTTTCATGGGAAGCGACAGGTATCTGCAGGAGATTGCAGTTAAGATCCATATTCCGGTACTGCGGAAGGATTTTACCATAGATGAATACATGATATATGAGGCCAGGCTGCTGGGGGCGTCGGCAGTCCTGCTGATTTGCTCGCTTCTGCGGGAGGAGGAACTGAAGCGGTATCTCAGGCTGGCGGACAGCCTGGGGATGTCGGCGCTGGTGGAGGCGCATGACAGGGATGAGGTAAAAAAGGGGCTGGAGTGCGGCGCGAGGATTATCGGAGTGAACAACCGGGATTTAAAAACCTTTCAGGTGGATATCAGCAATTCGGTGCGGCTGCGGGAGCTGGTTCCAAAAGAAATTCTGTTCGTTTCCGAAAGCGGCATGAAGACGGCGGAGGATATCCGGATACTGGAAGAAAACGGCACAAACGCAGTTTTAATTGGGGAGACGCTGATGCGCAGCCCTGACAAGCGCAGAGAACTGGAAAGACTGCGCGGCCGGCTGTGAGCCCCCTGATACCGGCGGCTTTTCAGGAAGAAGAGAAGCAGGCGGAAAGAAGGACGAAGATTAAAATCTGCGGACTGAGCCGGACAGAGGATATCTCCTATGTTAATGAGGCATGTCCCGATTATGTGGGTTTCGTCTTCGCAAAAAGCCGCAGACAGGTGGAGCCGTCCCAGGCGGCCGCCCTTCGGAGGCTACTTCGCAGGGAAATCTGCCCGGTGGGCGTGTTTGTGGATGAAAAGCCGGAGGAGATACTCAGGCTCCTGTTTGATGGAACCATTGAAGCGGTTCAGCTTCACGGACAGGAAACAGAGGAACAAATCCGGCTTATCAGGCAGGAGAGCGGGAAAAAGGTGATTAAGGCCGTCAGAATTACGGATGGCAGGCAGCTGGGTGCATGGAAGGAAAGCAGCGCCGATTATCTGCTGCTTGACGGCGGCTGCGGAGATGGGAAGGTGTTTGACTGGTCCGTGGCGGAAAAAGCAAAAAGCCTGGGAAAGCCCTTTTTCCTGGCAGGAGGGCTGAATGCCTGCAACGCGGCGGAGGCGGTGCGGCTGTTTGAACCATATGCGCTGGATTTAAGCAGCGGTGTGGAAAACGCCGGGGTAAAGGACCGGCAGAAAATACTGGATTTTATGAGAGCGGTCAGGCTGGCCGGGAAAGAAAGGGAGAATTGCGATGAGTAAGGGACGTTTTGGTATTTTTGGAGGACAGTATATTTCAGAAACCCTGATGAATGAACTGATCCGCCTGGAGGAATGCTATGAATTTTATAAAAAGGATCCGGATTTCCTGGAGGAGCTGGATCGTCTGCAAAAGGAATATGCCGGCAGGCCTTCCCTTCTGTACTATGCGGAAAAGATGACCAGGGATCTGGGCGGCGCGAAGATTTATCTGAAGCGGGAGGATTTGAACCACACCGGATCCCACAAAATAAATAATGTGCTGGGCCAGGTGCTCATGGCCAAAAAGATGGGAAAAACCAGGGTGATCGCGGAGACCGGAGCAGGGCAGCATGGGGTGGCAACCGCTACGGCCGCGGCGCTGCTGGGCATGGAGTGCGAGGTTTTTATGGGGAAGGAGGATACGGACAGACAGGCGCTGAACGTATACCGGATGGAGCTGCTTGGCGCAAAGGTGCATCCGGTAACCAGCGGAACGCAGACCTTGAAGGATGCGGTGAATGAAACCATGCGGGAATGGACCAACCGGGTGTCTGATACCCATTATGTGCTGGGTTCCGTGATGGGGCCTCATCCTTTTCCTACTATAGTGCGTGATTTCCAGAGCGTAATCAGCAAAGAGGCGAGGGAGCAGATTCTGGAAAAGGAAGGAAGGCTTCCGGCAGCGGTTGTGGCGTGCGTGGGCGGCGGCAGCAATGCCATGGGAATGTTTTATCGTTTTATTGAGGATGAGGGCGTGAAGCTCATCGGCTGTGAGGCCGCGGGAAAAGGCGTGGACACACAGCTGCATGCGGCTACCATGGCTAAGGGGACGCTGGGAGTGTTCCACGGGATGAAATCCTATTTCTGCCAGGATGAATACGGACAGATAGCGCCGGTTTATTCCATTTCCGCAGGGCTGGATTATCCCGGGATCGGGCCGGAGCACGCGTATCTGCACGATACGGGAAGAGCGCAGTATGTGCCGATAACCGATGAGGAGGCTGTGGAGGCCTTTGAATATCTGGCGCGCACGGAGGGGATTATCTGTGCGATAGAAAGCGCCCATGCGGTGGCCCATGTGATGAAAACCGCAAGGCAGTACGGGCCGGAAGAAAATATTATTATCTGTCTGTCAGGCAGAGGCGATAAGGATGTGGCGGCTATAGCGCGCTACAGAGGGAGGAAGCTTTATGAGTAACATAAAAAATGCATTTCAAAACGGAAAGGCTTTTATTGCCTTTCTTACCGCGGGGGATCCGAATGCGGATAAAACGGTGGAATATATTCTGGAAATGGAGAAGGCAGGGGCCGATCTGGTGGAAATCGGCATTCCCTTTTCCGATCCGACGGCGGAGGGTGTGGTGATACAGGAGGCCAATATCCGCGCCCTCGGCGCAGGGATGACCACGGACGGTGTGTTTGATATTGTACGCAGGGTCAGGGAAAAATCTCGGATTCCGCTGGTGTTCCTTACGTATCTGAACCCGGTATTCCACTATGGTTATGATCGGTTTTTTGAAAAATGCGGGGAGCTTTCCGTGGACGGCATCATCATTCCGGATCTTCCGTTTGAAGAAAAGGGGGAGCTGGCGCCTGCGGCAACAGCACATGGCGTGGATCTGATTTCCATGATTGCGCCTACCTCTAAGGAACGGATTCGGAAGATTGCTTCGCAGGCAGCAGGCTTTCTCTACATCGTCTCTTCCATGGGAGTAACCGGTGTAAGGAGTGAAATCACCACGGATTTAGGCGCCATTGTCAAAGAGATCCGGGAAGTTACGGATGTCCCCTGCGCGGTGGGCTTCGGCATCAGCACGCCGGATCAGGCCCGGCAGATGGCGGCATTGTCCGACGGGGCTATTGTGGGCAGCGCTATTGTGAAAATTATCGCCGAAAAGGGAGGGCAGGCCGGGGAAGCTCTTGCGGAATACGTGAGTAAAATGAAGGCCGGCGTATGTGCCGCCAGGGAGGCGCAGAAGAGCCTGTAAGGCGCTTTGCGGCAGCAGATTGTAAATTATTACAGTAATATTAAGATTTCATTAAGTTAAAAAAATCGCGAAAATTCTCTTTTCATTCCTATTAAAATGTATTATGCTTAATAGGCCGTGGCAGGTCATTTTATGTCGTAATCAATATGGCGGGCGGAATGCAAATGCATGGTCCAATGCCGGGACAGTGGGGCTGGGGCTGCGGTAATACTGAATTAGAAATGACGTTTGGAGTGGAGAATGTGGCAGGATTTGAAATAGGAAAGATAATGAGTGAGAATAGCCTTGTATTCAGCAGTCTGGAATTCCTTTTTCGGTTCCTGCCTGTTTTTCTGGTTATTTTTTATCTCACCCCTGTAAAATACAGAAAAATTGTACTTTTTATCGGCAGTATCCTGATGTATGCCTGCGGGGAGCCACAGTTTGTCCTTTTGCTGCTGGCGTGTACGGCGCTTAATTTCCTTATCGGGCGGAATATGCGCACGGATCCCGAATCGCCCTGCCCGCACAGCAGGTGGCGGCATAAGAAGCAGCGGAAATGGCTTCTGCTGGCGCTGGCAACGGATGTGGGAGTGCTTGCTTTTTTCAAAATTGGAAATGCTGCGGACAGCAATATCCTCCTTCCCCTGGGAATCAGTTTTTATACCTTTAAAATGATTTCCTATCAGATGGATGTTTACCGGGGAAAGGCGGAGGCTGCCGGTTCCTTCTGGATTTTCGGCTCTTACATATGCATGTTCCCGCAGCTGACAAGCGGCCCTATCATGCGGTATGGGGATGCGCAGGACAGCCTGGAGGCGCCCCGCTGTACGCCGCAGCAGTTTGAAGAGGGCCTGCGGCTGCTTGTAATCGGTCTGGGGGCCAAGGTGCTGCTTGCGGACAAGCTGGGACTTTTATGGAATGATATCCAGACCATCGGTTTTGAAAGTATTTCCACGCCCCTGGCCTGGCTGGGAGCGTTTACCTACTCCCTGCAGCTGTATTTTGACTTCGAAGGCTATTCCCTGATGGCGGTGGGAATCGGCATGATGATTGGGCTGCCTTATATTAAGAACTTCAATCAGCCTTACATGGCTGTTTCGGTCAGTGATTTCTGGCGAAGGTGGCATATGACGCTGGGAAGCTGGTTCAGGGACTATGTCTATATTCCCATGGGAGGCAACAGGAAAGGGCTGCCCAGGCTGGTTTTGAACCTGTGTGTTGTCTGGCTGCTGACAGGGCTGTGGCACGGCGGAAGTGTGAATTTCCTTGTCTGGGGCATTACGGTAGGCGTTTTTGTGATTCTGGAAAAGCTTATATATGGAAAGTGGCTGAGCCGGCACAGCGTGCTGTCCCATGTTTATGTGTGGATTATAATCCCTCTTACCTGGGTGATTTTTGCAGTGACCAGCCTGAAGGATCTGGGCATTTATTTCGGCAGGCTGTTCCCCTTTTTCGGTGTGGGAGAAACGCTGAATCCCGGGGATGTGTTCAAGTATCTTTCCATGTACTGGTGGCTGCTGCTGGGCGGTATTTTCTTCTGCATACCGGCGGTATCCGTATGGTTTAACAGGCATAAACGGAAATGGTATGGATATGCGCTTGTGCTGGTGATTTTCTGGGCGGCTGTTTACCAGCTTTCGAATGCGGCTAACAATCCTTTTATGTATTTCAGATTTTAAGGTGGCATATAATGAAGAATTGGAAAAAATGTCCGCTCTTTCTGCTTTTGCTTGTGAGCGGGCTGGTAATAACAGGAGCCGGGTACGCAGGTGAGCACAGTATCTATGCAGCCTACAGTAAGCCGGACGGGTGGATGACGCCGGGGCTGTCTCTGGTTTTTCAGGGATGGAAGGACGGCGTGTATCCGTGGGAGCTGTTCGGCAGTAGCGATGCCAGCCAGACGATGGCGGAAGCGGGAACAGATACTGAGAACAGCGTTTTGCAGGAAACGCAAGCCCTGGAAAATGTTCCGGATACGGCGGAAATGCCGGAACCTGAGGAAACACAGGCTACCCAGGATTCGGATAATGGGTCAGATCAGGCTGAGGGAAACGGGCAGGGCAGTGTATCGCAGAACTCGGTCAGCGGCAATTTCCTGGCGGGGGACGGACTGGTATCAGGCAATCCCGTGCAGCCGATGTATGATAAGTTCGGAAAGCTGATCAATCAACCGGCTCCGGAGCAGATAAAGCAGGAAATTCCCATGCAGATACCGGACGGCGGAGGCGTATCCGAAAATCAGGTTCCGGCTGAAGGTGTAGGGGCTTCCCAGGCTGAGAACCCGGAAAATGCGCCGGAGAACGGAGCACAGAGCCAGGAACAGCTGGCAGAGGGGCAGGAACAGCAGGGTGCTTCGGAAGAGGATACCAATAAAACATATGAATTCACTACGGTGAGCGAGGATTATTTTAATGACGCGCTGTTCATTGGGGATTCCAGAACGGTGGGATTGTGTGAATACGCAGGAATGCGGGATCGCGCTACCTTCTATGCGGCGACCTCGCTGACGATTTATAATGTATTTGAATCGCCCAAAAAGGTGGCCCAGCTGGACGACGGCACGAAGGTGACGATTGAAGAGGCACTGTCACAGAAGCAGTTTAAGAAGATCTATATAATGCTGGGAATCAATGAGCTGGGAAGAGGGACAACGCAAAGCTTCTTTACCGTTTATGCCGACACTGTGAACCGGATACGACAGCTGCAGCCGGAGGCTATTATTTTCGTACAGGGAATCATGCGCGTAAGCGGTGAAAAGAGCCGTACGGATAAGGTGTTCAACAATGCCGCTATTAATGAAAGGAACGAGGCGCTGGCAGCCATGGCCAACAATCAGGATATCTTCTATCTGGAAGTAAATGATGCGGTCTGCGATGCCAACGGCGACCTGGTGACGGAATATACCTTTGACCAGATACATTTGAAAGCGAAGTACTACCAGCTTTGGAAGAATTATCTGCTGGGACATGGTATTGTGCGGGATGAATAGAAGGAAAATTTGGTGGTTGACAAAATGTGCATGGTTATGTATAATTGTTGAAGTGCGAATGGGATTCGGCTTGACCGGATTCGTTGGGAGTCTACTATGTTAATCAATTTGACAGATGTCTTTACAGAAGAAGAAAAGTCTGTTACAAAAGAGGTTCCTCTGGAGCTGACAAGCATACGATTTCAGGGTGAGGATTTCAGGATTCTTGAGAAAACACCCGTCAGGCTTACTCTTGCCAACAATGGTCAGGGGAGAGCGTTGATTGAAGCGGATGCAGAGGTGACTGTGGAGTTGAAATGTGACAGGTGCCTTCGTGAAGTAACAAGAGAATTTGCGGTTCACGCTTCTGTGGCTGCCGTATCGCCCGATGTGGCTAATGCGGAGGAACAGGATGAGGAAAGCGGATTCCTGGAAGGATATCAGCTGAATGTAGACAGCCTGATAAGCAATGAAATCATTACATGCTGGCCGATGAAAATTCTCTGTAAAGAGGACTGCAAAGGACTTTGCAGTGTCTGCGGGAAAGATTTGAATGAAGGGACATGCGATTGCGACACCTTTGTTCCGGACCCCAGAATGGCGGCAATTATGGATATCTTTCGTGAGAACAAGGAGGTGTAAGTAATGTCTATCTGTCCTAAGAATAAATCTTCTAAATCCAGAAGAGATAAGAGAAGAGCAAACTGGAAAATGAGCGCTCCTACTCTGGTAAAGTGCAGCAAATGCGGCGCGTTGATGATGCCTCATAGAGTGTGCAAGTCCTGCGGCTCTTATAATAAGAGAGAAATCATTAACACGGAAGCATAAGAAGCGTGATTGGTTTGAGAATGTAAAAGGCCTTTCTTTAGGAAATTCCTGGAGAAGGGCTTTTTTTATGCTGAGTCCCGCCGCAGGCGGAGATTTGACAGCGGTTCTGATCTACCTGAACGATTGCTGTATCTTTCCTGCTTTTTGCGGCTATCTCGTCCGATCAAAGAGGCGGGTTCCCATTTTGTGAAAAATGGCATGTCTTTGCAGAGAGAACAAAAGTGTGCGAGAAACGGATTGCATGCGGAAAAAGAGTATGGTATACTGAGAACGGTTTTGCGAAACATACATTAGACGGCAGGAGAGGAAGGGTGAAAGAAAGGCGTTTTACCCTCCTTGATTTTGTACGCGCGAAAGTGCGCAGATGGGAGCAAAAATGAGAATGGAGATGTTGTATAAGAGTACCAGAAGCGATGTGCGGGTGAGCGCTTCCCAGGCGATATTGAAGGGATTGGCAGAGGACGGAGGACTGTATGTGCCGGAGCGGATCCCTGAGCTGGATAAGACGCCGGAGGAACTTGGCAAGATGAGCTACGGCGAGGTAGCCTATGAGGTGATGAAGCTGTATCTGACAGATTTCACCGACGAGGAATTGAAGAAATGTATCTCGGATGCTTATGACACGAAATTTGATACGGAAGCGATCGTTCCGCTGGTAGAAGCCGGAGGGGCTTTTTATTTAGAATTGTTCCATGGAAAGACCATTGCGTTTAAGGATATGGCGCTTTCCATCCTGCCGCATTTGATGATAACCTCTGCGAAGAAGAACAAGGCGGATAAGGAGATCGTGATCCTGACGGCCACATCGGGGGATACCGGAAAAGCGGCGCTGGCAGGATTCGCCGGGGTGAAGGGGACAAAGATCATCGTTTTTTATCCCAAGAACGGGGTGAGCCCGATCCAGGAAAAGCAGATGGTGACGCAGAAGGGGGAGAATACCTTTGTGGTGGGTATTCACGGCAACTTTGATGATGCACAGACAGGTGTGAAGAAGCTGTTTGCAGATAAGGAACTGGAAGCGGAGTTGGCTGGGTGCGGCTATTCCTTTTCTTCTGCCAATTCCATTAACATCGGCAGGCTGGTGCCCCAGATCGTTTATTATGTATATGCGTATGCCAGATTATTGGCAGAAGGGAAGCTGGAGGCGGGAGAAAAAATCAATGTGGCAGTGCCGACAGGAAATTTTGGCAATATCCTTGCGGCATATTATGCCAAAAATATGGGGCTTCCCATTGGAAAACTGATCTGTGCTTCCAATGAAAATAAGGTTCTTTATGATTTTTTTGCCACGGGAACCTATGACCGGAACCGTGAATTCGTACTGACCAGTTCTCCGTCCATGGACATTCTGATTTCCAGCAATCTGGAGCGGCTGATCTACCGAATCGCGGGAGAGGATCCGCAGAAAACGAAAGAACTGATGGCAGCCCTTTCCGGAAACGGGCGTTATGAGATTACAGAAGAGATGAGACGGAACCTGGAAGATTTCTACGGCGGTTTTGCGGTGGAGGAAGAAGCGTTCCGGAAAATCAGGTCCTTATATGAGGATACCGGTTATGTGATCGATACGCATACGGCGGTTGCAGCTGCGGTATATGAAAAATATCTTGCGCAGACCGAAGACCGGACAAAAACGGTGATTGCCTCTACAGCCAGCCCGTTTAAATTTGCCAGAAACGTGATGGGGGCGATCGATCCAAAGTACCTGGATGCTTCCTGGAAGGACTTTGATCTGGTGGATGAATTGTCCAGGCTGGCAAATGTGCAGGTGCCTGAAGCGGTGGAAGAACTCAGGACAGCACAGGTACTCCATAGAACGGAGTGTGAAAAGGATGAAATGAAGGCGGTTGTAAAGCGCTTTCTGGGATTGGCGGAATAAAAGAAACGGAATGGTTCGGAGAGAACTGAAACATTACAAGAAGGAGATATCGGGCCCGTATTTTCGGTCGGCCCGATATCTCCTTCTTTGTAACGTGGAGGAACGTGCTTTGGCCGTTTCAGGCAGTGTCTTGCCGGCATGCAGCAGGGGAGCTGCCCTCCAGTTCTCTTACGCTGTTTAGACAACGTCCCGGTATATCCCCTTCATGTTTTACGATCGTGCACAGGCTCCACGACTTTTTGCCTCCGCCTTTTCTAACTGAATTCTGTTTTTTTATCCCTGTAAAAAGGATTTTACCATTTTGTTACAAACAGCTTACCGGAATATGCTTTTTTTAGGACAGGGTTCAATGATAAAAAAGAAAGGGTAATTAAAAAGATATAAATTGGAGGTAATCATGATGAAAAAGATTTTTGCGATGGGACTTTCCCTCTGCATGGCAGCGTCTCTCATGGCCTGTTCGGGAAGCAGTTCCGCTTCTTCTGAATCGGTATCCTCAGAGGTTCAGGAGAGTACGGCAGCTTCCACTGCCGCTGCGGAAACAGAAAGCGGTGAAACCACCGCTGCGGAAACGGGAAGCAGCGAAGTGGCTGCAGAAAGCACGGAAGCAGCAGGCCAGCCGGAGCAGACGGAACCCCTTCTTGTATATTTGAATGATTTCGACGCGGTGATTGGAGATCTGTTCAAGGAAGCGACCGGATACGATGTAGAGGTGGTCGTTGGAAACGGTGCCGAGACCATGTCCAGGATCGAAGCGGAAAAGAGCAATCCTCAGTGGGATGTGGTATGGATCGATTCCATGTATGACGTTTACAATCTGTCTCAGGACGGTTCTCTTCTCACTGACTGGGAACCGGAAAACGCTGCAAATCTGACAGACTTTGCAAAGAGCCTGGTACCGGACAACAAGTGCTTTTATCCTACCGGCGCTCATGCCGCAGGGGTTCTGGTATACCGGACGGATGTTTATGACGAAACCACCGCTCCCAAAACCATCGATGACCTGGCAGATCCCAGATTTGAAGGACAGGTCGGCATGGCGGATCCGGGTGTTGCGGCTCCCGCTTATCCTCTGGCTGCAGAAATCATGTATTCCAAGGGACTGGAAGAGGGAGAAGCCTATTTCAGCACATTGTTTGACCAGGGCTTAAAGGTATATCCCAAGAACCCTCAGGTGGTACAGGCCCTTGCCAGCGGAGAGATTTCCGTAGCCCTGCTTCAGGAAAGCAATGCTTATGAAATGGTATCCAGCGGCGAACCCATCGCCATCGTATGGCCGGAAGACGGTGCACCCGCATCTCCCCGCGTGGCAGCCATCAGCGCTTCCACCGATCAGGAAGAAATCGCAAAAATGTTCGTGAATTTCCTGCTTGATCCTGATACGCAGCAGGCCCTGGTAAACACAGGTGACGAAGGCTTCTTCGAGCCCTCTGTGGAAGGCGTTGATGCCAAAGAGGAACGGGATTCCAATGCGACACTGGCCGTTGCAGATACCGCATGGGGTGCCGAAAATGAAGCTGACATCAAGGCCTGGTTTGCCGATATGTCCGCTCAGTAAGGGAGTTCATTTAACATGAAGTGGAAAGAAAATGTGGCAGGATCGCTGATTTTGGCGATCCTGATCCTTTTGGTGCTACTGCCCCTGGTCACCGTGCTTCTTCAGGTGGTGTGTCCGGGGCTGTCCTTGTCCGAATTTAATCTGGGAAATCTGAGCCTCATTCTGGATGTCTTTACCCGTCCTCTGTGGAAAAAAGCCTTTCTGAATTCAGCTTCCCTGAGTCTGTGCACCACTGCGGCAGGCCTTCTTCTGGCAGGCGTACTGGCGCATATCCGGGTGAAGTATAAGTTTCCCCTGGCAGGGCTTCTGGATCTCGTCAGCTGGATCCTGATGATCATGCCTTCCTTTATCCTGGCCCAGGGATGGGTGTTCTTCGCATCCGGAAACGGCATCGCCCGTTCTTGGTTACATATTCAGGGGATGAATGATTTCCTGTTCAGCTTTCCCGGCCTGGTGACGGTCATGGTGCTGTGTAAATACCCTATGGCCTATGTCGCGATCAAAGCGTCCCTGGAATGGTATCCTGCAAGATTGATCCATGCGGCAAGGCTCAGCGGCGCTTCTCCGCTCAGAGCCTGGCTTAATGTCCAGCTTCCCCTTGGCTTGCCCACATACTTTTCCGCAGCCATGTTGATTTTCATGGATACGGTTGGGGATTACGGCATGTCATCTACCATCACGGCGGTTTACTCCTTTCCAACCCTTCCCTATACGATTTACAGCGCCATCTGTTCATCCCCGGTGCGTTTTGACATGGCAGGTGTGTTGTCCCTGTATCTGGTGGTCATGATCGTCATCGCCATGACGCTTCAGTTTTATGTGATGGGAAAGAAAAGGTTTGATTTCCTGGATACCGGGACGGAACAGGTCGGCCCGCAGAAAACCGGCCCGACAGCCACCGTGCTTCTGACGGCCGTTGTTGTTCTTTTCTGTCTCATCGCCCTTGGTATCCCGGTGGGGTCCAACTTTATTATGTCCTTTTCCGACTCGTTCAGCATTGAAAAGTTCCAGTTTACGCTGGCAAACTACCAGAATGTGCTGCAGCCGGACGGTGCCCTGCTGGAAGGGGTAAAGCATTCCCTGAGCCTTGCAGCCGTAGCAGCAGTTATCGGCTTGCTGATCGGTTTTTCTGTTGCCTATATCCTGACGTATTCTCAGTTCAGGCTGAAACGGATGATCGATATGCTGACGCTGGTCGCAATGGCTGTACCCGGCGTGGTCCTTGGCATCGGTTATATTTTCGTCTGGAACCAGAAATGGCTGCAGCCCCTGGGGCTCAATCTGTACGGAAAGCCGGAAATCCTGATCTTGGCGAGCGTTGCTTCGGCCGTTCCCCTGATCAATCGTGTGCTGGTGGGCGGGATGTCTAAAGTTCCGCAGGAACTTCTGACCGCCTCTCAGGTGGAGGGCGCACGCCTGGGACGAAGGCTTCGGACGATTCTGCTGCCTTTGCTTCATTCCAGCATGGTTTCCGCCGTCCTGTCCGCCTTTGGAGGAAGTGTTTTCAATCTGGCGATCACCACGATCCTGTATCCGCCCAATTACAGCACGCTGCCGGTATACATCAGCGATTCCTACAACGATCTGAATTTCGGCTATGCTGCAGCGGCCACTATTGTGGGCGGGGCTTTTATCATCGCGATCATGCTGCTTTTGCAGTTCATTCTGAATTTGGGAAAGAGGAAAAGGTATGCAGACCATACTTGAAATCGATAATGTACAAAAGAAATACGGAAAAACCCAGGTGCTTAACGGCATCAGCCTGAAGGTGGAGGAAGGGGAAATCATCAGCGTGCTGGGTCCGTCCGGCTGCGGAAAGTCCACTCTGCTGCGCATCATTGCGGGCATTCTGCCTCTGGACGGAGGGGCGGTGCGCATCCGCGGCCGTGAGGTATCCGGCCCTCATCATAATCTGCCTGCCGAAAAGCGCGGCATCAACATGGTATTCCAGGATTTTGCACTCTGGCCGCATATGAAAGTGGAGGACAACATCACCTATGGTTTGAAAATCCAGAAGGTGGATCGGGAAGAAAGCCGCCGTCGGGTAGATGAGATCGTCAGCCTTCTGCATCTTGACGGTCTGCTGGGACGTTTCCCTGCAGAACTGTCCGGCGGTCAGCAGCAACGGGTCGCCATTGCGAGGGCTCTGGTGACCAAGCCCTCCATCGTACTTCTGGACGAGCCTCTGTGCAATCTGGACATTCAGCTGAGAATTGAAATGCGTACGGAAATGTCCTATCTGTTCCATAAGCTGAAAACCACAGTTTTCCATGTGACCCATGATCCTTCCGAGGCTTTTGCCATGGCTGACCGGATCATTATCATGAACGGCGGAAGGATCGATCAGGCCTCCGATCCCAGAACCTGCTATGAACGGCCCGGCACTGCGCTTGTGGCCGGACTTCTGGGCGCAGGAAATGATCTGAAGCAGACCACGCTCGTGGAACAGAAGGAGCAGGATGGCTGTATCGTTCAGATGGGAGACCGGAAGCTGGAAGGGCTGTTTTTTCCTTCTGCAATCCATACGGGAACACAACCTGCAGGTTTCTGTCCGGCTGAGGTTCGTTTCCGTCCTGAGGACGGCCGCTGGAGAAGTGAAATGGGACAGGGGAACTGCTTTCCCGCACAAACCATTCTTTCCACCTTTGAAGGCAGCTGCTATCGGGTGAAAATGCGTACGGAAAACGGAGAAGAATTCTGTATTCTCCACCCGGATCCCATTCCGGAACAGACTCACGGCTATGTGCATGTAGATAAGGAGAAGCTATATGTCTATGAGTCGGCTTGAGATGAAAGGCGGATATGGAGAACACGGCAGAAGCTGCTTTCTTCTTCCTCTTGCCGGAGAACGCTTCTGTATGCTGGACTGCGGCATGATGGATACGGATCCATCTCCCTTTCCACGGGTGGATCAGGAGATAGTGAAAAAGACGGAATACCTGTTTCTAAGCCATTGTCATAAGGATCACAGCGGAGCCTTTTCTTATTTCTGTAGTCTCGGCTTTCGCGGCAGGCTGATTACAACAGAGCCCACGCTGCGCTTTTCCGGAATTGTCTGGAAGGATACCCTTCTTCTGGACTGCCCGCCCGAAGCGCCGGCAAAGCCTGTTTTTTTGGAGGATGGCCTGTCTTTTTCCTACGGAAAAACGGGACACTGCGCGGGCAGTGTCTGGTTTCATCTCTTCTTCCCGTCCGGAAGCCTGCTTTATTCCGGGGATTATCAGAAAAATACGCTCGCCTATGCGGTTGATCCAATCGAAGGACAAAAGGCCGGCCTTGCCATTCTGGACTGCGCCCATGAGGGCGAACAGATGGATGCAGACGGACTTCGCAGACGGATGACCGACCATATCCGGGAGACGCTCCGGGAAGGCCGCAGGGTAATCATGCCGCTTCCCAAATATGGAAGGGGTATGGAGGTAATCTGCATGCTGTTAAGAAACCTTCCGGATGCGAGAGTCGCCATGTCTGCGGGCATGCGCCGCTGCACAGAAGAAAATCTGTCCTGGGAACAGTGGCTGAAGCCGGAGGCCGCACAGGAAATCCGCCGTTTCCTGGATACAGAGCCGGAAAAATCCCTTATGCGGGATGCCTATGACATTCTTCTTCTGGCGGATACTCATCTGGAACAGCAGGAGAACAGCAGTCTTGCCATCCGGGAAGCGGAGCGGGGGGCGCTCATTCTGCTCACGGGACGGCTCAAAAAAGGTTGCTGCACAGAGCGGCTGTTCCAGGAAGGGAAAGCCCGTATCATGGCCTATCCCCACCATCAAAGCAGAACGGATTTGGAGGAAATGGCAAAACAGAATACATTTTCCGTGATCCTTCCCTTCCATAATAACCGGAAGGAAGTGATTTTGAACTAAAGAAAAAATTTTTTCGGTGAAAAGGCGGATGAAGCTCTCCGGAAATGGATAGTTTCAAATAGGGGCAGCCGGTTCATACCGATTTTTCCTCCCTGTTTCTCAGGGGGGAAGCGGTATGAACCGACTGCCCCTTTCTGTGGATATATATGCAATTAAAGAAATTGCAGGAAAATCGTAGAATCCTTATCTGTCTGCGAGAGATACATATTCTTTATCAGCGCAGATGGATTTATAAGCCGGACGGATGATTTTGCCATTGTTGGCGAGCTCTTCCATGCGGTGAGCGCTCCATCCTACCATTCTGGCGATGGCAAAGATCGGCGTATACAGTTCCGTAGGAAGGCCGAGCATCTTGTAAACAAAGCCGGAATAGAAGTCAACGTTCACGCTAACACCCTTGTACATCTGACGTTCTCCGGAGATGACCTTGGGAGCGAGTTTTTCGACCAGATTGTAGAGTTCAAATTCATCATGCAGCCCTTTTTCTTCAGACAGGCGCTCCACAAAAGATTTTAAAACGATGGCTCTCGGGTCGGATTTGGAATAAACCGCATGGCCCACGCCGTAGATCAGGCCGGCATGATCGAAGGCATCCCGATTGAGCAGGCGCTGCAGATAATTGGCGACTTCCTCTTCATCTTTCCAGTCCTTGACCTCTTCTTTCATATCCTCAAACATCTGGATTACCTTAATATTGGCTCCGCCATGTCGAGGCCCCTTCAGTGAACCGATGGCGGCTGCCATGACGGAATAAGTGTCTGTCAGGGAAGAGGTAACCACATGCGTGGTGAAAGAGGAGTTATTGCCTCCGCCATGCTCCATATGGAGAATCATGCAGATATCCAGAATCTTGGCTTCCAAAGGCGTGTAGGAACTGTCAGGGCGCAGAATATGTAGAATATTCTCTGCCATGCTTCCTTCCGTCAGAGGCTGATGGATATAAAGGCTGTTTCCGTCGTGATAATGGCTGTAGGCCTGATAGCCGTAAATCGTGAGCATCGGGCACAGGCTGATCAGCTGCATACACTGACGCAGAACATTGGGAAGGGAGACATCATCCGCGCGATCATCATAAGAATAGAGGGTCAGAATGCTTCTGGCCAGCGTATTCATCATATCCTTGCTGGGGGCTTTCATAATGATATCCCGCACAAAACTGGTGGGAAGACTTCTGTAATAGATGAGTAGTTTCTCAAACTCTGCGAGCTCTTCCCGAGTGGGGAGTTTGTTGAACAGAAGCAGATAGGTCACTTCTTCATAGCCGAAACGGCCGTCTCTATTAAATCCAGCGACCAGATCGTTGACTTCATACCCTCGGTAAAAAAGACGGCCATCGCAGGGAACCGATTGGCCGTCCACAATCTTGGTGGCGCGCACGTCGGAAATGTTGGTCAGGCCTGCAAGGACGCCCTTCCCGTTCAGATCCCTCAGCCCTCTTTTGACATCATATTTTGTAAAGAGTTCAGTATCTATGACGCCCGCTTCCCGGCTCAGTTCGGCCAGCCGAATGATTTCGGGAGTGATGTCAGAATAGCTGTTGTGTTCTTCCATTTAATCAACCACCTTTCTCTTTCTACATCTGAATAAACAGAGGCAGCGCCGCAGAAAGGAAGACCATTCCGGCCGCCGCGCCTGTGGATTCATGATTACAACGTGTTACATGACTCGTCTGCTTTCCTTTCTATCCGCAAGGTTTCTGATTTCATACGTTAAAAAAGGAAAGTAGATACTTAAAATAATA
>OLQH01000810.1_pt1 | contig 30517 bp, 19 predicted proteins | sample 1672671 | NCBI WGS metagenome assembly OLQH01 (sample SAMEA3136712, study PRJEB25190) | human gut metagenome
CTGCACCGGCAATACCCGCGATGTATCCGAGCCGATAGATCAGTACCCAGAGCACACATCCGATTAGAGAACCGACGAAAGCACCTACGAGTCCGGCAACCAGATTACTCTTTTTTGCACGGGTTGTCTGCTGATTTTGCTGAAGATTCTGCTCGATCTGCTGTGCACAGGAAGTACACAGATAATGGTAGGAACCATTAACCTCATAATTTGACAGATATTCCTGTGTGCTGCCGCAGGACTCACAGCAAGGCTGATAGTTACCGCCATGAAGATACTGAATCAGAGGATCTACGACACTGTTGATCATATCCGGAACTTTGTTTCCGTTTGCTGCCGGCATTTTTATGGTTAGTAAGGCGGAAGTAGAAGTACAGGAATAGTCTGCCAGGTGTTTGACATTTTGCTTCTGGTATTCCAGATACTGTGCCAGCTGTGCGTTGTCCGGATCCTGTGTGGAGACGGCATTGATACGAACGTGGTAAACCGTCGATTCCGTTGTAATGACAACCGGATATCCCTGATAATTGCCATCTGCATAGCTGCCGTGATCCGTCAGACTTCCCCCAAGAAGTAGTACACGTATTTTTTCCTTAAACATATTGAAATTCCTCCTCAAAATATATATGTTACTTTCTGTATCATAACAAATTCTGACATGTTTTACCACAAACTTCAGGATTTTGTAAGAAATAGAAGGAAGGTATTACATAGACAGAAAGATATAGTATAATTCATGAAAATGTAATGATTATTTCACGCTTGTAATAATAGGAATTTCATGTTAAAATACTTCAAAAATGAACATTCTAAAAATGAAAGAGAGGTATAGAAGGCATGATAAGCATTGAGTATATACATAAATTGCTGGATGTCTATAATCAGCTGTGCCGACCGTTATGCCGGCAGACCGGCATTCCGCAGACATCCCTGGATATCCTGATGTTCCTGAAAAATAATCCGCAGTATAAAAATGCCGCAGATATTGTAAAAATCCGCGGGATCAAGGCGAATCTGGTATCCATCCATGTGGAACGGCTGGTGCAGGAAGGATATCTCGAACGCCGGGAGGTTCCGGGCGACCGGAGAAAGACAGAACTGATCTGTACCCGGAAAGCGGAGCATGTCTGGAGACAGGGATGTGAGATTCAGAAAACATTTATCGAAACCTTATTTTCCGGTGTGCCTGCGGAGTCCAGAAAGATTTTTGAACAGGTGATGGAACAGACAGAGGAAAATCTGAATACATATCAAAAGGAGAACAAAAAGAAATGAGTATTTTACTGACAGTAATTGTTACATTTTTTGCAGGTATGGGTGCAGGTCTCGGGACCGGATTTGCCGGCATGAGCGCGGCGGCGGTCATCAGCCCGATGCTGATCACATTCTTGGGAATGGATCCCTACATGGCAGTGGGAATCGCATTGTCCTCGGATGTGCTGGCAAGTGCCGTATCCGCATATACTTATGGGAAGAATAAGAATCTTGATATAAAAAACGGTCTGATCATGATGGTTACCGTGTTGTTGTTTACCATAGTGGGAAGTTACGTTTCCAGCCTGGTACCGTCCACAACGATGGGTAATTTCTCCGTCTTCATGACCTTCCTGCTCGGTATCAAATTCATCCTTCGCCCGGTCATGACTACAAAAGAAGCCATGGCACAGGTGTCTGCGAAAAAACGTGCGATTCAGTCTGTGATCTGCGGAGTGATGATCGGCTTTATCTGCGGATTTATCGGTGCCGGTGGCGGTATGATGATGCTTCTGATCCTGACATCCGTTCTCGGATATGAATTGAAAACAGCCGTGGGAACCAGTGTATTTATCATGACCTTCACTGCCCTCACCGGAGCCGTATCCCATTTTGCCATCGGCGGCACACCAGACTGGACAGTATGGATCCTGTGTGTGGTCTTTACCTTCCTCTGGGCAAGAATCGCAGCCGTATTTGCCAATAAAGCAACGCCAAAGACTCTGAACCGTGCTACAGGAGTGATCCTGGTGGTGTTGGGAGTTGCGGTTATGGCGTTTTCGGTGTTGGGATAGAGTACCAAATGTCTGCTGGTCGGATGGCTCTTTGAAAATATTATGCACAACCACGCAGACTATACCCGAAAATGATATCAGCTGCGAAATGGAAAGAAAAAAGTTAATAGATAATAAATCGGAGGATACAATATCATGATAATCAGAACTGCAACCATAGATGATCTGCCACAGATCGCCGCCGTAGAGTACGAGTGCTTCCCACCGGCCGAAGCCGCCACAAAAGAGGAATTCGCCGACCGCCTTATTCATTACGCCAACCATTTCTGGCTGATGTTCGACGAGCAAAATGACAACAAACTGGTTGCGTTCGTCGACGGTTTTGTCACCAACGAATCGGATCTGACAGATGAAATGTACGAAAAAGCTTCCATGCACGACGAAAGCGGTGCCTGGCAGATGATTTTCGGGGTGAATACAATCCCGTCTTATCGAAGACGCGGACTGGCAGGAGAACTGCTGGAGCGGGCAATCGAAGATGCCAGAAAACAGGGAAGGAAGGGTTTGGTGCTGACCTGCAAAGATGCATTGATCCATTATTATGCAAAATTTGGTTTCCTAAATGAAGGAGTAACAGACAAATCTGTCCACGGCGATGCTGTCTGGAATCAGATGCGCCTGACCTTTTAACTGGAGTTAACAGGAACTAACTACCAGCTTTACACAGATTTAACGAAAATCATACAATACCATGATAGAGCCATATGCGTTCTCCCACTATACTGTAAACCGTAAATGAATTATACAGATTCATAACAGAGATTTTACAGATGATTTCAAGTATCGAGCAGCAGACAGCTGCCGGAAAAGGGAGAACACAAAATGAATGAAAATGTAAAAGTAGTATTTGGGCTGATTGGTGGGTTGGCACTGTTTCTTTATGGAATGAACAGTATGAGTGATGCGCTGCAAAAGGCAGCCGGAGAAAAGATGAAGAAGATTCTGGAATTTCTCACGAAGAATCCGATCATGGGAGCGCTGGCCGGAGCCCTGGTTACGGCTGTGTTACAGAGCAGTTCGGCAACTACCGTTATGGTCATCGGCTTTGTAAGTGCCGGACTGATGAGTCTGCCACAGGCGATTTCCGTTATCTTTGGTGCTAATATCGGTACGACGATGACTGCCCAGCTGATGGCATTCAAAATCAGTGATTACATTTATCCGTTGATCTTCATCGGATTCATACTGAACTTCTTAGGGAAAAAAGAAAAGGTTAAAAATATTGGTATGGTTATCTTTTCTTTCGGACTTTTGTTTGAAGGAATCGAGATCATGGGCAGCGTTATGAAACCATTGGCAGGAAGCCCGATCTTTGTGGATCTGATGGGAAAAGTGTCATCCATTCCGGTACTGGGTGTTGTCCTCGGTGCGGTGATGACTCTGGTGGTACAGAGTTCCTCTGCAACGATCGCAGTCCTTCAGAGCTTTGCTTCCCAGGCAGGACCGGACGGTGTCAGCAGCGTGATCGGACTGACAGGAGCGATTCCGATTTTGCTTGGCGATAATATCGGTACGACGATCACAGCACTTCTGGCATCCATCGGACAGTCCAAAGATGCAAAGCGTACCGCAATTGCACACAGCTTTTTCAATATCACGGGTACCTGCGTATTTATCTGGATCATTCCGTGGTTTGCACAATTTGTACGTTATATCTCTCCAAAAGGAAATGAGATCGATGTGATCTCCCGCCAGATTGCCAATGCACATACGACATTCAACGTGGTCTGTACACTGGTATGGCTGCCGCTGATCCCGATTATGGTGAAGATCGTTACCACGATTATACGCGGAGAAGATAAGAACACAGGTGTAGTTTATGAACCGAAGTATCTGGATAACAAAGTGATTGATCAGCCGGTGGCTGCGATGTATCTGGTATCTCAGGAACTGGAGAATCTGGCAGGATTTGCAGTACATATGCTGAACAGCCTGAAAGGTTCGCTGAATCAGAAAAAGACCTCAGCTGCATATGAAAAATTCAAAAATCAGCTGGATATCGTCCAGCACCTGCAGGAAGAAATCACGGACTATATCACCAAATTGTTTTCCAGCGGTAATCTGACAGAGCTTCAGTCTGAACAAACAGCAGGACTTCTGTATGTAACCAACAATATCGAACGTATCGCCGACCGGTGTCAGGATATCGACAGCATCTGGATAAAAATCCAGGACGATGGCATGAGCTTTTCCGAGGAAGCCGGCAAGGAAATTGAAAATTGCATCAATGTCCTTCTGGATCTGCTGCGCCGGGCTATGACAGCCGTAAAAGAGGGCAGTGAAGAGGAAGCGGAACTGGTATTCAAAAATAAAAAGAAATTGCATAAAGCAGAAAAGAAATTCAACAAAGCCCACTTGAACCGCGTAAAGAATCAGAAATGCGATCCGGCGATGACCGGCTGCTTCTCCGGCATCCTCTACAACCTGGACCGAGCTGCCGACAACTGCGTAAGTATCGCAGAAGAAGCACTGGATAACCAGGGATTCGTAAAATTAGGCGAAGCCGCCAGAAACTTTGCGGCACCGGCTGCGGTTGTGGAGGCTGTGTAAAAGATAATAACAGTGATAAGAAATATATAATTTAAGAGGAACAGAGTATTTTTGATTTTGAGATACAACAAAATTTGAAAATACTCTGTTTTTGGTTGTTCGAGCAATGAACGAAAATCTTTTCCTTCATAAGAAACTGGTGATTAACGCGGTGGCTGAAGATGGAATTAAAATTGCAAATTTTATTTGATGTGATATGATTTTTATAGATAACATATTATCCAAAACAAGTAAAAAATCCAGATTTTGGATAATATATGATCCATAGAAAGGAAAAATCGACATGTCAAACTATGAAACGATGAAAGACCGTATGTCCTCCCATTTCCTGGAATACGATCAGGAAAAAATGATCCGGAAATTTGCTCTGGAGCATGATGAAAAATATCTCTATATTTTCTTTGTAGGAAGAAAATACCGGATTAACCGCATCACCGGAGGAATCACCTGGTCTGTGGATGAATTCCAGACGAAAGAAAATGCAAATTACAACGAAGCCATGACAATCTACGATGTCCTGTGTAATTCCAAAGAATACTGTCATCCCACCCATGAATGGGTTCATATCGGCAGCCTTTCTACGGTGCGGGGAGGAAATCTGGCAAATGACAGTAACTTTTTCAAGGATGCAGGAAAGAAATTTGATGGAAAGACTGCAAAACTTGCAAAAGCCTGCGAGCGGCTTCATGGGATTAAACTGGAAAAAGGCGATGTGGCTTACCGGCTGGAACTGTTTTTATTTCTGCCCGTCGTACTGAGATTCTGGGAATCCGATGACGAATTCCCGGCGAGTTTGCAGGTGCTGGTGGACCGGAACATTCTGGAGTATATGCATTATGAGACGGTGATGTTTGCAATTGGACATTTGCTGGAGAGAGTGGGAGAAGAGATGGAGCGAAAGTAAAGAACAGGTTGCTATAAACCGCTATTATCTGGAAGAACTGTAACAGCGGTTTTATTGCATTGCATATCAATAATTGATCCAGTGGAGCAATTTTGATTATGGAAAGAAACATCTGGAAAACAATATGAATTGGGGAAAATAAATAAAAATTTGTCGAGAAATGTCGAGTAAAATAGCAAAATACACTATAAAATGTCGAAAAACTTTGGAAACATTACCTGTTATATGCTATAATATAAAATAATGATAAATTTTTAAAATACTCAATTCATAATAAAAATCCCCAAATTTCGTTAATTGAGTGGTATAATATTAATTGCCAATTTATATACGTTTTATCATTCAAGAAGAAAAAAGGTGGGCGTATCTTATAAGAAATTGTTTAAGTTAATGATTGATAGAAATATAAAAAAGAAAGATCTAAAGTAGATGACATCAATCGGTAACAGTGCAATGACTAAACTTGCAGCAAGTGATGAAAATGTCACAATTGAAGTAATGACAAAGATATGTAGAGCATTGGATTGTACTTTGAATGATATTGTTGATATTTCTGAGGAAGATGAATAGATAGTGAGGGGGCAACTATGGCAAAGATGATAGACAAAATACCAAGTTATGAGGGAGAGAAAAAGACATGGGAATCTTTCTCTGTAAATTTGCCCCAGCAGTATGTCGTTTATAATACGAGATCAATTAAAGGTTGGGAATTTGATTTTTGTATATTAGCTGAAAATGTAGGTCTATTTATTGTCGAAGTAAAAGGTTGGAAAGTAAAAGATATATTTAATGTTGTGGGAGAGGATTCGATAATTCTCACTGGAGAAGAGAAACCACAATCAAGTCCAAGAAAACAGGCTAGAGGATATAGATTCAACATGGTGAATCTCTTAAAGCAAGAGCTAGGGATGAATCCGTTGGTCATGGATCTTGTATGCTATCCAATGATATCTAAAGAGGAATATCGTGCTAAACGTTTAGATGTTGTTTCGGATGAGACTGAAACGATATTTAAAGAGGACTTGGAGGATGCATCATCTCTTTATCAGAAAATAATTGGAAGATATAATATTAACAAAAGTACTCCACATGATGAATTCAATGCAAAAAGATTTGCACTTGTAAGACATCATTTTGAACCAAATTTCAATCTTAAAGAAAATGTTGAAGATTTAAATCCAGGCTATTCTCGTTTGCGAGTTGAAGTGGAATCATTAACAGATGAAAAAATAGGGGAAATAGTAGATGAGTATTTTCTTGGAATTAAAGAAATAGTTTTTGTAAATTCTAAGGAAACGTTAAGAGCGTTAATCAAGAAAGTTGAAAATAAACTATCCAGTAAAAAACTAATACCTGAAAAAGGAAACTTATCTATTGGAACCCGTGAAATTGATGTTAATCAATTTGCTGATTTTTACTCTATTTTTAATTTTGAAATTTATGTTGTAGAAAACATAGGAGAATTTGTAAAAGACAGTGTATTGGTTGAAGAAGGTCTGATGAATGATGAACAGAAAGTTGTATTGCGAAGACTTGCTGATATTACACTGTTCAATTTTCAGCAGTATGAAATAGAGCATGCAGCAACCAACACAAATATTATGGTTGCTGCCGGAGCTGGTACAGGTAAGACGTATTCTATGGTTTCTAGAGTAGCTTATCTGTGCAATCGAACAATGGATGCAGTGGTTGATATCGTAAACGATATCGCTATGATAACATTTACAAAAGATGCTGCTGAAAATATGAATAGTCGACTTAAACGAATGTTCATGAATTATTTTGTCCTAACTTCAAATGAAAAGTATATGCATTTGATTGAAGATATGAGCCAAATACAGATTTCTACAATTCATAAATTCGCTATTTCATTATTGCATAAAGAATGCATGCGAATGGGATTAAGTTATGACAGTCAGGTATCTAGTGAAACTTATGATAGAAAAAGAATTTATCATGAAAAATTAGATGCTTATCTAGGTGAGAAGGCTGAAGAAAATGCGGATTTTGTTCATCAGTTATCAATGCAAACATATGAGTTAGAAGACATGCTTATTGGCTTCTGCGATCAATTATATAACAGGAGCGTTGATGTTAAGAACATAAACGTTAATGAACTAGACAATGCAATTGGTTCAATACCATTTTTTAATGAACTTATAGAGAAAGTCGCAATACCATCTGAACAACAGTATTCAAATGATATAAAAGCAAGCAATCTTATCAGTCTAAGAGATTGCATGATCAATATAAATAGATTGGTAAATGAGAACAAGATTAGTGGTACGGGACTTGATTACAAATACCTGTTTATTGATGAATTCCAGGATACTGATGATGTTCAAATAGAAACAATTCTAGGACTCCAAAAAATATTTGGAGATCAATGCAAATTATTTATTGTTGGCGATCTCAAACAAAGTATATATAGGTTTAGAGGTGCAACCTTAAGTGCATTTACAAAGGTAGAGAATGAGAACCTTGTTTGGGCTAAATATTCACTTAACCGTAATTATAGAACAGATGGAAGACTTCTTGATCTTTTCGACTCAGCTTTTTCTGATATGGGAGATCAGGATTTATTGCCATACAAAGAAATAGATAAGCTGACTAGTAGAATTCAAAAAGAGTATCCCAACGACCAGTTGGTAAGGAAAATTGAGACAAAGAGTAAGGATAAAGACCAGTTTTTTGAAGATCTATTTAAGGAAGTAGAATATCAGAAACAAGAGATTGAAGCATTAACTAAAACAAAAAAATTAAGCAAAGAAGAAAAAACTATAGCAATTCTGGTTAGATATAACTATCAGATCGCAAATATTGTTAAGGCTTCAGAGTCAACAGATTTATCAATAAAGGTATCTGAAGGAGGAGATTTATTCCGACTCATATCTACTGTTGATTTATACAAATTAGTACTCGCGGTTACTCATCCATATAACAAAGTATATTTGGCAAATTTAATTGAATCGAATTACATGTCTGTAAAAATACAACAGGCTAAACTAAGAGGGCATAGTTCTACAGATAAAGTGTCAGAATTGGTTAGAATTTTGGATGAGTATTTTATGTTACTGATTGGTAAAAAATGGAATGAGCTAATAACAGATTTTGAAACAAGACCTGTTTTGGTAGTGCTCAGAGATATATATGAGCATTCAAAACCCTGGATAAAATATTCGTCTAAACAAGATTACCAGTTGGAATATAGGACAAATTACGAATGTTTGTTAGAAAAGATAACACAAAAATATGCACGTGAATATCTAACGATAAACATGATTGAAGAATTCCTAAAAATAAATATTACTACTTATCAGGAAGAAGCATCACGTAAAAAAGAACAAGATTCAAACGACATAATTATTATTTGTACGACAATTCATAAATCTAAGGGATTGGAATACGGAACAGTTATATTACCTTATACTGCAGATGATATTTCCAGTACATATCACTCTGGTTTAGGAGTGAATATAGTTAACGGAAAGCTACAATACAGTTTTGGGTATGGAAATGGAAACATGGACTATAGTGAAGGCTATCAAATGGATTCAGAATCACTAGAACAGGAACGAGAAGAATCACGAATCTTATATGTTGCAATGACAAGGGCAATTAGGAATTTGGTGTGGTTTAAAGACTTAGATTGCAGAGCACAGGAGTGTTGGGGAAATTATTTGGAGGTTATTGAATAATGGCAATTACAATTTATACATATAGCAATCCATATGAAATTAATAAAGAACCTTATTTTGCCTCCATTCAAAATTGTTTTCATTTATGTGTATCACAGACTCTTGTGAATGGCTTGTGTGATCAGTATAAGGACTTTTTTTATAAAGGCAAGCTTACCACTGTAAATAGGTTTATAAATCAATTGTATTCAGATTGGGAAAGCGATTCTGTTGCTATAAGCCAAAGGGCTGCTATTGATAATTTAATTGAATACATAGATTTTTCGATGATTGTAGATGACATCAGTAGTGAAGATGTTATTACATCATTAAAAAGAAATAGAAGTGACGTCATTGAAAGCATTAGAACAATGTTTGAACTGGGCATGGAACTTGGAAACATTAAATCAGATGAGCTTTCATACGAACAGAAATGTATTGTAGAAATTTATAAAGAGCTTAAGCGTACAGATAACAAGTTTTTTGCAATAAAAAAAGGATTTAAAGAAGATGAAATCAATTCTGCTATTGACACGTTGATAAGCGATATTGCAAAGAATGTAGAATCAGACAAAATCCAGAATATAAGAAAAGATTCAATTGTTATTCATGGAATTCACCAATTCACTCCAATTATGCTGCGTATGATAGAGGAATTAAGTAAGTATAAATTAGTCGTTATTCTTTTTAACTATCAGCCAGACTATAAAAATGTATATCAAACATGGCTGGATGTATATTCATCTTTTGAAGCCAAAATTGTTTATTCACCAAGAAATTTAAACAATGAAAGCCAAATGTTTGAGGGAGGGAAGGTGGCAGATAATATTGCTGCAATTATCGCAGGTAACACAGGAGTAATTGACTTTTCAAAACAAATAGAAGTTACGCAATTCGATAATGCAACAGAATTTGCTGGATACATTGCAAAGAAGTTTGAACAAGCAGAATCCCTTCGAAAAGAAGATGATTATGCTCATCCTGTACTTTATTACATGGATGAACAGTTCTATGCTGCAAATAGTGATGTTAATGATATTTTGAAAATCTATTTTCCAGAGCAATTTGGAGAAAGAGCTTTTTTGGACTATCCTATAGGTCATTTCTTTCTTTCGGTTACAAATATGTGGGATCCGGAATCGCAAGTATTATGTCTTAAAGATTTCAATGACCTATATGAATGCTTGTCGTGTGGAATTATCTTTGAAGAGAGACATGGCGAACTAGTATCTATATTAGATAGAACAAGGTTATTTATTGACAAGGAAACTACAATTAAGGGGATCGCAAAAAGATTAAAAAGGCTAAAGAACCGAATAGACGAAATCACAGAGGATGAAGAGGAAAATAGGGAATTTCAAAGAATAGAGTATTTTGATGTGTCTATTTCTGAAATTGATAAGCTCATTGATGCTTTAACTGAGTTAAATGAAATCACTAAATATTTTTACGATGACTTTAATGATACAAAAAATGATTTCAAATCATTTTATAAAAAAATAGGTGATGTCCTTGTAAAAAAAGTTCTCAATGTAGAAGAAATTGATTCGGGATTTAAGGAGATAGTTGAAAGAGTTCTGAAGAGACTTGATGAAGTGAAGGATGTCGAGGCAAATGCTTCTTTTGACTGTTTAAAAGAAACAATGCAATTATACTTACAACAGATTCCTGGTGAGGGTAGAGGTGCAAACTGGATTGTTAGAAATTTTGAACAGATAGATGGTGATGTCCTTAGAAAAAATCGAAATAAAATTGCTAAAACATATCATTTTGCGTGTCTATCCGATGTAGATATGAGTATTACTCATAAAGATGAGTTTCCTTGGCCATTAGATATTAATTTCTTTGAGGTGGCACAAGCACCTGTGGATTGGAAATATCAGGTATTTGTAACATCGAGATTGGAATATAAAAATTTTAGAAGATATGCGCTTGTGTATGGGTTAGCATTTAGTAAGTGCGCAATTAAATTAAGTTACATCAAAAATGAGAGAGATGGAAAATCCGAATTATATTACCTGCTCAGAATACTTAATGCAAAGATTACCCCTTATGAGCCGGAAGTAGATAACCGAGATCAGAAGAAAGCCGATTATATTCAAATAGATAATTTTGAAATGGGCGCATTTGACCAGTATGATCTAATGCGTTATCGAATCTGTAAATATAGATTCTTGCTGGAGTCAATTATTGAGGAGAAAAGTGTTTATAAAGATGAATTTCTTTTGAAAAAGTATTTAACAATTGTGCTTGAACATAGAGCAAGAAAGTACTTCGAAGGAAAAAGCTTTGTAAGAAATATTGTTTTCGATTATTTAAATGAGCAAATGGATGAGTTAAGAGATACGGCCTTATTTGTTAATTATGCAGATGCAATAGATATTGTGAGAACAGCTTTAGTGTATTTGGAAAAATACTCCTTATACAATGGAAAATTTATGCTGATTAGGGAAAAAGAAATTGATTACATGATAAAAAGAGAAATCTTCCTTACAGCAAAATTAGGGAAAAATGCAAACCTAGATGAGAAGGAAGTATTTAAGAATTCCACGCAAAGTGAAGTGGATTTAGAACTTAGTGAAAAGACATTAAATGAAATGTCCTATAGATGTAATCTGAATACTTTATGTGCTAATTGTTCAGAGAAAGATATTTGTTTGGAAAGCTTTAAATCAAAAAAGCGTAAAGGGGAATTACTATGATCAAAGAAGGAATGTTTGTAAGGTGTCCAATAGATAGAGAACATCCACATAATCCACGTGTTTTTGCAACTGGAAAAGTTGTGAGTATAAATCTGTTCAATGAGACGGCACATATAAAATTTTATGATCCTTTTGATCATAAAAAGTATTTTGAGTACATCCCTGATGAGGTACAAGAAGCTCCGATTGATGCATTGGATCACTGCCATTTGTTTAAGGAATCAGTAGTAAAATGCAATAGAAAAACAGCAAAAATCGTCGAATATAAAGTAAATGATGATGATTTTTATGAGTACTATTTGATTGATTCTGAAACCAAAGGCTATTATTGCGGCAACGAAAGGGAGATTATTGCGGCTTTCACTTCTGGAAGTGCAAATGCAACACAGCAACTTAAAAAGTATGAATTTCAAAACCCTTGTTGGTATCTTGGGCGACAGATTGTAAAAGATACATTGAACATTTTAGATAATTCAATTATGGGTTTTAAAGAATTGGCTGGCTGCAAAATATACCTTAAAGCTTTCCAGTTAAATACAATTATGCAATGTCTTCAGGATGAGTACTGCAGGTATATGCTTGCAGACGAAGTAGGTCTTGGAAAAACGATTGAAGCATGCTCCGTTCTGAAAATTTATCTCACTAATAAATCTAAAAAAAGAATACTTATCACAGTACCATCTGCATTAATCGCACAATGGCGTACAGAATTATTGTTTAAATTTGGCTTAATGGAAGGATTAAACGAGAATCATAATTATATTAGACTAGTTTCAATAGAAAAATTGAATAAAAATCTTGTAGAATCAAATTGGGATTTTTTAGTTGTCGATGAAGTGCACAATTATCTGAATAATGCTGAATTTTATGAGAATGTTCATCAGTTGAGTAGAAACTCGGAAAATGTAATTTTGCTTAGTGCGACTCCGATTCAGGAAAGACAGGAAGAGTATTTGAAACTTCTGAGACTTATTTTACCTGAAAAATATGATGAAATGTCTGGGAATGATTTTGCTAGTCTTGTTGAGAAGCAGAATCGAATATCTAGATTGACATATTCGTTATTAGACGAAATGGATAGCTTTAAAAACGAGTTACTTCCAGAAATTGAATCAGATGATCCACATGAAGACGAAGACATTCAGGAAGAATTAGAGGAAATTGGTGAAAACCTACAAGATCTCGCTGATGAAATTGGTGATGAAAAATTGCAGGAAATGGTGGAAAAAGTTCAATTTGAAGGTGAGGATTTTGGTTTCTATGATATTCAGGTAATTATCTCATATGTATGCGATTACTTTCAAATTGAAAGGAATATCATACGAGGTCGTAGGGCAGTTCTGGGAGTTTACCCAAAAGATGCAGAGGGTGAGTTTGCAGAGAGAACTGTTAAGGAAGTTTCTTATTCGATTAATGATGATACAAATTATTACGAAAATGAAGCGTATCGTGAATTAAAAGAATGGATTTTATCATCTGAAAGTGAATTAGATGAAGCAAGAATAAAGGATTATATTCAACCTCTTATTGAATCGTTTTTTAGTTCTCCTTGGGCATATTGTGCAAGAATTAATGAAATTAAGAAATCTACAAATATTCCACAGGGTGTCATAAAGACTGCAGAACGTTGGCTGGCTGATGAAGATGAGGCAATAGAGAACATTGCGGATATAATGGACGATGTTGGTTCACATCCTTCAAGGTTAGTCAAGTTAATTAGTTATATTGATGAAGAACTGTTTGGCGAGAAGATTGTAATTTTTACTGATCAAATAGAGACATTTGATGCCTATTATAAAGTGTTAACACAATCTTTTGGAGATGAAGTGACTGGATTTGCACAGTCAATCGACAGAGATGAAGTAGAAATTAATATTTACAGATTTCAATCAGATCCGGAATGTAAAATTTTAATATGCGATAAGTCTGGTGGTGAGGGAAGAAATCTTCAAATTGCTGACTATGTTGTTCACATTGATTTACCTTGGAATATCAATACTATCGAGCAACGTATCGGGCGTCTCGATAGAATGGGACGAAATGTTGAAAAGCCAGTTACATCTATAGTTGTTCACTCGACAAATAGTTATGAAGAGCAACTTTTTAGGTTTTGGAATGAGGGGTTAAATGTTTTCTGTCAGTCATTAAGCGGTTTGGAAATCATTATGAATGACATAAACAATAAAATTACAGAGTCTATTAAAACAGATTTTGAATTTGGACTTTATCGCCTAATTCCGGAATTAATAAAAGAGACTGCATTAATGAGAGAAACTGTTCAGCGTGAGCAGATCTTTGATACGGCTGCAATGAGATTCAGACCACTATATTTACTGCTAGAAAAATTGTTGATGAATTATTCATTTAATGAAAATAGTCTGTTTGCAGATACGATGATGAGTTGGGCCTCCTTAGCTGGTTTTGGAGAATTACACCGTGGAAAAGATTCAAATTTGGTGGCGTTTGATGAGAATAATTTTTCGGTTAGATCGGCTCAGAATTCATTTTTGATACCTCCAAACTGGGATAATTATTATTCTAAAAAACAGAATGAAGTAGCAATAAAAGCTCAGAGAGGCTTAAAAGAGGAAAAAACAAAGAATACAACTTATAATGATAGAACTATTATTGGCTCGTTTGATCGTCAATTAGCTATTAAGAATGACTATATTCATTTTTATGCTCCTGGAGATGAAATATTCGACTGTATCGTTGAAAATGCCATGAGGTCATACAAAGGAATGTGTGCCGCTTTCGCAGCCGAATCTAAAGTGGATTGGAAGGGATTCATCTATACATTTTCAATTGAACCTAACAAACGGTTATTGATGGATAAAGGTGTTTCACTTTATGCATTAGGAATGTTCAGGCAATATTTGGCATCAACAATACAGGTGATTCCTGTTGGGTTTACAGCATATAGCGATGTACCAGAGAAGGCTATTTTAGCTGAACATAAAAGGATTACTCAAATGGGATATTTTAATTGCTCAGATACTATTGATCACTTGGGCAGACGCGGCAAGGAAAATGGCTTTTTGGGAATTCCCACTAGGTTTTCTTCGAGTAATCTAGACTGGTTTAAAAGCCAGTACCCAGAAGAAAAGTGGGAAAAACTTGTTGATCAAAGCAGTCAGATAGCAAGGAAAAAATCGCGTGAAAGATTCCAAAGAGAATCAAATCTACTTGGAGCAAAAGAAATGATTGCACAGATTCTTTCTATGAAGGAAGCACATGCGAACTATTATGGAACAGTAAATGATGACTCTATTATTGAACTGAAGCAACAGTATGAAATTATTTATGAGAGTTTGGCTAAGCCTATCATTCGTTTAGAGTCTGCAAGTTTTGTTTGGTTAATAAAGAAATGAATAAAGAATATTTAATTGATTCAATTGAAAAATTAATAAACGATGAAGCTGTAACAGTGGATTTTGATGCAGCTAATATACAAAAAACAGCTATTGATAGTGCATTAACAAATATTGCTATTAGGTTTGTGACTACATATACCAGATTTATAGATGGAAAGCGTGGAAATGCTGACCTTTTAGTTTCACTTAGAGGTTTTTTGTTATCTTTTCAGACTAAAATAAGATTTGATTTGGTAGCTAACTTTGCTGGTATAGAGAAGTATGGTTTATACCATGATTCATTGGATAATAAGATTTATGCGGTATATGATATCCCGCCTTTTTTCCCAAATGGATCATTTGTTGAGGAGGTGTATATAGATGCTGACACGAAGATTGCTGAAGCAAAATCATTGTATTGCTTAAAGACAAATCATTTTGTAGAGCAATTAACAGGATATAAGTATTTCAAATCATTAGAGCAGAAGCTTTGTGTATATGGTGCATTGAACACGCCGTTAGGATATACTTCTTTAATAGCAATGCCTACAGGTGGCGGTAAAAGTTTAATAACTCAGGTGCTTGGTTATGAGAAAAAAGGACTTTCTATAGTGATTGTTCCTACTGTTTCACTTGCTATTGATCAGGAAAGAGCAGCCAGAGAAAACATTAAAGTCGCTCGGGAAAATGAGATTTTTTGTTATTATAGCGGAATTAATAATTTTAATGAGATAAAAAATGCTATTGAGAAACACAAAGTAAAACTCTTGTTTATTTCACCTGAGGCCTTAATAAAAAATGAATCATTTAATCAGCTGATATCTGCGGCAAACGCGTCTAGATATTTGCAGAATATTATAGTTGATGAAGCTCATATTGTTGTGGCTTGGGGTGATTTCTTTAGAGTGGATTATCAATGCCTAAGTCCGTGGAGAAATAATTTATTAAAGGCTAATCCAGAATTACGAACCTATTTATTATCAGCAACTTATCGAGATGAAACTGTAAATTCCCTTAAACAGCTCTTCTCTAATAGGGACGATTGGCTTGAAATAAGATGTGACTCTTTACGAAAAGAACCACATTTTGCTTGTATAAAGACAACTGGACACAAGGATAAGCAAAATAAAGTGCTTGAATTAGTAAATTTGATGCCACATCCGATGATTCTTTATGTTAATGCTCCTTATGAAGCACTAAAGTGGAAGAATTATTTAGAAATGCACGGTTATGGTAATGTTAGGACATTTACAGGAGAAACAAAATCAGATCAACGTAGAGAGCTGATAGACGATTGGGTAAATAATAAATATGACTTGATGATTGCTACATCTGCATTTGGAGTAGGTGTTGATAAACCGGATGTCAGAACAGTAATGCATTTATATATGCCAGAGAGTCCAGATACTTATTATCAGGAATTGGGACGTGGGGGGAGAGATGGATTTTCATGCTTAAGCATTATGTGTATTGAAGATGATGACATAACTAATGCATTTAATCATGTTGGTAAGGTCCTTACGAAAGAAAAATTTTGGGGACGCTGGTGGAGTATGTACCGTAATCCGAATAATCAGTGGCAAAGCGGCTCGATTGCTATCATGGCTTCAACTAAACCTAATTACAACAAAATAAACTATTTTGAAGAGGGAAATGACACTGATGAAAAATGGAATATTAATGTGCTACTTCTTCTAAATAGGAAAAAACAGATACAAATTGTTGGATTAGATCTTGATGGCGAAAATAGATATATTTTCACGGTGAAAATATTGAATGACCAAATAACTCAAGATACTGAAGAGACGAAGGCGCTTTTTGAACGTCTCAGAGATGAGGAATCTGCGAAGTCATTAAATGCATTCTTGATATTGAAAAAATCTGTTGAAAGATCGGAAATGATTTGCTGGTCGGAAATGTTTTATGAGACATATCCTCTGGTTTCAGAGTGTTGCCCAGGATGTAATTGTCATGCGAATAGAAATATTTCCGAACAAAATAGATTTCCTCTTGTTGTAGATGTTAAGGGTCCCGAAAAATGTTTATCAGAAGAAATGAAGTCATTTTTTGGTGATACGAATGAAGTTGTTGAAATAACTGATGATTCAATTTCTGAGCTGATAGCGAAGTATAAACCAGATATCGTGGTATCTAATTCTTTTAATGAAAAAATAGAGAATGTTGTGCCAGGATTGATGTTCATGAATTATCGAGAACTAAACGCATTACATTCACACGATGATGGTTTCTATATTACGGGATTGGTTATGGCGGTATATGATGATGACCCCACTAAAGCAAAAGAAGAGTATCAATCTATATATAAATACATTTCTAGAAATAGATATGTAATACATGTTACTAAAAATGATTTCTGTATATCTTCAAACATAGGAAAAAATCTAACTGAGCAGGTAGATGGAACAGTTATTAGGTAAAGGAGAAAAGAAATGTTTACAGGAAATATGGTTACAGAGGCAATACCAGTCAGAGTATTTGCTTTGTACAAAATTGTAACATCAAAAAAAGATATTTCTCGTTCGGAATTACAGGAATTAATGGAGCCTCGTGGAATATATGAAGGTTCTTCATACTTTTCTACAATATTGAAAACTGCAACCGAATTGAAATTAGTTGATGTGCAAGATAATACTGTTGTTGCATTAGTAAGCAAAGAACAAATAAAAACTATTGATGATTTACGTTCATATGTAATTTCTAAATTGGAAAATTATGAAGAAGAACAGTTTTACAAATGCACTAATGCAATTGTAAATTTGGATGAAAAAATCTATAAATACTCTTCAATATCAGATAGTGAAATGCTGAATTATTTGTCAGAAAGAACAGGTCAACAAATAACAGCTCCAATGGCACGAGGATGGCGTTTCTGGGCTCAATTTTTGGGATTTGGATATATGAATGGATTCGTTTTCCTGCCTAATGCTTATATCTTTGTTAAAGACGTAATTAAATTGATTGGACTGGAAAAGAGAGAATATCAAATGGATGAATTTATGACTATATTTAATCAGTATGGTCGAATTCTGTCAGGTAATTCTCAGAATGAGAAATGTTTAAATCTAGCTTTATCAAGTGCTCTTAGAGAGTTACATGAAAATGGAGAGATTATATTAAAGTATATTAGTGACCAGGCAAGTAAATGGATATTATACCCATCAAATGATTTGTTTAACAATCCTGTTAGTTCAATTATTTATAAGGGGGTAAAACGATGAATATTGAAGTTGCAAGAGTTCGTTATAAAAATGTTTTTCGCCCAGATGTAATTAATAATACACAGGGGGATTTCCTGGCTACTCACGTACCTATGAAAAATCTTTATGTGACAGACCATGCTGATATAACACCACAAGATAGAAAACATCCGCTTAACGAAGAAGAGGTTTATGAACGTTTCTTTTCAGCAAGTGATGATGATCAGTTTGTTCTTGTAAAAGGTGCCAGTGGTGCTGGAAAATCTCATCTGATTCGTTGGTTCTATACTATGCTCCAACTTAGAAAAGATGAGAATGAGATTATTTTGCCTATTCGTAGAGCTGATAATACATTAAAAGGAACAATTAAACAGTTAATAGAAATGCCTGAGATAAAAAATTTACCTAATAAAGCACTCTATAAGAAACTTGCTTCTGCATCAACAACAGTGCCTGAAGGGGAGTTGAAAAATACAATTTATTATGCTTTTGTCAATTTAATAGAAAGTGATGATGGTAAGGCGGGCGAAAATGCTGAGAGAATGCTTAGTCGTGTTAAGCGTTTACATCTTGTTGCGCTTTTACAAAATGCTCTTTTTAAAGAAAGGTTGATGGACGCTAATGGTCCAATTGAGAGAATATATTGTAAATTCGCTGAGAACAAGACAATCGAAGTAAATGATAAAGCTGCTGAATTTGTTACAGCTGATTTTGAAATTAACTCTGATTTTATAAATCAGCTTGTTACTGATGGGGCTGATAAAAAGGCGATAAGTATAGCCAAGGATCTGATAGATAACAATGAATTTGTTAAAAAGATAACAAGTTATATTAATTTATTTGTCGAGAAAGTTATTCAGAGATGTGCGGGACTTGAACCTGGAGATTTGGGCTTAGTTATCCAGGAAATAAGACAGGAATTGTTTAAGCAAGGTAAAACCTTAACTATTCTTATAGAAGATATAACAGCTGCATCGGGTGTAGATGATTCATTATTAGATGCGTTATTAACAAATAAAAATGGATATAAAGATAGAAGGCTTTGTAAAATTAACTCAATTGTGGGAGCTACAGATGGTTACTACGTAGATAAATTCCGTGCGAATACAAAGGGAAGAATCGAGAACTTTATTAACGTTCCAGATGATATGTTTAGCAATGATACAAATGGTTTGATTGAATTTTTTGCTAGATATTTAAACACTATATCGCTTACAGAAGAAGACATAGAAAAATGGATTTTAAATAAAGCAGCATCCGAGACATATCCAATTCATGACGTGACTATAGGAAAGGGTTGGGGAGAGTTTAAGCTTGGAAGCTCAATAATTAATTTATTCCCATTTACGCAAAATGCAATTATGTTCTTGTACAAAAAACAGGATATAAATATGCGCCATCCTCGAGCTTTAATGAGAGAAATTATTGAGCCTTATGTAGAAGATGCGCTAAAAGATATTACTGAATTCCCGATAAGAAGATCATCTCTTGAGGGTGTAAATCCTTCATTGCAGAATACAATATACAACAAGACTGGCCTAGATGACAGTACTAAAATTAGACTTGCTCAGTTTATGTATATCTGGGGTGATGGTACAAGTAATATATATGAAAAGAAGGGCGTTAAATACATTGGCGGAATTGCAACTGACGTGTATACACAGTTAGGCCTGCCTATAATTGACGGTAATGTAATAGATGTACCTGAAGTAGATCATACAGTTCCTCCGGTTTTAGATGATAGTAAGAAAGATGAGAAAAAAATAACTAAAAATCCTGTAACAGAGAATCCTCAGGTTGCGATTGCGTTGAAGGAAATCGATAAGTGGATAGAGAATAAATCGTACAAGTTAAATATTGGACAAACGACAGCAAATGTACGTGTATTAAATGATGCAAGAAAGAATATCAATGCGTACCTATATGCTGTTATTGATTGGGTGTCTGAGGGAGTACCAATTGATGCTATGGTGCGGGTTAGGGATACAGCTAATAAATTCCTGGTTTCATTTGAACGTCAAACTATGAAGAGTGATGCCGTCGTTACTTTACCAGCATCTATTGAGTCTAGAAAAATAATAGAAGCTTTTGTTCGCTGGAGTGAAGTTGGCGGTAAATCATGGAATTTTGAAGGTTCTACTGATTATCTGTTCCGTGTTCAGATGTGGACTGAAAGTATAAAGAAACAGATAGTACAATCTATTTTGCACTTTGATGATGTAGAAGTAAATTATTTTTCGTATGCAACTGCTGCTGAGTACTATCGACTGATCTTAAATGGACAATGCAAGAAGATACAATCACCTCTGAATTTTACTGTTGATATGCTCTTACAGAAAAAGGAAGTGGCACCAGGAGCAAATGGTCATTCTAAAAACTGGAATGATTTACTAAAGAAAATGAATGGTACAGATGGAGATGATATCAGAAATTGTGTACTTCAGTATTACAATTTACCACAAGGCACGGCTGTAAATTCAACGAACTATGAGTTTAATTATGTTGCTTTCAACAAAGCTGTAAGAAAAGTAATAAACACGGGTTTGATCTTTTCTGAAGATGACTTGCAATTGAATGATCCTGTAAAAAAAAGAAAACTTATAAGCGAGTATCTAAAATTTATATTAGATCGGATAGAAACTGTCGTATCTGAAGAAAAGAAGCTTTTAGATTCAACTGTAGAGAGGATAAGCAGTCTGATTGATTTAGATGACATTGAAGATGAGGAAGATATTAAGGAAGTAGTAAAGTCAATTAAGAACTTTTATGTTCAGGCGCAGACTAGCCATATTAGTGTTGCTACTCATTATAATATTTCTTTGATAAATGCATGTAATAAAAATGCTAGCGGTATTTTAAGTTCAATTCGTACATATAAGCAAATAACTGAGACAACGTCTACACAAGAACTGTTACTGAAGTATAGTAGGGATCCAGTGCAAGGCTTATCTGATTTTGTTTCACTTGTGGAAATTGCTGGTAAAGACATCAGATTGGCAAATCAAGAACTTATAAACAGATTGAACAACAATGCACCTTCTGATACGGAGAACAGTGAGAATCATTATGCAACAGAGCTACAGAACATTCAGACATGTAAGGAAGTAATAGAGGAGGTGAAGAAGAATGCTGATTGATGATATTAAGAAAATAATTAAAGATTTGAAGAAATTGGATGCCATTGAATCAGCAGCGCTGGATGCAAAGAAAAGAATTAAAAATGATAATGATTTTTCTACGCTTATTTTTGACTTTACTACTTCTGTATTGAAAGTTTCTGTGGCAAGTAAGCAATTGGGATTTAAGCTGAGTGCTGAAACATTGAAGAGTGTAGAAGAGGGAATTCAAAAGATTGAGGAGATAATTTCGTCTTCTGTTGTTAATGAGTTTGAACTTGCTAACACAAAGCAATATATAAATAAAAAAGTCAATCCTAATCTTTCAAAAGAATGGAAGGAATTTCATGCGAAGAAAACAGCAGGATTATCCGCAAAGCTTTCTTCAATGGGAGGGTTAGTACAAGATCCCAATCAAATTACTGTAATTAAGCAGAATTTAAATAATGGATCCGACTGGTCGGGACTTTCATTAAAAGATAACGGAATACATACTAGATTAGATCTCTTGATAGAGGCTATTAATGAAGTTGATTAGCTTGAGTATAGTCTTAATTTAAGCGAAGAAATAAAAGACTTCGTTGTAAAAGTTACTAGTGGAAAAGCAAAAGTAACGGATCTAAAACAAAATATTATTGACTGGATTGTTAATGAGAATTTGACGGATAAGTTTACTATAAGTTTCAAAAATAACTAATTTTGTTGAAAGAAAAACCATTGAGTGATATACTTAAGTATATCACTTTTTGTTTGGAGGAATTATGGAATATGTATATAGATTTCCAGTGGTAAGAGGCGTTCAGGCAGAGTCGGAGTATTATATTGCGATGGTGCCACTGAAAATGCTTTCAAAGTTATTTCCTAATAATTACGGGGAATATGTTCTTCCAGAGTACCGTGCTCAAAGGAAGATTAATGAGGCGAGAATTCCGGTTATTAGTAAATATATTTTGGATAATAGGGATTCATATGTTTTCTCGGCTTTAGCGGCATCTATTGATGGTGAGTATAGATATGAATCTTGTGAAAAGAATTCTGATACAGGTATCCTTGAGGTGTCAATGGATGCTCGTTTTTTAATAAATGATGGACAACATAGAAAATCAGCAATTTTGACAGCTTTGAAAGAGGATTCTTCTTTAGAAAATGAAACAATTCCTATAGTTTTTTATGCAGATAAAGGTCTAAAGAGAAGTCAGCAGATTTTTACTGATTTAAATAAAAACGCGGTTAAGACATCTAATTCAATCTCTGAACTATACGATTCAAGGGATGAAATGGCTGTTATCACAAGGAATGTTATCTGGAACATTGAGTTTTTGTACACCTATACAGATAAAGAAAAGGATATTTTAGGTAAGTTTTCATCAAGCCTTTTCACACTAAATACTTTTTATACAGCTAATAAATTAGTTGTTGGTAGAAACCCAGATCAAGATGTCGAGAAATTCTTAGAAAGATTTTGGAAGCTTGTTGTAGATCATATGAAACAGTGGCAAGAACTTCAACATAGAGAAATCACCAAGGTTGATTTGAGAGAAAATTTTATTGCAACTCAAAGTATAGTGATTCAGGCACTTGGTCGTGTCGGGAATTATTATTATACATCAAAGGATAGTATGGAAAAGGGCTTGGTTAAGCTTGAAGGAATAAATTGGAGTAGAAATGCTAAACAATGGTACATGCGAGCGGTTGGTAAAAACGGACGAATAATTACTAATAAAAAAGCTGCATTACTAATTTCAAATGTAATAAAGAATAAAATTGGTATTCCGTTAACTCCAGAAGAAGAAACAGCTGAAGACGCTTTAGTAAAAACTATTAAAGAATAGAGGAATAATAATGGCAATTACAAAAGAACTTGTGGACGGACTTCTTGTCACAATTCAAAATTTATATATGGCTGATGATATACCGTGGATGATTGGATATTCGGGCGGAAAGGATAGTACGGCTGCAGTTCAGTTGGTATGGATGGCACTTGAAAAATTATCGGTCGAAGATAGAAAAAAGACGGTTCATATTATGAATACTGACACATTGGTTGAATCGCCGGTTGTTTCCAAGTGGGTTGAAAAATCATTAGAATCGATGAGAAATGAGGCGAAAAAAAAGAACTTACCATTTGTACCAGAAAGATTAATTCCTGATTATAACAATACATTTTGGGTTAATCTTATTGGTCGTGGATATCCGTTTCCCAGAATGAAATATCGTTGGTGTACAGATAGATTGAAGATTCAGCCTGTTAATCATTTTATTAAGAGCAAAATCGCGGAACATGGTGAAATAATTCTTGTATTAGGAACACGTAAGCAAGAAAGCTTACGACGTAATAGAACTATGACTAATCTAGAGAAGAAGAGAGTTCGTGAACTGTTAAGTCCTAATCCAACATTAGCAAACGAGCTTGTATTTTCTCCAATGGTCGATTGGTCGGATGACGATGTTTGGGCATTTTTAATGCAATATAAAAACCCATGGGGTTACTCCAATATGGATTTAATGACAATGTATCGAGGAGCAACTGCAGATAATGAATGCCCTCTTCAGGTAGATAAGTCAACGCAATCATGTGGAAAAAGCAGATTCGGTTGCTGGGTTTGTACCATGGTCGAGAAGGATAAATCAATGGAGGCTATGATAGCTAACGATCAAGAGAAAGAATGGATGAGTCCGCTTTTGGAATTTAGAAATGAATTTGGTAATGAAGAAGGCGATAGGGAACGTAGAAGCTTCAGAAGAATGAAGGGTAACATTCAAGGAAATTATGGAAAATTATTCCATGGACCTTATAAAAAGGAAGTTCGTGAACAATGGCTGGAAAGACTCCTTTCTATCCAGAAAGATATAAATGTGAATGGTCCTGAAGAATTTAGTGATTTGGAACTGATCAGAATTGAAGAACTTCAAGCTATAAGACGAATTTGGGTAAATGATAAGCATGAGTTTGATGATTCTTTGCCTAAAATATATGAAAAAATAATCGGAAAAACTTTTGATGATCCTACTTGGATTCACAATGAGAACTTCGAAAACGAAGAATGGCAAATACTCAAAAAAGTCTGCGAAGAAATGTATCCAGATGAAGAATTGGCTTTTGAAATGATGTATACACTTATTGATGTAGAAAATAGAGCATCTGGTGTAAACCAAAGAAAAAATATTCTTGACGATATTAATACAACTATAACTAAAACATTTTTCAAGGATGAGGAAGATGCAACACAATATTATTTCGATATGATGAAAAGAAAAAAAGAAAATGGCGGCAAATACAATGAGAGATTCTTGGATTATATGCCTTTGGAATCAGAATTCAATGAGAACGAGGATGAATAATCTATGGTAATAAAACGATTACAATTACACAACTTCGGTGTGTATGAAGGAGATAATGAATTTGTTTTTAGTAATAAAAGGCCAATAGTGCTGATAGGTGGAATGAATGGTAGAGGTAAAACTACTTTTCTTGAAGCTGTCCTTTTGGCTTTATATGGTCCAAATTCATTTGCATATACAGAAAGCAAGAAGAAATCATATATTCAATATCTAAAGTCATTTGTAAATAAAAATGCGAAAGACAATGCATGTAGTGTTGAATTAGAATTTGAAATTAATGCCGGTGTAAAAGAAAACTACATAATTAAAAGAAGTTGGGATGGCTTTAATAAAAAATCAGGTGAAGAGATTTCTGTTTATAAGGATTCCGTATATAACGAGTTTTTAACACAAAATTGGCCAATGTTTGTTGAGAATATTTTGCCAAGTGCTCTTTCTAGTTTTTTCTTTTTTGATGGTGAAAAGATCGCAGAAATGGCAGTCGATAGTACAAATGCCTCACTTAAGAATGCAATCCGTTCAATGCTTGGCATTACGGTACTTGATGTATTAAATAATGACATTCTTAGAAACATCAAAAAACTAAATAAAGATAATGCAGATGGAAAGACAGCTGAAGGTGTACAAAAGCTCCGAGAGGAAAAGGATTCCGCGGTTAATGCACTTAAAGAGATTGAAGAGGCAATAGAAAAATTAGCTAATACTATTGTTCAGGACAATGATAAGCTTGAAGCCCTTCATCATACTTATAATGCAAAGGGTGGAGATGCAGTTGAAAAGAAGCAGAAAATCATTCAAAAGAGAGCTACTCTATGTTCAGAGATGATTTCAGAGGAGAATATGCTGTATGATCTGGCATCTAGTGAATTACCGTTAGTTTTAGTTAGTGATTTGTTACGAGATATTAAATTACAAGGTAATGATGAACATAATGATGCAATTATGCGTGAAGCTGTAATGCAGCTAGACAGTATGCTTGAAGATTTCTGCGGAAGTTATAATGGAGATATTAAAGCTAGTAGAGCATTTGTTGATTATGTAAAAGAACAAACAAGTGGAGATCAAGAAGTACCTGTATACTCTTTGTCAGATCAGGCGCTTTATCAGGCAAACACGCTTGTTGAAGGATTACTTGTGGAGTCGAAAGATGAAGCAAAAAGAATTTTGTCTGAAAAGAAAAAGAAAGATAAGCTGATTGGTGAATTGGATAGTTATCTTTCATTGGATATTAACGACAAAGAGCTTCAGGCAATTTACAAAAAAATCAAACAAGCCGAGAAGACTTTGATTGATGATCAAGTCAAAATGTCAGAATTAGAACAAAAGAGAAGTTTAGCAAATGCAAAGGCAATGGCTGCAACATCCGAATTTAGTAAATATGTAGAGTCATATTTAGCAACAGTAGAATTACGCGATAGTACTGATCGTATAATTAAGTATTCGAATATGGCATTAAGCATTATTGAAAAATATCAAGTAGAGCTACAGAAACGTAAAACAGATATTCTTGCTGGAACAATAACAAATTGCTATAAAAAATTAGCAAACAAGAAAAATTTAATACACAGAATTGAAATGGAATCAAATACCTTAAATATTAAGTATCTATCAGAGGAAGGAAAGGAAGTTCCACAGGATTCCTTGTCTGCAGGTGAGCAGCAGCTTATGGTTATTTCTATTTTGTGGGCATTGGCGATTTGTTCAAAGAAGAAGTTACCAGTTATTATTGATACGCCATTGTCCAGACTTGATTCTTTACATAGAACAGCACTTATTAATACATATTTCCCAAATGCTGGTGAGCAGACCATTATTCTTTCGACAGATTCTGAGATTGATAGTACCTATTATGAGTTGATGAAGGAAAATGTTGGTGATGAATTCACACTTAAATACGATGAATTAACAAGGAGTACTTCTATTGAAGAAGGATACTTAATGGGAGGGAAACTATGATAATGAAGCAACTTCGCCTTTCGCAACAAGCGAAGGATCAGTTATCCAGGTTGAAGGGAAAAACTGGTATAAAGAATTGGAATGTTCTATGCAGATGGGCATTATGTTATTCACTTAGTGAAAAGACTTTACCCACAGATATACCTATTGTTGCTGATAGTAATCTTGAAATGTCATGGCTAACATTTGGTGGCGATTATTACGAACTCTATGAAGCGTTAGTAAAAGCTTGGTGTATACAGATGGGACTCAATACAGATGATGACACAGTAGCAAAGTATTTTAGGCTTAATCTTGAACGTGGTATTGCTCATTTATGTGGAACAGGATTTATAAAGAACCTTGATGATTTGGTAAAACTGGCAACAAAGGAGAAATGATTATGAGCATATACTTAGATTATAATGCATCAGCACCAATTGATTTACGTGTGTTGGATTGCATGGTCGACATTTATAAGAATTATGTAGGAAATGCTGACAGTAGAACACATGATTATGGAGCGAAAGCAAGAACGATAGTTGAAGATGCGAGAAAACAGGTTGCTAGCTTACTTGGTATAGCATCAGATGAGGTCTTTTTTACTAGTGGAGCTACTGAAAGTAACAATATTGCTTTTCGTGGCTTGAAAGAGTATGCTGAGACAACCGGGAAAAAACATATTATTACTACTTCAATTGAACATAAAGCAGTGCTTGAAACGGCAAAATATCTTTCTACCGATGGATTTGATGTAGATATAGTAACTCCGAATCGAGATGGTCGTATTAGTGCAGAAGATATTTTATCTCTTGTAAGAGAAGATACTCTCCTCGTTAGTGTTATGCATGTTAATAATGAGACTGGAATTATTCAACCAGTACAAGAAATTGGAAATGTATTGGCAGAGAAAGATGTTTTATTTCATATTGATGCAACTCAGAGCTGTGGAAAGTTAGTGGAAGAGATAAGAAATTTGAAGTACAACATGCTTTCCTTCAGTGCTCATAAACTTATGGGACCACAGGGAGTCGGAGTACTTGTTTTGAGAAAAAAAAGGTATAAGCTTCCCCCTGTGAAAAATATTATGTTTGGTGGTCAGCAGGAGCATGGTATTAGACCTGGGACGATTCCTGTTGCACTTGTTGCTGGCTGCGGAAAAGCTTGTGAAATTGCAGGGCAAGAGTATAAGAAGAACAAAGAGAATGCTGAAAACATCAAGGCAGCCATAATTGAGGAACTTGATAATTCTGGTATCAATTATTCTTTTAATGGAAATCAGGAATTTTGTGTTGATACCACGTTGAATATTTCTCTTCGTGGCGTGTCGTCTGAAGCACTCATGATTTTAACAAAGCAGTTTTGTAGTATCTCAAATGGTTCTGCATGTACATCTAAAAGTTATTCTCCTAGTTATGTTCTTGTAGCAATGGGGATTGACAGTGATACTATTGAAAATTCTGTAAGAATAAGTTGGGGTCCTGATACTAATCTTGATGATGTAAAAAAAATGATAGCAGAGCTTTTAAAGGTGGCTAAGCAGATAAAGTCATAAAGGGGAAAACAGTGTGGATTTTAGAAAATTAAGCTCGGTTTTGTATTCAAATGAGCTGGATGTAAAAAAATTTGAAAACCTTCTAAGTAATAATGATCAGGGCTACAAATTCTTTTGGCTTGAAGCAATTCTTAAGTTGATTTCTCAGAACAGGCAATTATTTACGTTTGAAGATGTAATAGATGAGATGATTGTAGGTGCTTGGCGCATGGTCACATACTATCATCTTCGTTTAGGGCACACGGTTAATGGAAATACTGAAAATTTTCTTGAACATGCAATAAGAATTCTTTCTGAATGTTCCAAGGAAGATATTGGAAACAAGACGCCATCTAAGGACCGATTACTGTTCCTTATCAAAAAATATCAAGATAATCTGATGGAAGATAAGTTACACTTGACAGATTATGTGCCATATAGGTTAATCAAGCCCTTTGTTGAAAAGGAAGGTAAAAATTACATTGATAGAAAAAATTATGGACGTTTTATTGCCTATTTAAATATATTTACAAAAGCAAACCAGGAATTCTTTTACGATATTGTAGATGCTGAGAATCCGCTTATGAGAAGGATTCGCTTTAACGAAGAATGGGTAAAATTTATTATCCAGAACTATGCCGTTATTATGGGATGGATTAGATTTAACAAAGCTTTATTTATACAGGATCGTAATCCAGGAGTACCTGGAGTTGTGTATAAAGTTGCTCCAGAAAGTGAAGAAAAGCGTAAGTCATTAAAAAATGCACGAGAACTATGGATTGCAACAGTCAACGTTACAGGAAGACCATTGTTTGAAATCTATACTGGTAATGAGCTATCTATAGATGAGTTTGATTTAGATCATTTCGTTCCAAGGTCATATGTTTGCAATGATGAATTATGGAATCTTACACCTATGAAAAAGAAGTTAAATTCAAGTAAGAATAATAAGTTACCAGGGCGAAGATATATCAAGGATTTTGTTCAGTACAATTATTATTTGTATAGCCTTATATTCGCGAATAGAAATAAAGACCAGGCAACTTTTTTAAAGTACTATTTCGATAGATGTGAAAATCAACATTTGAATGCAGTATGGGCTACAGAAAAACTTTATATTCCAGGAAATACAAAAGAACACTTCAGTAACATATTGGAAGAAAACTTGAGTCTTGTATATGATTCAGCAAAATTGCAAGAATATGAAGAGTGGGTGATTTAGTTGAATGAGACCGTTGCTTATTATAATTATGACAAAAACGTTGGGAAATGTTTTGATATTTTTATTAAAAGGATACGAGTGAATATTCTTGTGCGATGAAATCGCACTTCTGGAAAATTGGAAATCAGAGTTCCGGTACTCGGAAATCGCCTCTTTTGTGCTTGATGACTTATCCATTTCTGTTGGGATATTGGTCAAGACCTTGCCGCATCTGCGGTGCGTAGCAGTCTTTACCAATATCTCAACAGAAATTATGATTCGGTATGCACAAAAACGGATCTAAAAAGTGATTTCCATATCACCGGACAGCTGATGTAAAACCATCCGGAATATTCATACGAGACTGTTTCAGTAAGTGGCTCAACTGAAATTGATCTATATAATGCAAAATTTATAAAGGAGAAAACTTATGAAGAATAGAATCGCATATTTTATATGTTTTATTTTGAAAGAAATTTTGTTGAAATATTTATTTTGCTATATCCTTTCTGCTATTACGTTAGCTGTACCTTTCTGTACAAAAATGAATGCAATGTGGAGTAGTTGGTTTATAAGCTTTTCTGCTTCTATTTTTTCATTACCTGTTATTTTTGTAATATACAATTTGTATGTCTCGGGATTAGAAAAACATACACAAGAAAAAATTTCACAGAAGATAAATCATAGTGTCATTAATGTTTTTGCTCGATTTATTTATTTTACAGAACATTTTTATTATAAACTTGAAGATGAAAAAGGTAATACTGTAGATTCTATAAATAAATTTTTAAATTATTCAGAAAAAGATATTTTTAAGTTAATTTCGGATAATATTTTTTCGGGTATTATATTGTTTAGCGAATTTGATACATTTGATACATATATTGAAGATATTATAAACGAACCTGTTATATGCAAATATGCTAATCAAAAAGAT
>OLQH01000812.1_pt1 | contig 30426 bp, 25 predicted proteins | sample 1672671 | NCBI WGS metagenome assembly OLQH01 (sample SAMEA3136712, study PRJEB25190) | human gut metagenome
CTTTGCCGTGCGGGTGTTCCACCCGCTAAACCATCCGCCCTTTTCTGGGCGCACTCATCCCTTAACCGCTCCTATCGTTATTCCCTGCACCAGATATTTCTGCAAAAATGGATAAACAATCAGAACAGGCAAAATACCCATCACTGCAATTGCCATCTTAATTCCTGTAGAAGGCAGCTGGCTGGTATCAATATTCATACCCTGACTTGCGCTGCTCATGAGGAACTGCGTATCCAGGAGCATCCTGTTTAAAAGCACCTGAATGCTGTAAAGTGTGTCCTTATTAATATAGTACAGGCCGTTCAGCCAGTCATTCCAGTAACCCAGCCCCACAAGCAGCGCCAATGTGGATATGATGGGTTTAGACATGGGAACTACAATACGTACCAGAATCCCTCCCTCCCCGGAACCGTCTATTCTGGCGGCATCAATTACTTCTTCCGGAATATTACTGGTCAGATAGGTTCTCATCATGATAACATTAAAGGCTCCCATCAGCAAATTCGGTACAATCAGGGCCCACAGCGTATTTTTAATATGAAAGTTCTGCGTCCACATGATATAGGAGGGGACAAGACCGCCATTAAACAGCATGGTAAAAAACAGGAAAAAGGCGATCATATTTTTACCCGGCAAATCCTTCCTGGACAGCGGATAGGCAAATAATGTGGTAAATACAAGATTAACCGTTGTCCCGACAAGCGTTACCAATGCGGATATTCCATAACCTCTCAACAGCTGAGTGGAATCTACCAATATGTATTTATACGCTGAAAAGTCCAGTTTGGAGGGCAGAAAAGAATAGCCATTTACTATCAGGGCATGTTCTTCATTTAAAGATGAAGAAAACAGCAAAAGCAGTGGCAGCATGCAGAAAACGACGAGTATAATCATGACTGCATTTGCCATTATTTGAAATGTCTTGTTTCTTTCAACCATGATTTTCCTCCTAAAAAAGCGCGCTTTCTTCATTTTGTTTCCTTACCAGCCAGTTTGCCGCAATTACCAGGATAAATCCCACCATCGACTGATAAAGCCCTGCCGCCGCCGACATACCTATATTATTAGTCTCCATCAGGCCTCTGTACACGTAAGTGTCAATAGTATTGGTAACATCTATAAGAGGTCCGCTGTTCATCGGCACCTGATAAAACAGGCCGAAATCAGAATAAAAAATCTTGGATACCGACATCAGTGTCAATATACAGATGGTAGGCGCCAGCGCCGGAAGTGTGATATAACGGATTCTCTGCCAGCGCCCTGCGCCGTCTACCACTGCCGCTTCATAATAAGAAGAATCAATTCCCATTAATGTAGCGTAGTAGAGAACACAGTTGTAACCAATATTTTTCCAAAAATTCACCAGAACCAATATAAGCGGCCACCAGGTCGGATTTGAATACCAGGAAAGCTTCTGTTTACCCAGGCTCTCAAGCGCATGATTGACAAATCCATACTCTGTACTCAGAAAGCCATAGACAATGTAACTGACCACCACAATGGATACCAGAAAAGGAAGAAGTATCAGTGTCTGATAGGTTTTTCTTGCACGCACCGCTTTGATTTCCGAAAGCAAAATGGCTACCGTAATTGCTGCCGCAGTTCCAACTATAATAAATACCAGATTATAGCAGATTGTATTTCTTGTAATGACCCATGCATCCTTTGTTTTAAACAGAAAAATAAAATTTTTAAGGCCGTTCCATTCACTTCCGAAAATACCCTTTTGATAGTTATACTTCTTAAATGCAACCACCGTCCCTGCCATAGGAAGGTAATTGTTTATAATAAGATATATGCTTCCCGGCAGCAGCATCAGATACAGGGGAAGGTATCTCATCCATCTTCCGTGGCTCATTTTATGATTTTTCACCGGATTCTCCTCCTGTTCTTCCGGCTATGGGAAAGGGTGCGGATCCGCACCCTTTTCCTCCGGACTGTTATTATCAGACGATTACTGCTGTGCAGCCCAGGCATCAAGCTGTGCCTGTTTTTCAGCAATAATTGCATCTACTCCTGCATCTTTCAGTTCCTTAACCATCTTCGGGATTGCTTCCTCAGGATTCAGGGAACCGCAGTCCAACGCATTCTTATATTTAGCCGTTACATTATTGCAGGCTGTAATTTCGTTAAGAACATTGGAATTATCCCAGACAAAGCCAAAGGCTTTGCTCAGCTTCGCACTGTTGTTAAATTCTTCCGTCTGCTTCCAGATATCCGCACCATCTGCTTCCCAGGGAATGGATATCAGTTCATTAGGCCATACCCAAGCCACGCTGCTGTAGGATGTATTGGAAGCGTCTACACCATCAGGATAAGTCAGGACTCCTTTTTCGCTGTCAATCAGATAGTTTTCGCCTTCAATTCCGTTAATTAAAATATTACTCAGCTCCGGATTGCTGTAGATTTCATTCAGTACCTGCATAGCTCTTTCCGGTTTTTCGCTGTTATGCGCAATATACCAGGTATTCATTCCTGAACCGGAAGTTCTATAGGTTTCCACCAGCTCCACCACCGTAATATCTTTACCTACTTTTCTGCTCCATTCCGCTTCAATACCCGGTTTGGTATTACAGAAATAACTGAAACCCTTTCCTGCTGCCATCAGCTCGTAGGCATTCTGTGTATTGGTGGCAGCATCAGGCATAATATATCCCTTCTGTGCCCAATCATACCTGCGCTGCATAATTTCCTTATAGGTATCGCTTTCATACCAGTCTACAACCTTTAATTCGGAATCATCAAGACAGTTTTCCAGCCACCCGAAATCACCGCCAAGGTCATCCCTGCTCACATTGTAATAACCCATACCGCCATTATCAGATACCAGAGGATAGCAGTCAGGATATTTTTCCTTTACTGCGGCGAACAGCCCTTCCAGATCCTTTTCCGTATGAATCGCAGAAAGGTCATAACCTGTTTCCTCCAGCATATCGGTTCTCATAGCCAGGCCGAAGCCCTCTGCCTTGTCTTTATTGTTAGGCACGCCAAAAATCTGGCCTCCAATGCTCACGCATTCCCAGTCTGTCTGGGGAACTGCATTGAGGATGTCTTTTCCATACTCCGGAAGAAGCTCATCCAAAGGTAAAATCTGTCCCGTATTTGCTGCTGTAATCGTTGAAAATGCAAAATTGGGGAACAGATCCAACTTTTCACCGGAAGAAAGCATCAGGTTCACTTCCTCTGCAAAGCTTCCATAGCTCAGACGAACCAGTTCAATCTTCGTATTATACTTTGCCATAGTGATTTCCGATGCCGCCTGGGCTACCTTATCACAGCTTTCCGATGTGGTATCGCCCACACATACTATTTTACAGACATATTCTTCCTGTGCGGATATTTCCTGTGTTCCTGTTTCCTGCAGCGAATCTTCCGTACCGCTCTGCACGGCATCCGTTGCAGAACCCGTCTCCTGTCCTGTCTGTGCCTTTTCTTTGCTGCTTCCTCCGCAGCCCAGTAACGTTGTGGTTACTACAGCTGCCGTAAGCAGACATGCCAACCATTTTCTTTTCATTTGGTGCCCTCCCTTGTCTTTTGATGTTTTCAATATACCATGTAAGACAGAACGCTTCCGCCGGATTCGTAACCTCATATTGTCATAATTATTACCATTTTTACTGTCCCGGCTCAGGATTGTCAGAAAAGTGACTTTTAACTGTTATAAATATTCCCATATACATTTCATTATCTTTTTCTCTCATCCGTAGGGCTGACTCCAAAAAATTTTCTATATACCTGAGAAAAATGGGAAAAGTTACTGTAGCCTACCTTTAAGGCAACAATGCTCACGGGAAGCTGGGAGTTTAGAAGAAGGGCGCGTGCCATTTTCATCTTTTCCTGAACAATAAACTCCTTCAGTGAGATTCCTTCCACCTTTTTAAACAGCCTGGACACATAATTAGGATTCATAAACACCGCAACAGCAATGTCCTCCCGCCTGATATCACTGTCCAGATGATGATAAATATATTCTTTAATAGCGTCTACCTGACCGACGGCTCTTCCCGCATCCACCTCTTCGCCGGAAAAATAGGATGTCACCGTTTTCAAAAAAAGCTGCATATCCTGCAATGTCTCATAGGCATGAAGCGCAGTCTGTCTCTGCTCCTCCTCCGGGAAAATATCCTCCCAGGCCGTATCTGTCCTTTCCTCAGCCAGACAGATTACCCGGTAAAAGTCACTGTAAAACTTCTGCAGGTTCCCGGCATTCAGACAATCCGCATCAGATAATTCCTGCAGATACCTCATTGCATCCTCATACACTTGCTTCCCCATGCCCTGTAAAAGAAGCTTTTCCCATGTTCTGAAATCAGGCTGTCTTATCTGAGGCTCGACCCTATCTTCCCCATTCTCCGCCCTGTAAACTCCGCTTCTCCGTGCAACATTATCCTCTTTCAGCTGTCTGATAACCGCCAGTTCACGCGGCATATCCTCAAACATCACCATATTTCCCACATATAAAGCCATATCACAGCTGAAAAACTGCCCGGCAGCCGAAAAGAACTTTCTCAATATCTCCCACATTTTCGTACTTTCAGGCTGTTTTTGCACTGTCCCATAAAGAATAAAAATATATTCCTCCTGATTCAGGCTTCCGATATGAGCCTTCTGCTCCCATTCCTGAAGCAGTTCCTCCAGTATATTGGCGCAGGAATTGCGGAAAAGCTCCCTGTCCCATGCTGCATTATTCCATTTTAAAACCTGACACAATAGCAGCCGCGCCGGGCTGGTATTGCAAACAGGCTTTCCCATTTTCTGCATATCCTCCAACAGCTTCCGGCAGCAGCCCCCATTTTCAGGTTCCTGATACCATTCCCCGATGAGTTGATCGGTTATTCTGTCCCGTTCTTCAAAAAGTGTCTTTCCATAGGAATAATATTTTTTCTGTTCTCTTTTTTCCTTTATCCTCTGCTTTACACGCAGAATCGCATTCTCTATATCCTCATATCTGGCGGGCTGAAGGATATAATCAAAGCTGCCCAATTGCATGGCCGTTCTGGCATACACAAAATCTGCGTGTGCCGTAAGGAAAATACATTCTGTTTCCATCCCCTGATCCAGTGTCCACTTCAGAAGGGAAAGTCCGTTTTCTCCGGGCATCTCAATATCACACAGCATAATGTCAACCTGATTAAGAAGAAGAATTCCCTTAGCCTCCGCCGCACTGTACGCCTTCCAGACAGTTTCAATCCCCAGCCTGTCCCAGTCAACCTCCGAGAGTATTCCGTCAACTACATGTATTTGATCATCAATCACCAGTACTGTCATATTTATTTCCTCCTACAGATCTACTACAGGTTGTCTTGCCTCTTCAAAGGGCACAAAAATATCCACACAGGCACCGTTCATATTGCTGTATATAAAGCTGCACGGCTTTTGATAAAGCAGGGAAAAACGCTGTTCCACATTATTGATTCCCATATGCTCACCGGGCATCCGTTTTTCCGGATCATTTAAAATTTCCAGAACTTCCGGAGGGAAACCGCTCCCATTGTCCATGATTGTCAAATTAACAAATTGTTCCTCACCATCCAGAAAAAGTCTGGCTTTCACCAGAATCTGCATAGGTTCCTCACTGCTTTTTTCGTATTTAAAAGAATTTTCTATAAATGTGAGCAGGGACATGGGCGGGATTTCAAACTGCAGAAGATCAGGGCTGACATCTTCCTCATATTCCGGCGGTTTCGCACTGCTCATCTGCTGCAGCTTGATGTAAGATCGCACGCTGTCCAACTCTTTTCCCAGTGGTACGATAATATCATGATCCTTCAGAACCGCTCTCAGGTATTCTGACAGAGTAAGAATCATTTCCTGCATCTGTGTATACTTACGGGCCGCAGTCATGGCATACAGGTTTTTCATGCAGTTCAGAAAAAAATGAGGCCGTATCTGAATTTGATAATACTGAAGCTCGGTCTTCTGTACCTGAATCAGCCTTACATAAGCCAATATTTTTAATTCCCTGATTCTGTCCATCATGGCATTGAAGGTGGACTCCATTTTTTTATATTCCTTTACCTGGTTTCTGACCGAGAGCCGTGATTCCAGACCACCGTCCCTGATTTCTTCCATAGTTTCCACCATCTGCTCAAGCGGCTGCAGGAAATCCCGCTTCAGAGTCCGGTAACACCACAGCAGAAGCACTACAAAAAACACAGATAAAAGCAGCATAATGAGCGGCATGGATTCCATACTCCAGATTCCACGGTATGGCTCCACAAGCATCAGATAACAATTGAGTATTTCCGAATAGCTCATTACTACAAATTGGTTTCTCCCATGGCCGCTTAAATAAGAGGTTTCCTCTTCCTCAATCCGGATCTGCAAATCCTTCATCTTATCCCGGTAAGAAAGAATCATTCTATTTTCCTCAAAAACAAGATAGCTCTTTTCCGTTCCTTTTTCTTCTATGGAGGATACATTATCCACATCAATAATACAGCTGGTATAAACCCCTCCCAGTCCCATAATTTTAAGGAAGTAATATTTGTCCCCGATTTGCTGCACCCTCCAATCTGTAATTGCCTCGTCCCCCTTTTCAGTTACAAGCTGGTTCAGATACTTCTTAATATTATCCTTTTCATCAAAGCTGATGTTCTTACGGAAAGGGCCATTGGTTATGTTGCTTTTGGGACTGATAATGCAGAAGGCCGATATGCTGTCTATCGTTTTCATAACCGACTCAAATTTTTCCTGGAGCTGCTGCACCTGAAGATAGCTGTCCACGTAGCTGAGAGGATACCTCAAGGCATTATAGGAGCCATCATTGGCGATCATATCGGACATAAAATACTCCACATGCTTCAAATCCTCTTCCAAAAAGGATTCATACATAGTAAGGCGGGTCTGGTTATTCTCGGTTAACCGCTGCCTGTATATGGTATTGCTGTAGATATTCAATCCTATCAGGAAAAAGAAAAAAGGAATCAAAAAAAGCATGGATATCTTGAGAAGAGTTGTTTTGGCTGTATTGGGTCTGGTCATGGTTCTGCCTGCTTTCCTGTATATTTATATCTTTGGGGGCCTATTAAGATTATAACGTAAGAATCCTTTAACGGATTTTCCAGATTATTGTAACACAAATATGTAGTAATGTTGTAAGAAAAGAATATTTGCAAAAAATCACATGGTGTAATTTTAAGATTTATTTTTTAATCAAAAAAGGAATCGGCGTTAACCAATCCCTTTCTGTATTATTTGGTATTTTTTAATGTCTGCAAATTTATCTCTGCTTAAACCTCTTCCTGGTAATCCTTAAGAACTTCCTTAATCTCTGTTAGAAGCATCGTATGCATCTGCATACTTCCGTATTTCAATAACGGCTCAAATAACCAGGCTGTGATGAATTATCCACAGTAAGCCAGCCGGTTACCTGTGTTATACACCATGCCTTCTGCGGTACTCCATAAACAGCTTCCAGTCCTCCCGTCCAAGGTAATGGGTGCCTGGTCTTAAATGATAGCCCACACTGCCCTCATGAAATGTATCTCCTGTTTCCGGCAGGCTATCGCATACAAGCCCCTTCTCCCCAAGCAGTTCATACACAGGCGTCACCGCCGCGCAGGACAGGAACTCAGAACGTGGATCCGCCCACTGATCATCCACAGCGCTCGCCGCATAAAGCTTTCTGGGCGCAACCAGCGCCGCCAGGAAATGCTGGTCAAAAGGAAGCATTGTCTCCCCACCGGCATATTTCTTCAGATTGCCGCAGAACCAATAGGGGAAATTCCTGCACAGATCCGCCACATTCTCCCCTTCCTTTCCCCGGAAAAGAGAAATGCCGCCCGCGCCGGAATCATTGGAAATCACCATGGAAAAACGGTCATCCATGGCGCCGCACAGCAGCGCGGCTTTTCCCAGCCTGGAATGGCCTGCTACAGCAATACGCTTACCGTCAATTTCCTCCAAATCCACCAGGTAATCCATAATGCGGCTGGTGCTCCATGCCCATACCGCAAGCTTTCCCCAGCCGTCAAATGCATTGCCGGGGAACAGGGCGCCGGGGCCGTTCGTATAGCCGTCTCCCTGATCCGGAGCAATATCCTGATAAGAAACCCTGGCTACCGCATAGCCGCTGTCGGTAATCTCCTCCATCAGTTCGTCCGAGGATAAAGGCAGGAAGGTCAGATATACAAATACCGGCGGCCTCTGCACATTTTTCGGCAGTACAAGCTGAAACGGATAGGAAGTATAGCGGCTATTGGTATGGATCCGCACCTCCACTGTCCGTAGTACGGCTTTTCCTCCAAACGCATTTTTATCCTCCTGTACCGTCTCCCACTCGGTTTCCCAGCCCGTACGCGGCATCCTCCCGTAGCATTCCTCCTGAAGGATTTCGCGGATTTCTTCCCGGCGCTTTCCCCAAAGCTCCGGTGTGTTCACTGCCGTGCCGTCCGCAAGTCTTAAGACCTCCGGCAGCGCACGTTTTTCAAGTTCCATTTTTATTGCTTCTTTCCCCATTTTTTATGCAGCCTCCCACTGTTTGCAGCCTTTTTTATTACTTATTTTTATTGAAACATGTTCCGAACAGGAATGCGGGCTATAATTTATATAACTCTGAATGCAGTACTTCTGTTACCTTGATTTTCTTTTTCTCACAGAAAGACAGAATACTGCAGCATTCCTGATTATCCGATGCCAGTTTTTCCAGGGAACTGTCCCAGGGCGTTTTCAGGTATATTCCCTTGTTTCCGCCGGCTGGACCGACGGCATGAATGACCTTTTCCGCTTCCTTCAGCTGCCGGAGCAGCTCTTTTTCCTCGATTTTTTTCTGAAGCGCTTTCATCCGGATGTAATCGTTATCCAGACATTCCACGCCGTCCACGCCCACCGGAAGCATGTCTCCTTCTATTCTCACGTTCACATATGTTCTCCACGGCTGGCCTTCGCGCTGATATTCATGCATATTTGATTCACCAACCGCATCCCTGGTAAATTTAGGATTATAGCTTGTCAGATCTGTGAGAAGCTTCACTTTCATCTTATGTCCCCCTTCCTGTTTCGGTTTCCGCGGTTCATAAACCGTTAACGCAGAAGCCGATGCCCCAAAATATGAGATACTTATACTGTTATAAAAAGTCAGACACTGCTTTATTTTTGCCTGATGTATTTTCCCTTTGTGTATTTCTACTTGTTGTTTTTCTACTTGGTATACTTCTCCTTGATGTATTCCGCAACATCGTCGATTTCAGGAAACAGCGCCGCTTTATTAATAGAGAACATATCCAGCTCACGGAGAATATTCTCCTTATTTTTCACAATAAAAATAAGCTTCTTTCCCGACTTATTCCGGTAACGCAGGGTGCGAAGGCTGTTTCCTTCCCCTCTGCCGTCCCCCAGGCCGCACAGAATAAAGGATCCATCCTGCTTCATAATTCTCGGATTACTTCTCAGAGGCATGATAAATACGTGGCTGAGCAAGTCTTTTTTTCTGATGCGTGGCTCAAAGCCCGGATTCTTTGATTTTACCTCTCCGGCCAGTTTTGCCGCATACTGGAGATATTCCCTGTCCTGCTCCTCCGGTACGCCGTTTACGCATAACTCATACAGCTTTGTCTGAAAAGCATAATCAAATACCGGAATCGCAGCCAAAATGGCCGCCGTGTCGCTCCTGGCATATTTGGTGGATGCCGTTTCCGTCTGCAAAACAATCACCTCCCCCACACTGTCCCTGCTGCTACAGCAGGCAAAGTACAGGGCTACCAGCGGATTTTCCGTAATGTCCAGAAGCCTGGTGGGAAGGCCGTAATGCTGCATTTCCACCAGATAGTCCAGATGGGATTGGCACTGCGCAAAATCCTGGGTGCAGCGGAGGATAAGCTCCTGATACATACGGTTTTCATTTACCATCCAGTTCCGGCTGCGTTTGATTCCCGGGAGCAATTCGTAGGATAGCCTGGAATGGCCTCGGAAATAGAGGATGTGATTCGTATTTGACTGCCTCATGTCGGAGATGTCTTTTACGTAGCTGCTTACGTTTTCTATCAGCTCCAGTTCACAGGAATTGGCATCGTATATGACGCCGTTCTTTTCCAGAAGGTTCCTTTCGGGAAGCGGATTTTGTACGGAGGGTTCCGCAGCTGCTTTTGCTTCTGAAGGAGGTTTTTCTTCTGAAGGAGGGGTGGTATCGATGTATTTTCCATCCCATTCCCGAATGAAACGGTTGAGAACTGCTTTCAGATACTCAAGACGTTTTTCCCGCTTTGACACCCCAAGATAGGGAAGAAAAATCCAGAAAACCAGCGCTTCCTCTTCGAGAGGCGTCAGTCCCCTGTCCTGTGTCCCGATGATGGAAGACATATAATTTATCATGATTTCCAGGTTTTCGGAGGTAATGCAGCTGCCTGCATACAGGGTATAAAGAGCGGAATCCTGCGCCTTCAGGCGGGAATAATAGGTGCCTTTTCCCAAAGCGCCCAAGATATAACTGCAGTCCACGTAGCCTTCCTCCAGAAGTTTTTTCCCGAAGATATGGAAGAAGGCCCGGGTAAGATATTCTGAGGTATCGGCGTATTCTGCCAGCTGTTGTGCGTCGCTGCGCAGCTTTTCTTTGTATTTTTCCATATTTTCACCATGCTTTCAGCAGAGAAGATCTGGTGCGAAGAATATTTGGTTTAAGGCTGCTGTTTTACCTGAACGGAAAAGTTCATTTTCAGGTCCCTGGGGGTAACTGCTCCGATTGTCTGTTCCAGATAGGCGAAATAGCCGTTTGCGCCCCCTTCCTCCGTCCATAGTGCAATAGATTTCTCAATTCTCAGCAGGCAAAGGACAGGTTCCCTGAAATATGACCTTAAATCTGAAGGTGATGTGAGATCCCAATACCCTGCGGCGGCTTCCCTGACCTCATCGTTTGTAAAGGGATCAAAGCTCATTAACAGCCCATTGACAAAGGCTTCGTTTTCAGGGGTGCGGTATCCATTTAAATCATATTCCGTATCTGTCAGGTATCCGTCTACGAGCAGAAGGCATACATGGATTGCCTCTATTGCCCTTCGTCCGTTTCTGTCCGGGTTTTCCCGATGAAGCTTTAACAAGTTTCCTTCCATGGGGGCAAAGAGCATTGCGTAGGCATTTTCTTCACCTTTGGCGATCTTTCCAAACTCCTTGGTCATCATGTTGGAGATTTTTTCGAATTTGTAGCGGTTTAGTTGTTTTTTCATTTGGACTCCTTTGTTATTTTCTTTGGTTTGTCTGATAGGGTCTAGGTTATTGTTTTTAATGAATTACTATTTTGGAAATCAGTATATTACACTTCTGAATAATGATAAACGATGAATAACATAGCGTCTTGCATCCCCCATCACTCACCTGTTAAAATATTAAAAGGTTAACTTTGACTTGTTTTCAACAGTCACATTTTCTACATCTATTAATCAAGAACAGTGTTCCTTAATAAACTCACTCCATGGATGTAGCTGCTCGATACCTTCGGGCTCATTTTTGTAATCCGGCAAATACAGCAGTACCATGTACAGATACTGGAACACATTCAGGTAGTTGGCTTTTGCTGTTTCAATCATGCTATACATGATTGCATTTGCCTCGGCAACAGATGTGTGGAATTAAAATGCTTTGCGTCCAATCGCATAGCTTTTAGCTCTACATTCCGCTGCATTGTTTGATATTTCGCATCGTCCATCCAACATATATTACTAAGAGGTTCCAGACATAATTCACCGCTTTTCAAGTTTGTTCCCGCTAAGTGGTTTCAGTGTTACAATCCATTTCCAGAAGCCATTCCATACTGGGGTCTCAAACTCTTCCCGTCTGGCTTTTCTTTCTTCTACTTAAAGCTCTTTTAACTGTCTTTCAATGTAGAAAAGTTTATTACAGTAGGAAAGACCGATTTCAGCTAAAATCTTTTTTCCAGCTCTTTTGTATCCGGAATGATTGGTTCCTCAATTCATACTTATGAATTGATTTCCAAAAGCTTGAGCTTTTTTCTTCGTCCAACCGGAATCGCCTCAAAAATTTCCTGCGGCAATGGGCAAGGCACCACACTAAGATAACATCGAATACCTTGTTATACTCCTGATATCCCTCGCACTGAAGGAGTCCGCTAAAACCTTCCAGAAAATCCCTGGCATATTTACTTGATATATTCTGTTCTTCACAGAGCTTTTTCACAAGGTCTGATGTAATCATTCCTTACCTCTGTTTCACGCACATACATTTTAACCCATTTGGTTTCATTTATCAACAAATCAATACCACCGACTAAACCAGTGGTTTGTTATCCGTCCTATAAGGGCTCCTTTCCGACGTTGGAGTCTAAAGATTCATTAAAAGGCTTGCCCGCCGCAACGTCAATTACTTGCTTGCCCCCAAGACTTATTTCTTTTTGCTTTTGTTTACTGGCTCACCCGTAAACGGATCAAAATATTCTTTCAAAGACATTTGATCATATTCCAACTCTTCCATCAGTTGATTCTAAATATACTCATCTATCTTTTTTGCACTTTTTCCTACTGTATCTACTTAGTATCCTCTGCACCAAAAGTGTCTGTTTCCATACTTATATTTGAGATTAGCATGTCTCTCAAATATCATTAAGGTACTTTTACCCTTTAACTACCCTACAAAATCAGACACACTCATTTTCATTTTGGGCGGTACTCTACTAACATATATACATGATTCTGGAGATTTCTTCCACGATTATATGTACTTCTTTGCGCTTGCATAGCATGCTTAAGATATTTGCAATATCCTGTTTCAACTCGCCATATATAATTTTTCTTCTATATTTCGGTGCAAAAACTATATGATACTTACAATTCCATGTTGGTCGAGTAGATAAGGGGAATTTCATCCCAAATCTCTCTCGGAACCGTACGTGATAGTCTCCCATACACTCAACTAACAACTTAATGTTGCCTTTTCCTCATAAGCTCAATACCATGACTCTTGACCACAGCACCTATGAGTGTTTTGCAAACTGTGCCTGCACACCGATTGCAGAAGGCCTTCTTCCATCTCATGAAAAGCATTGCTTTTTAGTTACTAAAATTTCTTTAAGTATCCTCTGGCATTCAGGACATACTATGTGCTAAACTATTGTTGTCCATTTGGACTACCTCCTTTGATTACAAAACGGTTGGCGAACCTGTTTTTATTATATCATTGGAGGTTTTTGCACAATGCTAAAGCTATTCCAATCACCCGCAGAGCAGGTGGTTTATTTGTTCTCCAAAGTCTCATTTTTCGCTTCAACGAAAAAGAAACTTTGGAGAACAGGGCCATGCCTTAACAAAATATCGGGACTACTTTTATACAGTACTGAGGCCATGCCCATTCTCGTTTCAGATTAGAACCCCCTATCCAGATATGCCGCAGCCAGTACCTTAGTTGCTCTAGTTAACTTCTTGGAAAGGTTACTTTCCAGCTTTTCTACATCATCTCCAGGTTTGGCAATTTTCTCAGCATAAGCACGGATAGTCAAATCTCCGTACTTTGTGGCAATAAATGCATCCGCAACATCTGGCTTTTTACACAAAATCTTGCGGATCCACTCCTCTGCTTCATCATCATCAACGCCTGCATCTGCGGCAGGAGCAACAGCAAGATAATCCATGATATCGAATACCGGATCTTCCAGTTCACGCTGAATATAACCTTTACGTCCGTCCATCCTCTTGCACTTTGGGTTCGGATCAATGTGCCTGGTTTCACGATTGTAAATGTTGTAGTCAGGCTTATTCCACTGTTCATCGTAAGCTTCCTGGATGCGTCTCTCGTACTCTTCCTGGTCATCGCACTCTTCAATATTGAGCCAGGCTCCGACTTCCTTAAGTTCCTCGATGTTAAGCTTGATAGCACCATGTTCCTCATCACAACGATACTTTAAATACATAAAAGTCTCCTTTCTCTCACAGCCCAAAATGGGGGGGGGGAGACATAAAGAAAACCTGTGACACGAGACGATCCACAGGTTCAAAAGCCAAGGATAGGTATGGCAAATAAACGTTGAGTGCATCATCTCTTCAGATCCAGCATCTGCTGCAACCTAAGATTTCTTATGCGCTCCCAACGTCCTTTGGCGCCTTACCGGACTATGAGAAGTAAAATTGTTTTTTGGGCTTAAACACCCAAGTCACACCCCATAACTGTGGTGTCAATTCGATGCTTAAACAAAAAAAGCCGGAGTAGAATTATCTTTGGAACCAATTTCCTGGATAATCTACTCTGGCTATGTGGTGACTGGCCTTATGCCGTCCCTATGTGCTCAGTCAGTAGTTTACTACCTGTTTTATTTTGTCTCCGGGTTTTGCTGTCATCTTATCCCAATCTAAGAGGACGAATTGATGGCACTTATCGCATGCAACAGAATTCTGTCCACTGGAATTATGAATATCAACAAATTTCCCTTTGCCACATATAGGACACTTGATAATTCGCGGCTTCATGTAACTCCTCCTTCCGTAGTTAGTCTTATCTAAAGCTCTGATAAAAATGCCGAAGTCGAGATCATTGAAGATCATCAACTCCGGCATTACGGTCTCGGATATACCCGGACTCGAGCTCGGTATCACTTTGTGGTAATTCCGTCTATCTGTTCCTTCAGGGCTACTTGTTGCTCAAAGGTCAATTTACACCATATCTGAAAGATGATGTCGGTAAGACATATCCTAACTCGGCGATTCTTTGAGCGTTCCTTACTACAAAAGCATTTTAAATTGAGGAACACACCTGTATCAGTAACCTCAAAGTCGCAGGTTCTGAATCGATTGCCATCATAGATATGATTATCGTCCTCAACCGTCTCAACCAATTTATGATTAACTAATCTGCTCAAACTATCGCCTCCTTATACAATCTGCGGAAGCTCCGCAGCATCATCGTTACGTGCATTGTGGATTATCTGAGTCACATCCGCAATTTCTTCCTTCGACATCTTGTCTCCCATCACGAGGTAAGAAATGACCATACCTGCACCACGGATAGCTTCTTTTCCCGTGATCATCTTCTTGTTTGCACTCGGAATAATCAAAATGTTAAACCATAGATCATTCTCGAAAGACCAATCTATCTCGTTGATCTTCTTGACAATCTCTTCCCACGAAATACCCTTCAATTGTGCCATTCGAGCCGTGTGAGCAAGAGCCATCTGCGTTACAGGCTTGAGAAGCAGATTACTCTCGCGCAAACCTGAAACAGGGCAATTCTGCTCGGTAAGCGTAATGTACTGTCTGAATGCATTGATTTTGTCAAGAAAAATTCTCCAAAAATCTGAAACAAATTTATATGCCTCCTCTACCTTCTCCGCGTCAGGTAACATTTTACTTGAAAATTTATCATCCCTAAGAAGCGTCTCAGAAATCGTATACAAAGCACTTAATGTTGTAAGCTGCTTGCTTCTTGTGGAAAGGGTATTATTCTTCCAATTAACCAAATCGATATTATCGATCGGTGCAAGGGGTTCTCCGGGAGAAATAAGCCTTCGTGCAATAACCGCGAAGATATCATCATCACTTGTAATAATGTTATCGCTCCTACTTGTCTGCCTTGCATAGCGGTTTACTTTGTTGAATATCTTCCTTATCTTCGTAGTGTCTGTATGCTCGACAAAAATGACGCTTATTTCTTCGCTTGCCAATTCAGGATGTGGCTTCAATGAATTCCAAGAAGGACTTATTTTATTCATTGAAGCGGGAATCCCCATTATGCCCTTGATTGCTACCTTAAGCGAAAGTAAACGGTGCTGACCGTCAAGTGCAATGAGTCTTTCATTACCGGGTAATGTCAGGAAACCCATATCTTTCAAAGGCTGTTTGTAGGCTGCGGGAAGATTTGGAATAACCGTCGCAACTGACTCGAATTCCATTTCTTCGAATCCCCGATAAATATCTATTATTAAACATCCAAAGAATTTATCCGGGTCTTCTACAACGTAAGGCACCAAGTCTGAAACTACTCGATTGACGTCGAGTGTTCTCTGCATTTTCTCATCAGCACTCATTTGATCCCACTCGGGCATTTCCATTGCAAAACCCACCATGTCGATTATCTGTCCGGCGGTCATCTTCGCAATATAGTACTCTGTAGAGCCTAAGGTGGCACGAATACATCCAATCGTGTTCATGCAATGATTCTCTCCTTGTTTTTTATTTTCCATATGTATTCCTATGTAATATAAATATACTACCCTAATATGCACTTGTCAACAAAAACATTTATTAAATTAAAAACATTTCTCATAAAAAAAACAGGGTCTTTCAACCCTGTTTTTTCTTTAAATATATCCTTTGAGTTTTTTCAGTCGGGATGGATGGCTAAGCTTTCGTAGTGCTTTTACCTCAATCTGTCTAACCCTTTCCCGGGTAACTCCGAAATCATTACCTACTTCCTCAAGTGTCTTTTCTTCACCATTATCAAAACCGAACCTTGCTCGTATGACTTTCTGCTCCCGATCCGTCAATGTTTTTAATATTTGATCGACTGCCTCCTGCATATCCTTACGTTCAAGATCTTCATGTATTCCTTTAGGATCCGTGAGTTTTTCGATTAGAAGTCTTTCAAAATCAGTTTCATGTTTTTCAAAAACATCTTTTTCATCTCCAAATACATCATCGAATATAGCATTGAGTGAGTCAAAAGGCAGGATCTGAAGAATTACATCTTCTGTTTGTTCATTTGAACAACCAATCCCTTCCTGAACTATTTCTCTTACTTTCCTGCAAACCCATACTTTATCACATGCCGTGCAGCCTCGGTTTCGCAGAATCGGATACATTGTATAGTACTGCTCTTTTTTATGGACAGGATAATATACATCCGGCCTTTGCGTTTTCTGCTCCCTCGATATATTCTGCAACATCCTTAAAGAAGCATAAGAGCCAAACGGTCCGCTTGTATCAGGATCATATCGTTCTACAGCAGTATGCAATCCTACACATGCATCGCCAATACAATCCACAAGGTCGGCATCATATTGTTCAGCTCTCTGCAAGCCTATACGAACTGCCATTCTTAGATGCATTTCGACTATACGATTACGAGCATATTCATTACCCTCTTTTGCCTGATAGATAATACCAGACAGCTCTCTAAATTGTGGAGGACGAATTAAGCGTATCTCATCGATCAAAGACTGCAATGATGGTTCCAACTCGATTGCTCTTTGAAATACGGCCTCATAATCACTTTGAGCATAATCGCTATACTCATCATAATCGTTTACTCTATTTGTTTTCTCCGGAGCCTCGTCATAGACAAGTATGCCCCGTGTAGCTATTGAATTTGACAGCCAATCAACCTTATTTATAGGCAATTCCCATCTATCCACAGCATCGATAATGTTATCAAAAGTGACATATCCCTGCTGCGCCGCTAAATTCAACAGGTAAGCATATGCATCCTGTCTATTATCTCCGGCCATTAGTATATCTCCTAATAGTTTACTTTACACACAACGAAAGGATATCATCACTGCTCACTGATGAATTAAACCTCTCTTCGAATTCTTCAAGGAACTCATATAATCTTGTCACGTAATCGTTCGGATTTTCGGCACCTTCGATAAGCTTTTCATAAAGCACATCAACACCACCTCGTACATAACTATCAAATCGTTCCTCATCAGCAGGATCTTCTCCCATATGACGGAAAGCCTTATTTATTCTTATATCCTTATCCAGCTCATATCCTGCATCAAGCAGCATGATAAGACGAAAGTTAAACATCAGCTCTTCTTGCGAATAGATTACTCTATCACCCATTACGTTCTGATTGTAGACTTGTCCGGTCTCGGGATTCTTTTCATCATCAGGATCCGCAAGTCTCCCATATAAGAAACCAACCAATGGAGCGTTCGTATAGACATCAACATTTCGTTCAAAGAGTTTTGCCTTGCTAACTGTATCGAAGGCAGCGGTCAATTGGTCAACCATTAATGCGTGACGCCCTTTAAATCTATATTGTATATCAAACATATTGCCACCTCTCTATACAAGAACAGTTTCAAACTCGTTAAGTTTATCAAAGCGATGCCTGCTGCCGATCTTATCTCCCATATAATCTTCGGCCAACTCACCATCAGTATCTTTTATAAAAATAATAACCTGCTCTGCCGTTTTAGGTAAAGTTTCGCATACAGTCTTGATTCTGCGTTTATCGAAAGCGGAGAGCGGAGCGTCCATTACCAATGGATATGGCTCTGAAGAAAGAAGTTTCGCATCGTTATCGGAGGCATTGCGATTTTCTCTGGCCATCTTAATGATTCCGGTAATGAAAGCGAAGATAACTGAAATGCTCTGAGCCGTAGATGTCTCGATATCGCCTTCGTAATCATTGGCATATACCGAAATGTGATACTTGTCGTCAATAGTAAGGTACAAGCCACCTTCATATATCTGCTTAAAGATATCGTTAATTGTATCCTGAAGCTTTATTCTAATTTCAGCTTCACTGCTTGAGTACACCTCAAGGAGTTCAAAGTAAATCCGTTCAGCGTAGGCTTTGTAAATCTCAATCTTTCTGTTTCTTTCATCCAGGAGCGTGAGATTTCTACGTTCCGCATCAGCACGGTCACGTTCTGTGGTATAACCACCAATTTCACGATCACATTTCCGTTTTTCCTCCTCGCTCTTTCTTATCGTTTCATCACACATTTGAATCTCAGCATTAATAACTCGAACCATTTCACGAACATCACCACCGCTCAATTTCTTATCGATCCTTTGGATGTCATCCAGCTTCTCAGTAATATCATCATCCTGTGAACTTATCACTGCAAGATTTTCCTGTACCTGTGAAACAATATCATCAGCATTTCCAGCTCTCCTTCGTGCCTCCTTCTTAAAGTCCGAAATCGTGGAACTGATGGATTGAGGAGGAAGATAGTTAATCAATTCCATTACTTTGTTATAAGGAACTGAACCCTCATCTAAATGTGTACCACAAATGCATACCTTCTGTTTTATCAGGTATTCGATTGTCTTAGTATGCATATATGGGATATCTTTTCCAGTAAAATCCTCTTGGGAAAGAAAAGCCAGAGCCCTTTTCATCAACGTCATAGAAAAGAACGTACTCATAGAGGAATTGAAATCCTTGCAAATTGCTTTATACACATTAGCACGAGCTGTTTCGGCATTCCGAATCTGCTTTTGAAGCTTTTCTTTTTGTTTCTGAAGTTCTTCGCCTTCCGCGTACTGCTTTATCTCCTCTGTCTTTTCAGCTTTACGCTGCTTAGCAGATTCGATCTGTGAATCAAGCGTATCCAGCCTGGCTTCAAGCCGATCGATTTCACAATTACATCTTTCAATAGTTGCACTATATTCGGATATCTTCTTGTTACTCTTTGAGTCAAAGCTATTGTCATAACTACCAATTACACCATTTTTACTGCGAGGATTAAAATGTGCAATGGCACTAATGAAACCGTTAAGTCCAAGCAAACCTTTTACCGCTTCAGCAAAATCCGTCGATTTCTTTCCTGAGGAGATATCTTTACTCATTTTCTCAATGCGCTCACCATCAAAGAAGAAATATCTAGACAGTTCCTTTGGCAGTATTCCTTTTACCTCAGCCTCACATTGAGTTTTCTTCACATATGTAGTATTACCGCCAACATCTTTCATTGCAATGTCAAAGATTGTGTTATCACCCTTCACATTGTTGTTATAATCTTTACGATAGACCTGCTCACGGATCAACGTATAACCAACCGCACCATGACGAAGAGAAAGTGTCACCTTAACGCTTTCCTCTTGTCCTGGACGCATTTCTGCAGCAACTACCTTGTTCAGAATTGTTTTATCAGAAAATTCAGTTTCACCATACATGCACCAGAAGAAAGCTTGTGCGAAAGTAGTTTTACCAGTACCATTTTCACCTATGATGATTGTGACATTCTTCCCATCTTCACCCTGAGCAAAATCTATGGATTCATCGCGGAACTGTCTGAAATTATGTAGCTTTATTGATTCAAGCAGCATTGCACTTCCTCCTCTATCTTGCTCTTAATCCACTTAACCATCTCTACATCGTTCTTTTCTCTCGTTTTAAGATTGATGTTCTCACGGATAATGATGTTTCTCTTTAATCGCTCTACGATCTTCTCATCAATTTCAATGTTTGAATCACTCATAAGCGAACCCCCCTTCCGCTCCTTCCCCTGTCAAATGATATGCTTCTTCAATATCCCAAATAAGCTCATTGGATATCATTGAATTCTCTGCCAATCGTCCAAATTCCTTTATTCGATCCAACTCATTTTTTACAAGAGCTTTGTCACGTTGAGCCTGTTCTGCTGTAAGCGAAGATACCTCATCCAAAGGTCTTGGTAATGTCACAAAATCATAGATTTCTGCAATATCCTTATTTTCGGCTTTTCTCAAAACACGGCCGCGCCTCTGAATGTATTCCTTCGGATTTGTCGTGCTTGCCAGAATAAATGCTGTTCTTATTCCTGGAATGTTTACTCCTTCATCCAAACACTTTATCGCAACTATTGCTTGCAAACGATCACCCTTCAAGAACTGTTCCTTTATCATGGCTCGGGTCTCTATATTCTCCCGAGAAGTAAACCGAGCAACTTCCATCCCCAAGTCATTTCCGAGAATCCTAGTTACAGCTTCTATCTGTCTCATTTCACTATCATCTATATCATAGGCATCTGTATTTTCATACAGCACGGTCGTTGCGCCACAATAGACAAGGATATTATTTTCTTTAGCATACAGCTTTATTTGTTCTTTTAAAGCTTCAAGCTTTTCCTGTGCCCCGGCAACAATCCTCGCACGCTTTAGTGCAAGAATTTCCCCTCGCTTATTAAGCTTATGTCGTCCATTCTTATCTTTTATCAAGCATTTTGACATCTCATAGGAAAGTTGCGCATATCCTGTTAACTCATCTTCATTCAGATAAACTAATACCGGATAATACATATATCGTGTAAGCTTGTCTTCTTCGATTGCCCGTTCAAGCGTATACTCGATGCACTTCTTACCGAAGAAGTTATACAGTAACTCGGTACCCTCTTCATCCCTATGTCTTTCAAGGGTGGCAGAAAGAGCAAGTCGGTATGTGAATCTTTCGTCAAGAAGTTGCGCATAACTTCGAGCTCCAAAATTATGCGCCTCGTCCACGACTAAAAGAACCGGGCTTTTTATCTTGCTAATCTGCTCCTGAACATACGCATTAGCAAAGGTAGCATTAGTACATACAAAGCAGAAAAAACTCTTATCCTTACGTATTTTCTGATCAAGTATAGCCTTAGAGAAACGTTTCTTCCAATCTTTCTGTGATGAACTACTATACCCAATAATCGGTTTTATATTAAATCTGACAATATCTTCAACCCACTGCTCCACGAGATGCTGATATGGGCATACAATAATAACCGCAAGATCATCATCCAGATCCTCAGATAATTTGGAAATCGCTCCAAGTCCCGTATAAGTCTTTCCAGTTCCGGTTGCCATATCAAAGATGCCGCAGTAATTATCACCTACCCAAACCGAAATGGCTTCTTCTTGGTATGGATGTAATGTAATATCAGCCGGAACCCGCGCTCCGACAGGAAGAGCTTTAGAGGATGCTTTTGGGATTCCCCGATGATAATGCATCAACCTATCAAACTGTTCTTCATCAAGCCCGAAGTTCGGAGGATATTTTCGATAACGCTCAATAAGAGTATTCGAAATCGTCGAAAACTCCCTCACTTTAATGTTAGGCTCACTATCATTCCAGATGGAATAAAAAGCATTGCTCTTAAGTGCAACCCTATCTGAATCCGATCCCTCTCGCCAATTGCAGAATACATCAATAGTTTCATAGTTAACTGCCATAGCAGTTAAAGACTCGTTCATTGAACCCGAAAATGCGATTCTATTTCCTTCAGAGTCTTCAATAATACCCATTTTCTCATGATACATTCCTATTCCGTTTTTATCTTCGGTATAGGCTATTCTTATATCAAGAATTCCATCAGCTATTAAAGATACAAGCAGATTCAATCTTTGCATTGAATAGTAATCCGCATGTTCGTCAGAAAGAGACCTTAACAGAGCTCCTTCAATAATCTTATCTCTTTCTTCATATCCGCTTTTGATGGCGACCAAATCCTCATCAGAAAGATACGGTGAAGCAACTATCTGAATATGTCCGCCTCGTTCAGCCATTGAACCTATGCCCTTGGAAATTTCTATCAGCGCAGTGGATGAGAAGAAACCTACAGCTCTTTTATACGAGTCAGCCTCTTTAAGAAAAGGAATATAAAAATCCTGCACTACATTGTCAATCAATGAGCGGTATTCAGATTTAATTTCCAAATCATAATCCTTTAGGCTCATCACATTTCTCCTTCAATATATTCTAAGGCTGCTTTCAGCTCTTCGAAATCCTCGTTTGAGGTGAAATAGCTCACGCTGAACCTTATCGTTCCCGCAGGGAAGGTATTTAAAAACTTATGTGCTAATGGTGCACATTGTAATCCTGTTCTAACTGCTATCCCTTGTTCGTTGAAAATTGTTCCGGCGCTATCACTGCTTATCCCATTTACAAGACATGAAGCAATCCCCACATAACGGTTACCCGTAACATACCCGACAATTTTAAGCCAATCGTATTTTTGCAGAATGGAAACCAGCTTATTTCGATTTTCATCCTCTTTCTGAGATATTGCCTCTATTCCAATCTCTTTATTCCACTTTAATGCTGCATTTAAGCCAGCTATACCAGATATATTGAGAGTTCCCATCTCAAATCGTTCCGGTAAACCATCAGGCATATCCTGATTCGCTGACTCTGTTCCTGTCCCACCAAATAAGACAGACGGAAGCTTTATTTCCGGATTCATTACAAATCCAGAGATTCCGGTTGGCCCATACAGTGTCTTATGCCCAGCAAATACTGCGAAGTCAAAAGTGGACAGGCCTACATCACAATCCACGAGCCCTGCCGACTGAGACATATCGGAAACCGTGAATGACTTGTACTCTTTCGCCAAGGCAAATATATCTTCGACTGGAGCCACCAATCCAATAACATTACTCGCATGGCTAACAATCACAAGATCCGGTTTGTTATTATCAAATTGATACTTAATTCTCTCTAAGTCATATTGAAGACTAGATGAAACAACGAGTTCAAATAACTGAATGGTACCATTACTCTCAAATGTATGAAGTGTTCTCGTTACTGCGTTATGCTCAAATGGGCTGATATACACGCGTTTTATGCCAAGTTTAACTAACCCTTGAATAATCATATTGAGCGCAACAGTGGCAGTAGGCGTAAAGACCACTTGTTTTGCTGGGCAGTGAAGCAGTTCCTTTATTAACTCTCTTGTTTCAGCTATAAGCTTGCCTGCTCCTTGAGCAATCCCATAATTACCTCGACCTGCGTTAGCTCCAGATTCCCGATAGAATCTATCCATAAAATCATAAACTACTGCAGGCTTTGGATATGTGGTAGAAGCATTGTCAAAATATGCCACAGTCTGCCTCCTTAACACAACTTCTTAAGTACCTCCATGAGAATCTGCCGCTTTTCCTGCTCAGAAATCGAATGTCCCATGGATTCAATATCGGCAAGTAATGAGTTCATCAGCAGCTTGCCCCTTTTACTTTGTTCTACTCTATCGAACCTCTTAGTAACCGAGCTTCCTGTTTCATCAATATATGTCAGCGAATATGCATTTGTACTATTCCCGATATCGGTTGTAGTATCGTCGCTAAAGTCTTCCGCAGCTGACTTGTATTCTTTAAGCTTTTCAATAAACAGATAAACAGTCTTTTCATCCCAGTCTTCAATCCTTAGATCCGTAACAAGCTTAGCTAACCGTACCACAAAAGTTTTCTCATCGTTTGTTACTTCTCGGAAGAAGCCTATACATCTGTCTGCCCCGTTGTCAAAAAGTTGTTCAAATACTGCAGGATTTAAGCTATCACACCAGTCCTTTATGACCGATGTGAGAGAACTTCTCTTTTGAACAGTCCTTCCAATGCCAGTGGAATATATTTCTTTCACCGATTCGATCAACTTTTGTGTGAGGTCAGATAATATGCTATCGTAGTATTTCTTAGCAGCTTTGATATTATCTGCAAGAGAAACATTAAATGTATCAAGGCCAAATTCTTGAGGCACCTTTACAAATAGCAGATCATAACTGCCAATGTTTTGTTTCAGCAGCTTAATCAATCCTCTATATCTTTTAGCTCGTGCTTCTGGCACTTTCTCTTTGGAATATTTGGGCAGTGCCATATACCAGCGTTTCATTGCTGATACTACATAATCATATGAATTTACTGCCTTTTCTGCCTCAACAATATACTCGCCAAAGGTTTCTTCGAGTTCATTAATGAACTCCTCCTTTTCAGGATCCCAATCTAAATACTGAAGACGGAATAATGTCGGTTCCGCTTCTATTTGAAGGAGAGTGTCGATATTTAAAGGTTCCTGTCCTACATTGCCAACAATAACTGCTTCTTGTTTATATTCATGAAGGACTGCCGCAAGGTAAATCGGTATCAAAGATTTTCTTATTCCAATACCATCTTCCGGCGACATAAGCTCATGATATAACTCACCAAATTCACAACTCCCCTTACGCTTTGCATCTTGAATAAAGCCCGAGATAACACTTAACATATAGTCAAGGTTTTCATCTCCGGTATTCAGGTTGATTCTTGCAAATCCGCCAACCTCATTGACAAGGACATTCTTACGGATCAAAGTGCTTCTCATAATCGAAACCTCTTGCCCTGTTCCGGTCAAGCCAAGATTCTCCTCTAAGGTATTACGAAGCAGGCCAGCAATGATTTTATTTCTGCTTGTTGATGCAGCACCTGTTAGCTCATTCTTGTTAATCGCCTCATTGTTAATCACTGGAGTCCTTGAGTAAATTTTTTCGCAAATATCAGACATCAATCCGGTAAGTGCGGCTTTCCTTGTTATGGATTTCTCAACTCCGTTATGTATATATACCGACTTAAAGTACTCGGGATGAGTGTATGAACTTATGAACTCTGACATAACATCCCTAAGATCTTCATATATAACTTCATATTCATCAAATAGAAGATCATCACCCTCTGCAGCTGCCCTAAGTCTCATCACTGCATTAAATTGGAGAACAATATCCCTTATTTCCGAATACTTCTTAGGAATGATAAATATGAATCTTTCATTTCCTTTGCTTGTCGATTGTATAAGTTTCTTAATCTTTGCAATGGATTCTTCGTTATCCGGGATTATCCCATAAATGACACCATCTGCTATTATCGATTCGCTTTTAATCGTCCAATCAATATCTTTAGTCACTTCAGCCGCATCAATAAACTCAAACGAGAAGTATCTTGTCATTTCTCGTTCATCGTTATATTTGGACGGATACATATAATTATCAAGACTTGCTGAATTAAGTGTAGCTTTGACTGAAAAATCCGCTGCATAGCGTTCTATGGCATCTGCAATCTCTTGTTTGACATCAACACCTGATGACTGTTTGAGACGGAGATATTCGTTGCTCACCTTTAAATAAATTACGTATTCTTTGTTGATGAGAGCATCAATTGCTTCGCGGATTTCTTCATGTGTATAATCAAGCGAATACATCCCATCGAGTTCATTTGCAGTGGGTTTTATCTTGTCAAACTGCTCAAGAATGTAAATTAATGACAATGCCTTAATTATCTTCGACTGAAGAGATCCGTCATCTAATTTCTTCAGAATTGCCTTCGTAAGGATATAGTTTTTGTGCAGTTCACTCGAATAAGATTCTTTTCTGAAAAGTGGTTCAAAGTAATCAAACACCATATCAGGGGTAATTACTCGGAAGCAATCATCATGATAGTCCTCCAAAAATGTCGGTAGTGTCGAAGTTCCTTTTGCCGAAAGAAATGTGAATAGAGTTCTCTCATTCTGTGCCACCCGTTCTGATAATCGCGGCAAAACAAATGTAGTGACAGGATGAAGAGGATAGCAGTCATGAACCGTCCGTCTGCACTCATCCTTAGTCATATCAGCAAAAATAGCATGGGAAACATATCTTTTCAGCAAAGAATCGAAAGAATCTGCATAGTCCTTTTGAAAACGTCCCCATCTACTTTTTGACTTTTTTATAACCGAAGAAATAATCTCATACGTCTGTGTAAAATTATTATTCAGATGAATATGTTTAAATCTCTCGGAAACTCCACGCCATCCATCAACCTTCTGTTTTGGCAAATTATCAATATAGTTAGATATCTCCTTGTGCGAAATAAGCATAAGATGCAGCTGTTCTTTGCCGCTACGATTGCATTTTTCCGCAAAGTCCTGCAGCATCTTAGTGTCACTGACCGAGGCCTGCTTTATATTAGCTTCAAGGAACTTACTGAACTCATCATATACAACAAATATCCCCGTGTACCCTATCGGCTTTATACATTTAACCACACTCTCATACAACTCAGCAATATCAAATCCTAAGAAGGGATTGAACATACTTCCGGATGTTAGTTTGGGATAAAGCTTCTCAAAATCCTCATAAACTTCAAGATCATAGTTCTCCAGCTTTTCTATGAATTTCTCTACCGGCTGTCCGATTTCCTTTTTGAATTTCTTGTAAGTATCCGGAAATTCATCCTCCCATTTTTTTATAGCTTTAATTGCCGCCTGATAATTTGTATCAGGCATCACACCCATTAAATCATTTTCTGATAATGCCTTCTGGAGTGCCAGAAGGAAGGCCTGTTGCATACTTGTGCTACTACCATTAATAATTACCGGAAGCAGTTTCTTTTTGCTTTCATAGTAGTTCTTTCTTAGTCTATCCAGTTCTGGATTGTTATCCACTTTCTCGCTCAATTTTGAGAATAATCCCCAGTCCTTACCCATCAAAACCGAAAGGATAGTCAATACAATATGGGATTTTCCCTTTCCATAAGCACCGACGAGAACCCTCGCTCTCTCTGTAGATGATTCATCCGTGCTTTCCAGAATATCCTGCAAAAGCTGCAGCGAGGATTTTGTCGGTATGAAATTTTGTAATTTATCGTCATGATTTATGTCGTATCCGATATTCACCGAATACTGAAATCCAGACGCTACGGATATCATCTCGCTCATGTTGTTCTCCTACTCTACCATTTCTATTTCTTCATAGTACCTCTCTACGCATTCTTCGAATTTGTATAAATGTGTAAGGTTGATCACATCCAGACCTGCTGTCCTGATTATTTTCAATTCTCCGGTTCGTTCTGCTGCATGAAGCACATCAAGCATTGTTATTGAATCAAAGTTGAAAATCTTCCCAATATTGTTTTCTGCGGTGAGCAGCTCATTTAATCCTATTTCTTTTCTTCCATTAGCGTTTGCATGAATAACTGCAAGAATCACCCACGGATTAAAAGTTGATGCTGACGGTACTGCCTTTTTGTAGACGACATTATTGCGCTCTTTTTTTAAGATGTCAATCAATCCTAATTCGCCAAGCGGACAATCAATGTTATTCTCAGCGGATACTTTGCTGGGCATAGTCTTATATCTCGGTACATAGGTGTTGATAATGCATGAGAAATCGTCTTCTAAAGATCTTACCGCCACGTTAGCATCCTTATTTTTTATCTTTATGTAATTGCTAATCTGAACCACAAAATCGTCTTTCGTAAAATCTGATAGCCCCAACTCATTGAAGAAAAAATACCAGGATGTTACCATTTTCTGATTGCTTGCCAGTTTGTAATGCAGAAGGTAAAGCGTACCCAATTCCTCTATATATTTGTCATGATTAAATACAAGCTGGCCAAACTCTGTGAACTCCTGTATTCGTCTCCCGCTATTAGGTTCTTTAGTAATTCCAGTCGCTTGTAGCCAATACCGAAGTGCCTTAACCATGTTAGCTCCGATGCCCAAGACATCCATAGAGTTTTCTTTTTTATCAATGAAAACCTCGCCATGGCTTTTATCCACATATCGCATCCCCTTGCTGATCCATCCTTTTCTAATAAAGAACGTATCATGGGCTCGAAACTTCATATCCACAATAATTTCCTCCGCTTACTACTTAGTTCGTAAATATTTATCCATTGTGCAACCGCCGTCCAAATATTTGGCTGTCATGCACATTTTGCAGTGAACGCACTTCTCAGAATCTATGTAATACTGTCCTCCAGCAATAGATATTGCACCAGCCCTGCAAATCGATTCACACTTTAGGCACTGGCGGCAAGCATTATACTTACGTATCTGATAGCCAACCATGCGTTGTAGATCTTCATGATCCGCAACATTCATGGTTCTTACCCTGACAGCATGCTCATAACCATCATACTCAAAAGGCTGTATCGAGAGAATGGGAACATTTGTCCTTGGGTCTAATACAATAACTTCGTGAAGAAGCTTTTGCCCAAGTTCAGGAGCAATCCTTCCAAAAGGTACGAACATCCCTATCAACTCATCATCAAATGGTCTTACCAGGCGATATATCTTCGCATGCTCCTCACTGGTGCAATTGGAAAACTTTATTTTGACATCTCCTGCAGCGGGCAATCCGTTACCTCCCTGTCTTGCTTTCCAACTCCCTTCATCAACATACACATCCGGATCAGGCTTCCCAATCTTCTTCGCAAAAGATATAAGAAAATTTCTCCATTCCTTTGACTTTTCAGGCATATAAATTCGCGAAAGGAACTGAGCTCTCTGATTATTGTTTGGGCAGCACCAGCAACCAACACGATCATATCCCAGCCTATAAGCCTCGTTAAAATCGACATCCTCTGCGAGTAAATAAAGCCAAACATCCATATCCTTCCAGAAAAAAATAGGAGAAGCAACCGTCTGCTGCTGTATCTTTACTGATTCGGCATCGTCCTCAACACGATTGTACTTTGAGCGACTTACAGATTCTGATTTCCTTATCCCATAAAAAGTCAGAATCTGTTGATTTCTATACAAGCTATTAATCACCCTTGTAATAGGTCCGGTCTTAAACATTGAGCAGCACCATCTCATCATTCTTGCCGGTGGCCCAATGTCCTCACACACATCCATAAAAACCTGCTCATTGTTCCTTGCCACCTTGAAGATCGCCTGTGGATGCTCATCTCTATAACGATTTGCATACTCCATAGTATAAGGGAACTCCAACGTAGTATCTCCAAAGATATGTACAAGGCTCGGGTTACTCAATGATTTAATAACCACGTCTGCCGTAGCCGTGGAATCCTTTCCTCCCGAGAATGATATGACAACATTCTCTTCTGGAAACTTTGATACTTCGCGATTAACAAAATGATACGCCTCATCTTTTAGGTAATTCAGCCTCAAAGCGTTTGCTTCAACAAACCGTTCTATGGTTTTATCAAAGAAGGTATAGCTATTATCTTTCTTGTATGTTTCAAGTTTTCTGGCTATAGCATCTGCATCCGCAGACTTGAAAAGCGAACTCGGTAAGGGTACAGATTTTCCGTCTATATAATACCTACTGTTAACTGCCCATACTGATTTCTCGAGGTATTCGTTAGGTTCTCTATCAAGCAAGATTTCGAGCAACAATCTTTCTTCAGGAAACACAGGTCGAATATCCGAGGCCATATATATCATCTTTTTCCCGCATCGCGGACATGTGCCCTTGTCGGCTTGCGACACTTCTTGCAACACAGGCACCTTACATGAACTACACCAATAAATCTCTACCGGTATATCCTCGACCGTATCGCCTCCGCAAACCGGGCACTTTTTTTCATTTAACTCTATATTACAGTTTCTACACCACATATCCCGGCATCCTTTGCTTTACAGTAACTATTTTACAAAACAAACTGTCCCATAATTTGGACTTCACTATAAGAAATCATTCGTAGCTAATTATTTCGTTAATATTGCACTCTAAGTACTTTACAAGTTTCTCAAGCACTTTATTTGAGACAGGTTCACCTTTTCCCATTTTTGCAACAGTAGCCGAACTCAAACCTGCTTTATTCACTAAGTCCTGCTTCTGAAGTCCCTTATCGATCATTATTTTCCATAATCCGTTATATGAAACTGTCATAGCTATAGTACCTTTCGCGCCTCTACAAACTCCTATAGTCAACCGTATACAAGTATAGCATGATTTTTGCTAAAACGCCACTGAGATATTTATAAATATAAAGATATTCTTTCAAAGTGTGAATAATCGACTACTACTTCGCACCTTTCAGCAATCCTAACCACTCGTCCTCCCTGCGGCCTTTATTTTCAAACAATCCTGTACACTCAATAAGCCAAAAAAGCGTTTCTGTAGTCTCCACCTGTGTTTTTTCGGTGGTTAGCTTTATTGGAGCGACAGCAAAAAAGGGATTTCGGGCAACTGCCAATTTATAGGTAATATCCTCGCCCCCCCCTTGATTTCAAGCCTTTTCCGGCTCCCCTATGTGTCTTTCCTTGACATCAAGACCACTGTCTCAACGGTATTCCCTTTGTCCCACAAAAGCTCCGTAACTTCCCCGCCATCCTTGA
>OLQH01000814.1_pt1 | contig 30352 bp, 25 predicted proteins | sample 1672671 | NCBI WGS metagenome assembly OLQH01 (sample SAMEA3136712, study PRJEB25190) | human gut metagenome
TGGAATCATGCTTTCCACGCACGTAACCAAGACTATAAAAAGTCGCACACAGTGAGATCACTGCAATCAGGTCAGTAATGGTCAGCATAGGCTAATTCTCCTTTTCAAGATTTCTCAAAAGAGACATTCTTTGTTCATACAGAAATTTAATTAGGAAACAGAGGTAACCCAAAATGTGCTAATTTTAGATAACAAAAAAATAAGAGAAATCCTTGAACTAAGGATTTCTCTTACATTCTATCAATGCGGAAGAGGAGACTTGAACTCCCACAGGATAAAACTCCCACTAGAACCTGAATCTAGCGCGTCTGCCATTCCGCCACTTCCGCTCGACACAAACTATCTTATCATAGAGCCTGCGTTTTGTAAAGTCTAAAAATTAAATTCTATATATTGTTCGAATAATTCAAATTTATCAGAAAACTTTAATAAAATTTTTATTGACTCCGAGATGGATTTGTATTATAGTTTCTCGTTGATATTTTGAAGAAAAATAACAGTGGGAGGAAGAGATATATGACATTTTATCAGGAGTTACAGCTCAGTTCAGTTGCATCTAAGCAGCTGATCAAAGCGACAGAAGACAAGAAGGAAAGGTATCGCCACATTCTTATTTATAATTTTAAAGTCTATCTTGTAATGGCATTTTGTGTGGCGGTAGTTTCTTTATACAGTCATTTCACAGGGAATAACAACAGTGTAGTAGGCGTTACAGTGCTTCTTGCGGTGCTTGTTCTTCGACAGGCAGATTTTGGAATTCGTACAACGCACGGATTGGCCTCCATCGTCGGAATCTTTGGAATATTGATTGCAGGACCGAAGCTTTCGAACATGGTGACACCGATTCCGGCATTCTTTATTAATATAGTATGTATTTTGCTTCTTATGATTCTGGGATGTCACAATGTGATCATGTACAATCATTCTACATTTGTTCTTGGATATCTTCTTCTCCAGGGATATGATGTGACCGGACAGGAGTATTTGTATCGCGTGGCGGGTCTTTTGGTTGGAATGGTATTGTGTATGGCAATCTTCTATAAGAATCAGAAGAACAGACCGTATAGAAGATCATTTCTTGATTTGTTCCGCGAGTTCAATATCAGCTCTGCAAGAAACAGATGGTACATTCGTCTTTCATTTGTTGTTTCCAGTGCAATGTTATTCATGTCATTGCTTGGACTTCCGAGAGCAATGTGGGCGGGGATCGCAAGCATGTCTGTTTGTCTTCCATTCCCGGATGACTGTAAAGAACGAGCAGGAAAGAGAGCTGCATTTAATATAGTAGGATGTCTGTTATTTGTTATCCTGTATTTGGTGCTTCCGGAGTCAATGTATCCATACATCGGAATGATCGGAGGAATCGGAGTCGGATATTCTGCAGGGTATGCATGGCAGACAGCATTTAATACATTTGGTGCATTGTCGATTCCATCCGGCTTGTTTGGGATGCCGTATGCGGTAGCGCTTCGTATTGGGGCAAATGTATTTGGCGCGGCATACACGATGGCATGCAATAAGATTCTGCCGAGACTGGCAGCAGTGTTTGAGCAGAGAAGAGCGCAGGTTAGCGAATAATCTAAGTTGTTTGAAATAGTAATTTATTCGAATAAAAATGGAGTGAGAACTGAGGCAATATAATTTACCTCAGTATCTCACTCCATTTTTCGTACAAACGATCCAGTGACCAGGCGGCATTGGCCGGGCTGGTGGAAGGAAGCACAAGGATGTCTCTTTCGGTCAGCGGCTGCTGATATTTCTTATAAAGAGCTCCGGCTTTATTTCCGTTTGCATAGATTTGTCGAATCTGACAATGATCTAAGATTTGTTTCAAATCAGTTGGTGTCACATTCTTGATACTGCTGTCACTGGAGCCTTTGATGTCACAGCTTTGAATAACATCCCAGATGGCGATATGGTGGCGGAGTAACATGGCCGTTTTCTCTTCAACTGTCTGCGGAGTTTCCTCCTCACAAAGTTTTGCCAACAATTTCCAGAATCGATTTTGTTTATGTCCGTAGTAGAAATTATTTTCCCGTGATTTTACAGAAGGAAGAGTTCCAAGAATCAGAATCTCGGAGTCTTCATTATATATTGGTTCAAAGGAATGGGTAATGTGTTCATATTCCATGGTTGTGCTCACTTTCTGATGGTTTGGAGTAAGTTTTATAACAAGTATAGTGTCTTGAGGAGATTGTGTCAATGATACTGTTTGCGTTGCTGGTCGCACACCGTGTGAACAGTAACTGCTACAAAGCGCAACGTCGCATTTACACAAAGGTTGCTTTTACCTGCGTAATGGATTATACTAGTCTGACAGGGAATTTTGAAACGGAGGATTTTACAATGAAAATTGCAGTAACTTATGACAACGGAAATATTTTCCAGCATTTTGGAAAGACAGAGACTTTCAAAGTGTACGAAGTAGAAGATAATAAGGTGGTTTCCAGTGAGGTGATCGGTTCTAATGGGGAAGGACACGGAGCACTGGCAGGACTGCTTGCAGGACAGAATGTAGATGTTCTGATCTGTGGAGGAATCGGCGGAGGTGCACAGACTGCACTTGCAGAGGCCGGCGTTGAATTATGTTCAGGTGCTCAGGGAGACGCAGATCAGGCAGTAGAGGCATACCTGAAAGGTGAGCTTGTATCCAGAGGAGCTACATGTGATCATCATCACCATGAGGAAGGACATTCTTGTGGAGATCATGAAGAGGGACATTCTTGTGGAAGCAGCTGCGGTGGCGGATGCGGATCACACACTACAATGGAAGGAAAGAATGTTGGAAAGAAATGCCGTACACATTACAAAGGAACATTCAATGACGGAACTCAGTTTGATTCTTCTTATGACCGTGGAGAGCCGCTTGAGTTCGTATGCGGTGCAGGACAGATGATCAAAGGATTTGATGCAGCAGTAGCTGATATGGAAGTTGGTCAGGTAGTGGACATCCATCTGATGCCGGAAGAAGCTTATGGAATGCCGAATCCGGAAGCTATCTTCACAGTAGAGATTGCGGAACTCCCGGGATCTGAAGACCTTGAAGTGGGACAGCAGGTTTACCTGTCCAATCAGTATGGACAGCCATTTCCGGTAAAGGTAACAGCTAAGGAAGAGACAACAATCACTTTCGATGCAAACCATGAGATGGCAGGAAAAGAACTGAACTTCAAGATTGAGCTTGTATCAGTAGAATAAAAAGTGAATAGAAGTAATTAGAAATTCTACTAAGAAATATCTAATAAGAAACATAAAGAGAGGGCAGTGCTTCAACGATTGAGAAATCGTAAAGTACTGCCCTCTCTCTGTAATTGCAGGTAAAGATTTAAATTGCTACGGATTTACACTATCACTCACAATCTTTCCATCCATAATGCGGACAACACGATCAACCTGATTAGCAATTTCATCATCATGTGTAATGATAATAACTGTTCTTCCAGACTTATGAAGGTCTTTGAGGATATTCATGATCTCGATAGTTGATTTACTGTCCAGGTTACCGGTCGGTTCATCGGCAAGGATGATCGGCGGCTGTGCGGCAATTGCTCTGGCTACTGCAACACGTTGTTGCTGTCCACCGGAAAGCTGGTTCGGTTTGTGATCCATACGGTTTTCCAGTCCAACTTTCGATAGAGCTTCCCCGGCAATCTCTTTTCTTTGCTGCTTTCCAAGTCCGCGATAGATCAGTGGAAGTTCTACATTTCCAAGTGCATCCAGGTTTGGAATCAAATTAAATCCCTGAAAGATGAAGCCGATCTTGTGATTGCGGATATCAGACAGTTCATTGTCTGAGAGATTGGCAACATCTTTTCCATCCAGAAAATATTCCCCGGAATCGGGTGTGTCGAGACAGCCGAGCATATTCATAAATGTAGATTTACCAGAACCGGAATGTCCGACAATGGCAATAAATTCTCCCTGGTTGATCTCAAGAGAAACATCATCCAGCGCGCGGACTTCATTTTCTCCAGGATTGTAGATCTTGTACATATTTTTAACACGAATGAGTGGCTCCATAATAACCTCCTTAAAAAATAAAATAAATAACTCAATAAGAATTCTAATTTCCAAAATAAGCATTGAGTCCAAGAACCAGACCATCAGACAGACTATTTAGTGTGGAATCACTGTGGTCAGAGCTTGCATTTCCAAGTTCCATATCAACAGACGGAATCGTACTATAAGAAGTCTGCGTCAGATCGATATTCATAGAACCATTTTGGTAAATGGTCATTCCTTCTGTACGAAGTCCTTCTACAAGAGAGGCCCCAAGTGCATCATGTTCCTGCCAGTGGGAAGCGACAGGTTCCATACTTTTCAGACCATCCGGCACAGAAATGTAGAAACAGCCTTTGTCATATCCCAATCCATCTCCATCCCAGTGGAGTGAGATGTGACAGTCAGCTACATTGTTACAGACTACGGTGCGGGCAACGTTATCAAGCTGGACATCGTCGCTGTTTCTCACCATAAGGACATCATATCCTTGAGCAAGCAGCTTATCTTTCAGAATCTGAGCCATCTGAAGTGTAACAGTGCTTTCAGCAGTTCCATCGTTAAATGTCATTCCCCCGGAAACTGCAGTCGCATAAGTTGCACCCTGAGCAGTGCTTCCGCCGGTTGTCTTTGGAGAACCATCCGGGTGACACTGTGTCTTTACAGAAGCACCACCGGAAGTTCCATGTCCGGCATTCACGCCAACGACGATATCCTTGCGATCAGAATCTGCAAGATAAATAGTAGCTGTTCCGGAATTGATTGCAGAAAAGTCTGCGTATTGCCAGGAAGGGTCAAAGCTGATCTCCTGTCCATTGCTGTAAAGAGCCGCTGCGCCGGTCAGCAGTTCCTGCTGAGTTACGGATTCAGAAGCAGATGGGGTGGCGGCATCAGCAGAAGAAGTTTCATCTACAGTTTCATTTTCAGAATCTGATGAGATAGAAAAATCATCCGCTGTCTTGGGTGGTGCTTTAGTACCCTGCGCCTGCGCCGTGTCCGTACTGGATTTGTGCTGTATGGTACCGCATCCGGTCAGGCAGTAACACAGGAGAACGGCACAAGAGAATCGAAAAAATAGGTTTTTCAATTTCAATCTCCTTTATGATAAATATTACTGTTCTCATTGTATCATAATCATTTTCCAAATAGGGAAAATTCAGATAAAATTAAGGTTTCAAAAAGGAAAATATAATGTAAAAAATTCAAGGCGATTGCATAATCATTTTGATTGCGATAGACTACAAGAGAAAGAATATCATAGTTAGGGAGTTTTGCCTGCCAATAGCATATAGTGTGGCGGGAGTTCTAGTGCTACGCAATTCGCATGATCATAATATACGAGGACAATATATATGGAAGAACAACAAGAAAAAACGCAAGGGAAAAAACAAGATAAAAAATTGTGGAAGATTTTCTGGTCAACCTTTTATTTAAGTGCGTTCACATTTGGTGGAGGTTATGTGATTGTCAGCCTGATGAAGAAAAAGTTCGTAGATGAATATCATTGGATTGAGGAAGAAGAAATGTTGGATCTTGTGGCAATCGCGCAGTCGGCACCGGGAGCAATCGCAGTGAACGGAGCAATCGTGATCGGATATAAACTGGCTGGAATTGCGGGGATTCTGACAGCAATTGCCGGGACAGTAATCCCACCATTTCTTATTATATCGATACTTTCTGCCGGTTATCAGGCATTTCGAAGTAACCAGATCATCAGCTTGATGCTCGAAGGAATGCAGGCCGGAGTGGGCGCCGTGATCGCATCTGTGACATATGACATGGGTGCCGGAATCGTGAAGAAGAAAGATGCTTTGTCATACGTACTTATGGTCGGGGCATTTATAGCTTCCTGCATATTTGAGGTAAATGTAGTCTATGTGATTCTGATCTGTGGAATTGTCGGAGTACTCCGCGCATTAATTGAGAAAAAGATCACGAGGAAAGGAAGTGAAGAGAAATGATTTATTTGAAATTATTTTTAAGCTTTCTTCAGATTGGACTGTTCAGCTTTGGTGGCGGTTATGCGGCGATGCCCCTGATCCAAGAACAGGTTGTGACACAGCATGGTTGGCTTACGATGACAGAATTCACAGATTTGATCACGATTTCCCAGATGACACCTGGGCCGATTGCAATCAATGCGGCAACATTTGTCGGCAGCAAGATTGCGGGAGTTCCGGGATCTGTTGCGGCGACCTGTGGGTGCATTCTGCCGTCTTGTATTATCGTAACTTTGATCGCATGGTTTTATTTAAGATATAAGAAAATGAAAATGTTCCAGAGCGTGCTGGAATCCTTAAGACCGGCAGTTGTCGCACTGATCGCCTCCGCAGGTATCGCAATTCTGCACACTGCATTTTGGACAGATGGAATTGTGCAGTTTGCGGCGACAAAATGGTTTATGGTGGTGATCTTCGGAATCTGTCTGTTACTGCTTCGTAAGACAAAACTGAATCCGGTGGTTGTGATGATGCTTGCCGGAGTGATGAACGTGGCAGTAAGATATGCAGCCGGATAAAATAGCGAATCCATGCAGGTTCCGGTAAAGAAATGTGAATAGGTGAAAAATATGCAGACTTATGTGGAAAACATTTCAAAGTTCATGGTATATTGTGAATAACTTTCATGGTATACTGTACATACGTTGTAAAAATAAGAACAGGAGAGCGAAATGAGCGAACAGAACAATCAAAATATTCAGGAATCACAGACACCGCACAAGCGTCGTGTGAGGTATAAAGGAAAATACCCGAAGAAATTCGAGGAGAAATATAAAGAGTTACAGCCGGAGAAGTACAAGGATACAATCGCGCATGTAATCCAGAAGGGAAATACTCCTGCCGGAATGCACATTTCCATCATGGTAAATGAGATCCTTGATTTTCTGAAAATCCAGCCGGGTGAGACAGGATTTGATGCGACACTCGGATACGGTGGACATACGAAAGCAATGCTGGAATGTCTGAAAGGTGAGGGGCACATCTATGCAACAGATGTTGACCCGGAAGAGTCTGCGAAGACAAGAAAACGTCTGGCAGATCAGGGATTCGGAGAAGACATTTTAAGTATCCGTCTGCAGAATTTCTGCACGATCGATGAGATTGCAAAAGAAGTTGGAGGATTTGATTTTATCCTTGCAGATCTTGGAGTTTCCTCTATGCAGATCGACAATCCGAAGAGAGGATTTTCCTTCAAAGTTGACGGACCGCTGGATCTGCGACTGAACCAGGAGAAGGGAATCAGCGCAGCAGAGCGCCTTGATAACATTTCCGAGGAAGAGCTTGCCGGAATGCTTTACGAGAATTCAGATGAGCCATACTGCGAAGAGCTGGCGAAAGCGATCACAATAGAGATCCGCAAGGGCAATCGCATTGATACAACAACAAAGCTTAGAAATGTCATCGAGAAGACTTTAGATTTCCTTCCAAATAATAAAGAAAAGAAGGACATTATCAAAAAGACTTGCCAGAGAACATTCCAGGCACTTCGTATTGATGTCAATAATGAGTTCGAAGTGCTGTATGAATTCATGGAGAAACTCCCGGGAGCATTAAAACCGGGCGGAAGAGTAGCAATTCTTACATTCCATTCCGGAGAGGACAAGCTTGTAAAGAAGGCACTCAAAGCAGGATATAAAGAAGGAATCTATTCCGAATATGCAAGGGACGTTGTACGTCCGTCAGCGCAGGAATGTGCACAGAACGGAAGGGCAAGATCTACGAAGATGCGCTGGGCCGTGAAGGCGGAATAGTTGACTTCAATATAATGAAATGTTATAGTTAGTCAGAAATAATAGCGTTCGGTGCTGTTTGATCAGAGAATATATTTCCATATCCTGATTGAAACAGGTAAAAGGGAAACAGGTGTAAGACCTGTACGAACTCGTCACTGTGAGCAGAGATGCGGTCTTCTTAGAAATTAGATTTCAGAAGACCGCTCCTATACAGACAAGTGTGGAGAGTCCGCACATCCACTGGGAGACCGGGAAGGTGTTCTGTATAGAAGATCTGTAAGTCAGGAAACCTGCCGGCCGTTGGTGCGGGGAATATACGAATTCCAGATCACGAGTAATTGATTGTACCGAAAGAACCATTCTTACTGTTCGCATTACGTGTGACCAGCAATCATTCATTTGATTCAAGATAATTCTATCCATTTTCCGTATTTTATAATTCACAACTTAATAGGAGACAAAAAAGAAATGAAAAATAAGAGCAGATGGCTTGCGCTTATGCTGACGGGTTCTATGATGATTTCACCATTGTCTTATACAAGAACATATGCGGCAGAAAATGAGCAGCAGTATGAGACAAATTTACAGGAAACTGATGAGGTGGAAGAAGCTGATCTAGATAAGAAACAAGATGAGAGTCAGACAGAAGACGCAGGAAATGTTAAAGAAGATAAAGGGAATGACGATTTAACAAAAGAAGATCAGACAGAGGAATCTGATAAAGTTGATAATTCTTCGGATAAATCAGATAATCAGAATTCAATCGAAGCAGAAACAAAACCAAATTTAGAGAATAACTCAGAAAATAATTCAGAAAATAACTCAGAAGAGAAAGATACAGAAACCACCGGGAAAAATCCAGGCATAACTGTCTCAGATCAGGTTGCGGACAAAAAAACTGATAACAAGGATACACAGATAAAAGATGAAACAGGCAAGTCAGAACCTTCTACAGATTCTAACGATTCTATGAATACTCCGGAACCGGAACTTCCGCCACTGCAGGAGGCTCCTTCTGTAACAGGAGAATCTGTGAAAGTAGTAAAAGAAGACGCTGAAGAGTTCAAGATGTTCAAGGTCAGTGAATCAACAGTTGTTGAAAAGGATGGCGAACTTGATATTACGATCAAGACAAACAACACGGGATTTGATGCGCTATATCTTGGTTCAAAAGATGACTTGTTGAAAGCATCTGTTATAGAAGGAACAAAGGATGAAGAAGGTGCATGGACATTTCATTTTAATGTGCCGAAAGAAAAAGCAGGTCAGACAATTCCGGTATCTTTGAGAAAGTCAAAAGATCAGACCTGGTATGACAAACAGTACTTATGGATGTACATTCCGAATCCGGGAGAAACCTCAACACCGGATCCGGCACCAACGCCAACACCGACACCGGAAGCAACAGTAGCAAACGGAATCTACAGTATCGACGTAACTTCCAGTTCTTCCATGTTTAAAGTAGTGGATTGTATCCTGACAGCAAAAGACGGAAAAATGAGTGCCGTGCTTACATTAAGCGGAACCGGTTACGGCTATCTGTACATGGGAACAAAGGAAGAGGCTGCAAGCGCAGATCAGTCATCCTGGATTCCATATCAGGTGAATAAAGAAGGAAAATATACTTATACTGTTTCGGTAGAAGCGTTGGATAAGGAAATTGCAATAGCAGCCTATTCCATTAAAAAAGGAATCTGGTATGACAGAAAGCTGACTTTCCAGTCAGAGACAATGAAGAAGATTGCCGATCTTAATTCCACAGACTCAGAGAATAAAGGTGATTCCGGAAATACAGGAAACAACGGAAACACAGGAAATTCCGGAACTATTGGTGGTTCCAACAATACAGGTAATACAGGAACAAACAATTCTGCTTTCCCAGGCGGTTCTGTATCTGGAACTAATTCAGGAAAAACAGATGGAAATGACGGAAAAGCAGATAATGTATCAAAATACGAATCCGATACAAGTGGTTCTACTTCTCATGTAGACAGTGGAACAACACTGAAAGACGGTGTATACACTCCGGATCGTTTTACCTGGTCCGGTGGAACAGGTAAGGTTCAGATTACTTGTAATAAAGTGACGATCCAGAATGGACAGGCTTATGCAACACTCGTGTTCAGCAGTGATCATTATCAGTATGTGAAAGCGAACGGAAATAAGTATTACACAACAAAGGGCGGCGGATCAGCGACAGCCGTTATTCCGGTTGCGTTGAATCAGAACAATAAGATTATTGGAATGACAGATAAAATGTCTGTCGCACATGAGATAGAATATACGATTTTCATTTATCTTGCAGCGGCGAATGGAGGAACATCTGCAAACGGAACAGATGCTTCAACAAGCAGTAACCAGAAGCTGGATGAAAAAGCACCTGAAATCATAGGTTTGGAATATCAGTCAGAGACAAAGCTTGACTATGCAGAATATTTCAAGATTTATCATTATGATCAGGGGATTGTACTTCTTGAAATCGATATGACGAAGGACACAGCAAGAGACCCGGAAAAAGCAGAGGAAACAAAGTCTGAAAATGAGAAGTCTGCAGAAGATAAAGAGAAGTCTTCCAAGAAGAAAGTAGCTTCTGTTACGATCAATAGATCAGAAGATTCTAAGAATTCAGATGCAGAAAGCAAAGTAGATGCTTCTGTCGAGGAATCCGCAGCTTCGGATAACAACGGCACAAGCGAACAGGAACTGGCAGCAGAGCTTTACAAGGGAAATGTTGTGAAATATCTGATCGTTCCGGAGGATGTGGAAGTTCCGGTTGGTCTTGAGCAGGATATGATCATTGTGAAAAAACCGACAGATCATACCTATGCAGAGTCTGATGAGATTCTGAATATGATGAAAGATCTCGATCTTCTTGATAATATTGCGGCAGTTGGAATGAAGAGCAAAGACTGTACAGTATCCGAGATTGCTGATAAGATGAAAGCAAAAGACGGAGAGAAGAATGCTGAAGTTGCATATGCAGGAACAGCGGACAAGTTGAAACTGAAGAATTTTGTGAAGAGTGAAGTGAATCTTGCTTTGTTTACAGGAGATATTCTTCCAAGAGAAGATTCTGAGGAAAATGCAGCGAAAGATACTGACAAAATAGCAGATAAAGACAGTAAAGATACAAAAGAGACTCTGACAGTAGAAGAGAAGACGGAACAGTTCGAAGAGCTGACAGAAAAGCTTGCAATGCTTGGAATTCCGGTACTCGTTGATCGTTCTTCCGAGGAAAAGACAGAACTTGGAAAGCAGGAGTGGATCAAGGTTTACGGTGTTCTCTACGGATGTGAAGAGCTGACGAACGAGAAGTTTGATGCGGCAGTAGCAGCGGCAGAGAAATAGGAGAGAAAAATAGAATGAAGATAAGAAGATGCAGAATCACAGCGTTAATGCTTTCAGCTGCACTTCTGCTCGGAGGCTGCGGTTCTACCGCAGCCTCCGGTGGAAACAGCGGTAATAATTCAGCAGGTACAGATGTAACAAAGGATAAGACCAAAGATGCAGCCGACAAGACAAAAAAAGCACCGGAGATCGAAGGGCTTACCTATGAATCTACAATGGATCCGACTTACGCGACAGAATTCGATGTATATTATTATAAGGATGGATATAAGTTGATCGATGTCCATGAAGATAAGCAATATCTGATCGTTCCGGAAGGTGAAGAAGAACCGGAAAATCTGGCGGATGATATTGTTGTGATCCAGCAGCCGACAGAGAATATTTATATGGCGGCGACAGCATCCATGTCTCTGTTTGATGCAATCGGCGGAATTGACAAGGTGAAATTCTCCGGGCTTGAGGCTTCCGGCTGGTATGTAGAGAGTGCAAAGGAAGCAATGGAATCCGGAGCGATGACATTTGCGGGAAAATACAGCGAACCGGATTATGAGACTCTCGTTGACGGAGACTGTGATCTGGCAATCGAATCAACGATGATCCTTCATACACCGAAGGTACAGGAAATGATCGAAGATCTTGGGATTCCGGTATTTGTAGACTACTCCAGTTATGAGTCACATCCGCTTGGAAGAACCGAGTGGATCAAGCTTTATGGGGCGCTTCTGAATAAAGAGGAAGAAGCGGATACATTTTTTGACCAGCAGGCTCATGTAATCGAGGAACTGAAAGGCTTCGAGAACACGGAAAAGACGGTTGCTTATTTCTATGTGAGTACGGATGGTTCAATCGTTGTGAGAAAATCTGACGATTATATTCCGTCAATGATTGAAATCGCAGGTGGAAGATATGCGTTCAAAGATCTGAAGAATCCGGACAGTAACGCACCATCTGTTAAACTGACGATGGAGGAATTCTATGCGACTGCTGTAGATGCAGATTATCTGATCTACAACGGGACGATCGACGGACAGGTAAATAGTATCAGTGAACTGGAAGCAAAGAATGAATTGTTCTCCGAATTCAAGGCGGTGAAAGACGGAAATGTCTGGTATACCGGAAAGAACTTATATCAGGCAACAGATACAGTCGGAGAGCTGATCAAAGATATGCATCTGATGCTGACAGACGGTGATGCATCTCAGATGACATTTCTTGAAAAGATGGAGTAGAAGAATGGAGCAGACAAGTTTTCATCAGGAAAATTTCAGACGGCGTACAAGATACACAGCGGTATTTCTGATTCTTGCAGCAGTATTTTGTGTTGTGACAGTGCTAAATATCAATACCGGAAATATTCATATTCCGGTACCTAAGATTCTGCGCATTCTCTTTCTGAAAGAAGGAGCGGCGACAGAGTACAATATTATATGGAAGATCCGTCTTCCGAGAATTCTGATGGCAGCGCTCCTTGGTGGTGCATTGTCTCTTTCAGGTTTTTTGCTGCAGACATTTTTTTCCAATCCTATTGCCGGACCTTTCGTTCTCGGAATTTCTTCCGGAGCGAAAATGGTCGTGGCACTTACAATGATCGTGTATTTGAAATATATCGGAAGATTTTCTTCGTATACACTGATTCTTGCAGCATTTATCGGGTCGCTGATCTCGACGGGATTTATCCTTCTGATGTCGAAAAAAGTGCAGCATATGGCGTCTCTTCTTGTCGGGGGGATCATGATCGGATATATCTGTTCGGCTATCACGGATTTTGTTGTGACATTTGCGGATGATTCTGATATTGTGAATCTGCACGGATGGTCACAGGGAAGTTTTTCCGGAATGAGCTGGAGCAATATTCGTGTGGCAGCAGTGGTTGTCGGACTTGCGGTGCTGTTTACATTTTTCCTGTCCAAACCAATCAGTGCATATCAATTGGGAGAAGCATATGCGCAGAGTATGGGAGTCAACATCAAGACATTTCGCGTGATTTTGATTTTGCTTTCCAGTATTCTGTCAGCGTGTGTGACAGCATTTGCGGGACCGATTTCTTTCGTGGGAATCGCAGTTCCGTTTCTTGCAAGGAAAGCATTTGGAACGTCAAAACCGATCGTGGTCATACCGGGAACGTTCTTTATGGGAGCTGTGTTCTGTATGATCTGTGATTTGATCGCACGAATGGCACTGGCACCGGTGGAATTGAATATCAGTACGGTGACTTCTATTCTGGGTGCACCGATCGTTATCTATATGATGATACCGAAGGGAGGAAGAAAATAAGATGGTAGATTATTATTTTCAAATGAAAGACCTGTCGGTAGGTTATAATGGAAACTCCCTGATCCGTGATATTAATATCGGGATCAACAAGGGGGAGATCGTGACTTTAATCGGGCCGAATGGTTCAGGAAAGTCAACGATTTTGAAAAGTATTACAAGACAGTTGAAAGTCGTTGGAGGAAATGTATTTTTTGACGATACTTCTCTTCTGAAACTGCCGTACAAAGAGCTTGCGTCTAAGATGGCGGTCGTGTTGACGGATCGGATCAAGACAGAGTTGATGACTTGTCATGATATTGTGGCGACCGGACGTTATCCTTACACAGGACGACTTGGGATTCTGACGCAGGAAGATGAATGTCTGGTGGAAGAGGCGATGCAGGCGGTGCATGCGCAGGAACTCGGCAACCGTGATTTTAATGCGATTAGTGACGGACAGAAGCAGCGCGTTCTGCTGGCGAGAGCAATCTGTCAGGACCCGGATGTGATCGTTTTAGATGAGCCGACTTCATTCCTGGATGTAAAATATAAGTTGGAGCTGTTGTCTATCCTTGAGCGGATGGCAAGGCAGAAGAAGATTACGGTGATTATGTCTCTTCATGAAATCGATCTGGCACAGAAGATTTCAGATAAGATCATCTGTGTCAAAGGCGAGACGATTTCACATTACGGAAGTCCGGAAGAAGTATTTACAGAAGAAATCATTCGCGAATTGTATGGAATCAATAATGGATATTTTGACCCGCTTTTTGGAAGTATTGAACTTCCTGCGCCGGAGGGTGAGCCGGAAGTGTTCGTGATCTCTTCCGGCGGAACTGGAATCCCGGTTTATCGAAGACTTCAGAAGGAGCACATCCCGTTTGCGGCAGGTATTTTATATGAAAATGATATGGATTACCGGCTGGCAAGATTACTGGCAGCAGAAGTGATCACGGAAGAACCGTTTGAGGAGATTCGGGAAGAAACGCTTCAGAAAGCATTTGAGACAATAGGGAAATGTAAGCGTGTGATCAATGCCGGAGTGAAGATCGGAACATGGAATATAGGGATTGAGAGATTGCTTGAAAGAGCAGAAATAGAAGGGAAATTATAAAAACGTATAAAAATGAGCCGAGATAGCATTTTAAATGTGTTTAAAAAGCGCTGTCAACGCTCTTTTTTGTTGCTATTCATGATTGTGAATGGTAGAATAGAACAGTATAGGCTATAAAAAAGATGGAAAAATAGCAGTACAGACTGTTATGTGATGGGAGGCAATTTATGAGTAACAATGGACAATCAGCAAAGAGAGCAAGCTTCTCGGGTAAAATCGGATATGTGCTTGCTGTTGCAGGCTCAGCAGTCGGCCTGGGAAATATCTGGAGATTCCCGTATCTGGCTGCGAAATATGGAGGGGGAATCTTCCTTCTCGTTTATCTGGTTCTAACCGTATCTTTTGGATATGTTCTGATCATGTCAGAGACAGCACTTGGAAGAATGACAAGAAAAAGTCCGGTTGGAGCTTTTCAGACATTTGGTAAGACAAAATCATTTAAGATCGGCGGATGGCTCAATGCAATAATCCCTATGCTGATCGTGCCGTATTATAGTTCGATCGGTGGCTGGGTTATCAAGTACCTTGCAGAGTATTTGAAAGGAAATGTGCAGACTGTTGCACAGGATGGATATTTTACAGAATTTATTTCAGATTCTTTTCAGGTAGAAGCATGGTTCATCGTGTTTTCTATTCTTGTATTCTGCGTTATCCTGGCAGGAGTTGAGAATGGTATAGAGCGAGTATCTAAGATTATGATGCCAATCCTTGTTATTCTTGCGGTTATTGTAGCAATTTATTCTGTAACAAGACCGGGAGCAATTGAAGGTGTGAAGTATTTCCTGATTCCGAATCCAAAGCACTTCTCAGCAATGACGGTTGTTGCGGCAATGGGACAGATGTTTTACTCCCTGTCAATCGCGATGGGAATTTTGTATACATATGGTTCTTATATTGGTAAAGACGTTGATCTTGAGAAGAGTACAACACAGGTTGAGATTTTCGATACAGCAATCGCAATGCTCGCAGGACTTATGATCATTCCGGCTGTATTTGCATTCTCTGGTGGAAACCCGGACAATCTGCAGGCAGGACCATCTCTGATGTTCATCACACTTCCGAAGGTATTCGCAAGTATGGGCGTTGGAAGGCTGGCTGGTATCCTGTTCTTCATATTGGTACTTCTTGCAGCAGTGACAAGTGCAATCTCACTTCTGGAGACAAGCGTATCTACATTCCAGGATGAACTTCACTGGAGCAGACCGAAATGCTGTATCCTTATGGTTGCTGTTATGCTTATAATCGGAACCTTATCTTCTATGGGATATGGAGTATTGAGCTTTATTCAGATTTTCGGAATGGCATGTCTGGACTTCTTTGACTTCCTGACAAATTCAGTGATGATGCCACTTGCAGCACTTGCAACATGCTTCTTGATCGTTCGTACCGTTGGATTTGACAAGATTGCAAGGGAGATTGAGCAGTCATCTGCATTTAAGAGAAAGAAATTATACATGTTCTTTATGAAATATCTGGCACCGATCTGTCTGATTATTATATTATTAAGTTCTATTGCAAATGTATTGGGAATTATTTCTATGTAATGGAAAATGCTTGTTAAAATAGACAAGTAATCTTGCTGTAAATCTATCTGCATGGTATAATATGACTAGACTTGTAAAGTTTAGAAACAGTTCAGCCATACAACGAAGTGGTCATAAACTGACGGTCTTACGTTGTATGGCTGAATTGCAATAATTTTACATTTTAAGTAAATGATAGGAGTGATTAAGATGTATCAGGAAGAGTATAAGCGCTGGATGACAGCAGACCTGGAAGACGCAGATCTGATGCCTGAATTAGCAAAAATCGAGGGAAATGATGACGAGATCAAGGAGCGTTTCGCAGTTGCGCTGAAGTTTGGAACAGCCGGACTTCGTGGTGTACTTGGAGCGGGAACAAACAGAATGAATATCTATGTTGTTCGTCAGGCTACACAGGGACTCGCTAACTGGGTAAAGACACAGGGCGGTACACAGACAGTAGCGATCAGCTACGACAGCCGACTCAAGAGTGATGTGTTTGCGAAGACAGCAGCAGGAGTTCTTGCAGCGAACGGAATTAAAGTAAGAATCTACGATGCTCTGATGCCGGTACCGGCACTTTCATTTGCAACACGTTATTATAACTGTAACGCAGGTGTTATGGTAACAGCATCCCACAACCCGGCGAAGTATAACGGATATAAGGCATACGGACCGGATGGATGCCAGATGACAGATGATGCAGCAGCAATCGTATACGAAGAGATCCAGAAGACAGATGTACTTACAGGTGCGAAGTATATGTCTTTCGCTCAGGGAGTTGAAGAAGGTCTGATCCGTTTCGTAGGAGATGACTGTAAGGATGCACTGTATGAGGCAATCGAGTCCCGTCAGGTTCGTCCGGGTCTGTGTAAGAGTGCAGGACTTAAGCTTGTATACAGCCCACTGAATGGATCTGGATTAGTACCGGTAACACGTGTACTTAAAGACATCGGAATCACAGATGTAACAATCGTACCGGAGCAGGAGTACCCGAATGGATATTTCACAACATGCAGCTACCCGAACCCAGAGATCTTTGCAGCACTTGAGCTGGGACTGAATCTTGCGAAAGAGACAGGCGCAGACCTCATGCTTGCAACAGACCCAGATGCAGACCGTGTAGGAATCGCTATGAAGTGCCCGGACGGATCCTATGAGCTTGTTTCGGGAAATGAAGTAGGAGTTCTTCTTCTTGACTACATCGCAGCAGGACGTATCGAGAAAGGCACAATGCCTGAGAAACCGGTAGCAGTGAAATCTCTCGTATCTACACCACTTGCAGATGCAGTTGCAGAGCATTACGGAGTAGAACTTCGCAACGTACTGACAGGATTCAAGTGGATCGGAGATCAGATTGCGAACCTCGAGGCAGCAGGAGAAGTTGACCGTTTTATCTTCGGATTTGAAGAGAGCTACGGATACCTTGCAGGACCTTATGTACGTGATAAAGATGCGATCATCGGATCTATGCTGATCTGTGAGATGGCCGCTTACTACAGAAGTATCGGAAGCTCACTGAAACAGAGACTGGAAGAGATCTACGCACAGTACGGACGTTATCTCAACAAGATCGATAGCTTTGAATTCCCGGGACTGAGCGGAATGGATAAGATGTCAGGAATCATGGAAAATCTTCGTAAGAATCCTCTGGAAGAGATCGCAGGATATAAAGTAGCCAGCGTGATCGATTACGAGAAGACAGAAGAAACAGGACTTCCGAAGGCTAACGTACTTGTTTACAAACTGGAGAACAACGAGACAGTAATCGTTCGTCCATCCGGAACAGAGCCGAAGATCAAGATCTACTATACAACACTTGGTAAAGATCTTGCAGAGGCAGAAGCTGAGAAAGAGAAGCTTGCAGGAGCACTGAAACCTATTATGGAGTAATAGAAGATGGGAAAGGGGATCAGATATCTGGTCTCCTTTTTCACTGTCGTAAAAAATAAGTAGTAAATATGTAGCATATATGTTAAAATCAATACATTACAGTAAAGTAATAAAGTGATTAGAGAATGAAACAGATGGAGGAATATTACGATGTATATAACATGTCTTGATGTAGAGGGAGTACTTGTACCGGAGATCTGGATTGCATTCGCAGAGGCGAGTGGAATTCCGGAACTCAAGAAGACAACAAGAGACGAACCTGACTATGATAAACTGATGAATTGGAGACTTGGAATTCTGAAAGAGCATGGTCTCGGACTGAAAGAGATCCAGGAGACAATCGCAAAGATCGATCCGCTTCCGGGAGCGAGAGAGTTCTTAGATGAGCTCCGCACATTCAGCCAGGTAATCCTGATCAGTGATACATTTACACAGTTTGCCACACCGCTGATGGAGAAACTCGGATGGCCGACACTGTTCTGCAACAGTCTGGAAGTAGCTGAGGACGGCGAGATTACAGGATTCAAGATGCGCGTAGAGCAGTCTAAACTGAGTACTGTGAAAGCACTGCAGTCTATCGGATTCGACACGATCGCAAGCGGAGATTCCTACAATGACCTTGGCATGATCCAGGCAAGTAAGGCAGGATTCTTGTTCCGCAGCACAGAGCAGATCAAAGCAGATCATCCGGAACTTCCGGCATATGAGACTTATGATGAGCTTCTGACAGCAATTAAAGACGCGATGAAATAGAGGATGAAAATGCTAAAAAGCATCTGCACAGCCTGAATTGGTCGGTTGCAGATGTTTTTTATATGTTAGGAAAGTTCTTTCCTAACATATAAAAAAACGCTCCGCTTAGGATGCGCACTGCGGCGCACAAGGTAGGCGTCGCAAGCGACCGCCGCAGGCGCAAGAATGTGCCGAGCACATTCTTTGTTCTATATAGATTAATGTAGAAAATCATGATAAGATAGAAAGATAAAGAAGTATTAGCAGAATCAGCAGTATAGAAAAATGGAATCTGTAAGATTGGATGAATAAACAGGAAAGGACTACAACCAACATGTTATACGTTGAAATCATGAAGATAGTGACACTGGCAGGGGAACTGATGCTTCAGGCACAGGACGAGGAACTGACAGTTTTTGATAAAGAAGGAACCGCAAACTTTGTGACAAAGCATGATAAGGAGATTCAGTTTTATCTGATTCAGAACCTGCGTCAACTCATACCGGAAGCGACATTTCTTGCAGAGGAAGACGGGATGCAGCAGGAACTTGGAGATGGATATTGTTTCATTATAGATCCGATTGACGGAACGACGAACTTTATCTTTGATTACAAGCACAGTTGCATTTCAGTCGGATTAACAAAGTTTGGAAGAATGCTGTTTGGCTGTGTTTACAACCCTTACACAAGAGAAATGTATTCCGCTGTGAAAGGCGAAGGGGCGAAGCTGAACGGAAAAGAGATTCACTGTTCGGATAAAGGACTTGCAGACAATCTGGTTGCATTCGGAACTGCACGGTATCAGACAGAAGATACAGACAGAATCTTTGACCATGCGAAGAAGCTGTATCTGAACAGCCTTGGAATTCGTGCAGGTGGTTCTGCAGCACTTGATATCTGCCGTGTGGCATCCGGCGCAAATGGAGTCTATCTTGAACTAATGCTGTATCCGTGGGATTATGCGGCAGCATCACTGATCGTGATGGAAGCCGGAGGGTTTATCTCAACAGCAGAGGGCGGAATGATCACGTTGGATCAGCCGTGCTCAATACTGGCAGCAGGAAGACAGTGCTGGAAGGAAGCAAGTCAGCTGTTGAGTGAATAATCAGAATTGAGAGAAACAGAAAATGAACGAAAAAATTGAAGTAGCATGTTTTCAGATCATTACATATATGAGTACAGCGAGAACACATTTTATCAATGCAATCCAACGTGCGAAAGAAGGAAAATATGACGAAGCAACGGAGCTGATTGAAGAAGGCGAGAAAGCATTTGAACTTGGACATGACGCTCATGCAGATCTTCTGGCAATGGATATGAACGGTGAGATCATTAATGAATCTGATGAAACTAATAAATTTAGCAGTTCTGGCGGTTCTATGCTTCTGATGCATGCAGAAGATCAGCTGATGAGTGCGGAAAGTTTTCGCATTCTGGCAGAAGAATTTATTGAATTGTATAAGAGAATGGATGAGAAATAATAAAACAGCAACTTTAAGAGCAAAAAGCGAGGGGAAATATTATGCATCCGGTAATAAGCATTGGAAAACAAAATTTCGCATCATTGCGAGAGAACAACTGCTTTTATATAGATAAATCTGACCTGATCAGAAAATGGTGGAAATCACAGGATGCGAGAATAATGTTACAAAACATAGTGAAAAAAGTGCGAAAAAACGTCACAAAAACAGATAAAAAACGCGGAAAAATGTAACGAAACACATTGAATAACCTCGGAAAAATGTTACAATACTAATATCAGGAGGTTGGAACAATGTTAAAAAGAGAAATCTCAGAGAAATTAATTTCGTGGAAGAATCAGAAGAAAAAGAAAGCACTTTGTATCATTGGAGCAAGACAGATCGGAAAGACAACGATTATCCGAGAGTTTGCGAAAGAGCAGTACGAATACTTTGTTGAAATAAATTTCATCTTAGACAAAGGGGCAGAAAAAATCTTTGAAGGCAAATTAGATGCGAATACGATTATTGAGAATCTCACAGCGTTTAAGATGCAGAAATTAGAACCGGGGAAGACTCTGATTTTCCTCGATGAGATACAGGAATGTCCGAATGCAAGATGTGCAATAAAATTCCTTGTGGAAGACGGTAGATTTGATTATATAGAATCAGGATCTCTTCTGGGAGTTCGATACAAGGAAGTTCCGTCTTATGCGGTAGGATTTGAAGAAATCGTATATATGTATCCGATGAATTTCAAAGAATATCTTACAGCGAATGGAGTACAGGAATCTACGTTAAAAACGTTACAGACCTGTTATGAAAAACATGAAGCGGTTCCAAAGGTGATGCATGAAACTTTGTTGAAGCTGTTTGCAACCTATATTGTTGTGGGGGGAATGCCGGATGTTGTACAAACTTATGTAACTACACATGATGTTGGAAAAGTAATACAATTACAGAGAAGTATCCTGGAATTATACAGACAGGACATATCCAAATATTCCGAAAGTACGGAAAAGATAAAAATCAAAGCAATCTTTGACAGTATTGCTTCGCAGTTAGATGATAAGAACAGGCGATTTTTCCTGAATCGGATTGATGAAAATGGAAGAATGAACCGGTATGGGAATGCATTTCTTTGGCTGAGTGACGCAGGCGTTGCACTTCCATCATATAATGTGACAGAGCCGCAGCCACCTCTGCAACTTAACGAGAAACGAAATCTGTTCAAGCTATTCATGGGGGATACAGGACTTCTGTGTGCTTCCTGTATGGAGAATATTCAATTCGAACTCTTACAGGGCAATATGGAAGTAAATATGGGAAGTATTTTGGAAAATGTATTTGCCCAGATAATAAAAGCAAATGGATTTTCATTAAATTATTTTGAGTCTAAAAAATATGGAGAATTGGATTTCGTGATTCAAAATGGAATGAAAGTAGATCTTCTGGAAATAAAATCAGGAAACGATTATCAGAAACATTCGGCATTGAATAAAGTATCTGCGGTAGAGAACTGGGATTTTGGAAGAAAGATTGTATTCTGCAAGGGGAATGTGATGGAGAAGGAAGGAATCGAGTATTACCCTTGGTATCTGAGTATGTTTTATCAGCAGGAGAAAGAACCGGAGAGATTTATCTATGAGGTGGATCTGGCGGGGTTGTAAAAAGTTATCCACATTTTATAAACAAAAAAATTGAGTTATGAACAATAAACACATTGCAATTTGATATCACATCACGTATTCTAGAACTACTCCTATTAAGGGGCGAGAGATATTGTTGCCAATAGGATATGAATTTAGATGGCGACAAGTTGGAGCAGATTTTACTTTGTTTATGACATCGCTTTAGTAGTAACAATGATAACAGAGGCTGTTTTTCAGACTTATGGGGAAGTCTGTAAGGATAGTGGATCGTTAGAAGAATACGAAAGAGAGATGATGTGAAGATGAAAAACAAATTACAACAATATTTTCCGATGATTCGCACGGAAGGTGAGGTGCTGAAAGAACTTCGGGAAAATAAGCGGCTATGGGAAACATTTTGCGGATGGGAAGAAAAATATCAGAAAGAATACCTTGACATCTGTACAGGTGTCAAAGGAGTGAAATTACTGTATGATACTTACTTTAAGGCAATTATGAATCCTGATACAAGACCGGAACGGTTAAATGATTTCCTGTCGGAAATACTTGGAAAGAAATTAAAAAAGTATATACAATAGTTCTATTTGAGAAAAGTAATGCAGCTTTTACTAAGTTTTCAAAAGAACAATACATCCATCGTTTTGAACAAAAAAGCGATACTGGTGTGGAGATGGATTTGTTACAGGAATATACTTTCATTTGCCTTGACATTTTTAATAACACCATTCATAATGAAGGCAGAAAGATAGAGAGCAGACTGGAAGAGTGGCTCGTATTTCTAAGTCAGGACGATCCAGACATGATTATCAATCTGTTACATTGCAATCCGGAATTTAAAAAGATATACGAGGAAGTCTATACCATCTGCCTGAATATGGAGAGGATGATGAGTATGTTTTCAAAAGAACTTGAGATTTTAGATCGAAACACAGTAAAATTGATGGTTGATGAGATGATAGAAGAATACACTAAAATGACGGAAGAACATGCAAAAAGGATGGAAGCGTTAGATGAAGTAGGTAGACAGATGGAAGCTAAACAGGAGAAGCTCAAAGCTGACGAAGAAAAGCTAAAAGCAGACGGAGAAAAGCTGAAAGTAAGGAAAGAGAAACTGAAAGCAGACGGAGAGAAACTGAAAGCAGATGAAGAGAAGCTGAAAGCAGATAAAGAGAAACTAAAAGCAAGGAAAGAGAAGTTAGAAATAGATGTAGCTATACAGAAAGAGCGCGCAGAGACAGCAGAAGCAGAGGTTGAGTATCTGCGAAAGCAATTAGCGGAGCTGCAAAAATCAAATAAATAATAACAAGAAGAGCCAATATTCGAGTTGAGTTTGTCAAGGAATCCAGGAATATTGACTCTTCTTTTTTGAGCTTATGAAGTAAAGGGTGTGAGTTTTTCACCTACCCCCGATACTCCCCCGGCTGGCAGTGGTACTTCTCCTGAAATTTCTTATAGAAGAAGGTTACATTCTGATTATCGTATAGAATATTTGAAAGCACACATTTTAGCTATGATGGACGCCGTAGAGATTGACGGTGTGGAAATTATGGGTTATACTTCATGGGGATGCATTGATTTAGTTAGTGCTTCAACCGGTGAAATGAAAAAGCGTTATGGCTTTATCTATGTTGACAAAGATGATAATGGAAAAGGCACGCTGAGACGTACAAAGAAGAAATCATTTGACTGGTATAAGAACGTAATTGAAACCAATGGACAATGTTTAAAAGAAAGAGGCGAGAAGTAGGTATGTTTTCATTTTTCAAGAAAAAGCAGGCTCCTGCAGAAGAGAATAAGCCATTCGTTGTAAAGGCTTATCTGTCAGGAAAAGTAGTACCAATCGAGGAAGTAAAAGACGAGGTGTTCTCATCAAAAGCATTAGGTGACGGACTTGCAATCGAGCCGGAAGAGAATGTGATCGTGGCACCATGTGACGCAACAGTATCTGTACTGATGGAAGGCTCCAGACACGCAGTCGGACTTACACTTGCGAACGGAGTAGAGATTCTGATCCACGAAGGAATCGACACAGTGAACATGGAAGGTGACGGATTCGAGTACTTCGTGAAAGAAGGAGATAAGGTAAGCGCAGGAGACAAGCTGCTTTCATTTGATCCGGAGAAGATCAAAGCACACGGATATGAGAAAACATGTATTCTCGTTGTTACAAACGGAGATGATTATCCGGATATGAAGCTGCACACAGGTATGGACGCAGTACAGGGCGAGACAGTGATCGCTGAATTTTAATGATTAATTACGGTTGATGATAAGCCGCCGGAGACAGAACTTTGAGAGAATCTTAAAAACTGTCTCCGGCGGCTTTTTCTTGGCTTGAAAGCGAAACGTTTCGCACTAATCAAGTGACAAAAAAGTGCAAGCAAACAGAGCTGTTCGGCATATTGTTGAAAAATAACAAAGAATATAAAATAAAGAAAAGAAGTAAAATAACACAAAGGATATAAGCTGCTTTTGAAATAAAAAAAAAAGATATATTTTGTGAAAAAAAGAACAAATTATGTAAAAAGAATGTATAAAAAATGAACAAAATTAATTGACAAGATCAGATGTGCATACTATAATTTGTTTAATACTAAATGACATATGTCTTGGTTTTGAACGAACCGTTTTACTATAAGAATCGTAAATCAGGACAAAGGAGTCGAGGATGTAAATATGAAGAACGATTTGAAGCATCTAAGAAGAAGCGAATTGATCGATCTGATCTATGAGATGAAGAAGCGGGAGATAGAGCTTCAGACCAGGCTGGATGAGGCAGAGGCAAAGCTTCAGGCCAGAGAGATCACGATGGAGAAAGCAGGATCGATCGCAGATGCGGCAGTACAGCTAAGTGGTGTATTCCAGGCGGCACAGGAAGCTGCTGACACCTATCTTAAATCGATAAAAGCAAAGGAAAAAGAATTGGCACGCCTGACAAAGCAGGCCAAGAAGAACATGCGAGATTAGAGTAGTGAAGAAGAAGGAAAAACTTTCAGTTGATATCCCTACAATAGAAGAAATTGAGAACGAACAGAAGAGGCTGAGACACCGGGCGGTATATCAAAGAACACTCCGCGGTACGATCGCAGTGCTGCTTGTAGTTGCGGCAATCTCTGTTCTTGTGGCAACCCTGTGGATGCCGGTTCTGCAGATTTACGGTTCCTCCATGTCACCGACATTGGAAGCCGGGCAGATTGTAGTATCGGTGAAGACCAATCAGTTAAAAACCGGAGAGGTGGTTGCATTCTGGCAAGGAAATAAACTTCTTGTGAAGCGTGTGATCGCAGGTCCGGGACAGTGGGTTGATATTGATATAGACGGAAATGTGACGGTTGACGGAAAAGAACTGACAGAAGACTATTTAGATGTGAAAGCACTGGGAAATTGTGATGTAGATCTTCCACATCAGGTAGAGGAATCACGTTGGTTTCTTATGGGAGATAACCGAGACGTATCCGTAGATTCAAGAAGTGCTGCGATTGGTGATGTTTCAAAAGATCAGATTGAAGGAAAGATTGTATTTCGAATCTGGCCATTGAATAAAACGGGAAGCATACAGTGAAATAGTAAATAATTAGTTTAGTTTATAAGGTATCGAAGGGAAGACTGACACAGGAAGGCAGCAGATACACACCAGAAAAAAGAAGGTGGATTTGTGCAGAATAAAGGAACGGATTATATCAGAAGATTATTAAAAGACAAAATCAGGTTAAAACGGTGGAGAAAGATGATTTTATGTCTGTCATGTGTAGTTGTTTTCTGTACGGTCTATGCGCTGATTCTCCCGGCAATCACGCTGGAGAGAAAGACAGTCTGTGGTCAGGAAGAGCATAGCCATACAGAAGAATGCTATTCAAGTGACGGACAGCTGACTTGCGGAAAAACAGAACATACACATACCGAATCGTGTTATGCGGATGATAAGACATCGGAAGACCAATCAGGGGAAGATTCACAGCAGACACCGGAGCAGAACCAGACAGAAGGACAGGAGCAGAATCAGGGACAAAGTCAGGATCAGGTTCAGACATCGGATGATGGAAATGTAGCTCAGAACGGAGAAAATGGAGATACAGCAGGAACCACAGCGGATGAGACAGCTGGGGTGACAGGTGAGTATGTTCTGAATGATCATACGGATCAAATTACGTATGTTAAATTGACATATAGAGAGAAGAATGGTGAAGAAAAAGACGTGCCAAGCACGGGCGAGACTATTCAGCCGGATAATTTGAGCATGATGATCAAAGTTGGTTTCACAGGAATTCCGGTAACAGAGCTGAAGAATTCCGGTGATTCCTTTACTTATCAGCTTCCGGATGTTTTCCGTATTAAGAATACAACTACAAGTGATATAAAAAATGATAAGGATGAAGTGATTGGAACTATTACTGTTTCTACAGATGGAAAAGTAGTCGTTAAATATAACGCAGATATTTTAAACACTCTGGACGATAATAAAACGGTTGAAGGAGACTTTTTTGTGTCTGCTCAACTTAAATTGAGTTCAGTAAATCCAGAAACTAATCAAACAACAATTCAGACACCAAAAGGCGACATTACAGTAAAGTTAGATTCTGATTATTATGAACGTTACGGAAATGTAACAGTAGGCAAGCAGTGCAGTAAAGGTGATGATAAGAGTGAATACATTAAATATACAATCACAGTCACAGCCGGTGAAGATGGATGTAAGAACGTCTATGTAGTAGATCAATTTACACAGAATAAAAATCTGGTAAATTATGTTGGTATTGATAAAAATGAAACATCACTTACCACTACTGAGAATGCTCAAAATCCATATGAAACAATTACTGGTAATTCCAGTCCGGTAGCCGGAAAGATTTATTTGACGAATGCATTGACAGAGCAAGCGATTCCGGATCCAATTACAGATTCTACTACTCTTAATGAACCAGGAAGTTTTGTCTGGAATATTGCTAAAATGGAAGCAGGAGAGAGTCGTACATTAACTTATTACGTAAAGTTAAAAGAGAATGCTACATTCGAAAATAAAGAGCTTATTAATGAAGCGAAAGCATACACAAGAAAAGATGCAGGATCAACAACATATTTAAAAAACAAAGAACCGGCTACAGCTACATTTAACGTGCGCATGGGTTATGACATGATTCCGAAAGCAATAACCGCGCAAAATAAAAAGGATGACGGAAGTTATGAGATAGAATATAAAATAAAGTTTGATGTGAAGTCGGATAGTAATTATCCTATACAAAAATTTGAATTTAGGGATTATTTAGATTATCCAGATAAATTTAATACAGATTCGAAGATGCGCCCATATATTTCTTATGATCGTACTTCTGTACAACTTCATGTGAAAAAAGCGGGTGAAGCAGAGACAGTTTATGACCACACCAAACTAACAATATCATGGGCAAATGGTAATGATGATTATCAGGAGAATTGGACGGATACAAATAGCAATCCTACACGATTCAAAGTAAGCAAACTGAATAAAAGTCCGATCACAATCTATCCGGGAGATTCTTATTATGTAACATACAAGATAACGGTTAAACCGGAAGTGTATGCAGCAATGCAGTCGGATAAGGTGACTATTACGAATCGTTATTTAGCATATGTTGATAATGGACAAGGTGGACAAAAGATAAACCAGGTTTATAGTCAACTTGAGCTAAAGGACTATACATGGGTTCAGAAGACACAGCCTGACGTTACGAAACAATCCAAAACGATTTCAATGGAGAAGCAAGAGGGTGCTTCGGATATATATGTCTATGATTCTTCAGGAACAATAAAGCCAGGTTCTGCAGAAACTGAATTTGAAGTTCCGAAAGGAAGTTATCAGTATATAGTTAAAGTTAATCAGACTCAGGGACAGTTTGATGTAACCGGAGCTACTTTAACTGACAGTTTAGATAAAGATGCTATGAAATATGTTGGGTATGTGAAGATAACAGCATATGATACTTCAAATAATGCAGTTGAAACAAAGTGGGTTAAAATTAATGACCAAACATCATTCAGCTTAAAACTGTCTCAACTAGGATGGGAAAATAACAACTATTCGTATCAATTTGAATATTATGCAAAGCCTGTAAATTTAAGCACAATTGGTGAAACAAAGGTTACTAATACATTCAAATTAACGGATGAAGTTAAAAAATATGGATCAGATAAGACATTTAAATTCGACAATGTGAATTCTTCTGTAAAAGTTACATTGCAAGGGGATTATCATTTGAATGTTGCAAAAAAAGCCTGGTATTATGAAGAACCAGAAGAAAATGCAACAACGTGGCAGAATGGTAAGCTTTATTGGATTATTGAAGTAAATGGTTCTGCAATAAAAAAAGATACTGAAATAAAAGATGCAATCTCATGGGATAATGGATTGACAGATTCTTTTATACATAAGAATGAAGCATCAATTGCTGGTATTTACAAAGGAAATTTAGGTGAGATAAAAGGATATAGCAGCTTTGAAGAATTTGAAACTCAGAATAGAGGTTCTGATAAGCAGGACATAGATTCTTTATTTGAACTAAGCTATGAACAAAATAAAGATGGTTTCAATAATGATAATTATAATAATTTGATTTTCAAGGCAAAAGAAGATATTACACTTGGAGAGGATCAAACACTTTATATCATTGTCAGAACAGAGCCGCAGAGCCTACCGGACCAATATCGTAAACCGTACACTTATAGAAATGAGATATATAAAACAGAGCCGGGAGAAACTCAAACAAAAATAGGTTCTGCTGATCAGAAGCTGTATCATGGTGGAGAGATTTTAAAAGAGTTAGGCCAGGTATTCACTTATGATGGACAGAAAGTGACGACGGATTCATCAATAGATGGGGCAGATAAAGGGAAAGATGCTTATGAGAAAATTTGCAGTGATTTATTGAAGGATACCGGCAGTGGCATATATGCAGCATGGGCATTCAAAGTGAATCACGGCGGTGAACTGAATAGTAATTATCGCGTTCTGGAAGAAATCCCGGAGGGGATGGAACTTGCATATATCCGCATAAAATGGAAAGGCGAGAAAGCAACAACTGTTACATCATCAGAAATTACAGGTCTTGGAAGTGAGTGGACAAAAGTAGAGAATGACACGACGAATGATGATAAGCAATCACAACATACAATCTATTATGTAAGTAATGATAAGAAGCAGGCAATGATTCAATTGGGAACATTTCGAGCAGATCATATAGAAGACAAAGGGTCTGTTGATGTTCAGGTTGTCTGTAGAGTGACAGATCCGAAGGTTTTACTTGGTGGTGAAGAAAAGATATTTACAAATAAGGTTGTTCTTCAAAGTGCAAATGGAGAAGATTTGGCGACAGCTACGGCAGATGCAAAGATAAAAGATACGAATCTGACGAAAGAAAATGGTTATTCAACGACATCATCAAACGAAAGTCAAAAAGTAACTTATACAATTGTTGCGAACTCACGAGGTCAAAAGCTATTAACTGCAGAAGGAGAGAAACTAACATTAGTTGATGCGTTGGGTGAATATTTAAGTTTCGACAGTGAATCTTTGAAAGCAAAAAATATAAAAAACGGAAAGCAAGTTGAAATCCAATCGTCGTATAACCCAAAAGATGAGACAATTGAAATTGTGATTCCGGATGAAACACCTGTTGAGATTACGTATTCCGTAACCGTGAATATTGCTCCGAATAAAACAGTACCACTACAGAATTCTGTTTATTGGAAGTCTTATAGTGCAAAAGGCGGAACAACTAATAAAATCGAACAATTTTCCTATCAGTTAAGTGCGGGTGGAAGCAGCGGAACTACATTACATCCGAACTTGACAATTAAAAAGATTGATCAAGATAATACAAGCAATAAATTGAACGGAGTTGAATTTGAAGTTTACGAATGTGAAATGGATAATGATCAGATTCAACGTACAAACAAAAAAGCGACAGCTACAATAACAAACGGTACTTGTGAAATTACTACAAGCCAATTCCAAATGGAGTTTAATACAATCTACGAGGTGACAGAAACAAAGGCAGTAGATGGATATAAAGAGGATAAGACACCACATTATATTATGTGCGTTAAGCAAGTGGAAGGGAACTATCCAAACACAGCAAAGGCATATATTGAGTATTGTAAAAAAATGAAAAATGATACGAGATATAAAGTTGCATACGAAACCAAGAATTTCTTTTTAGAAATTTACAATGAACAACAAGGTATCGTTGTAGAAAAAGCCTTTATCAATGATGCAGCTGGGAAGTCTCAAAATCCGGTAAGTGGAACGTATTGGTTTGGTCTTTATGATAATGCAGTAGGAAGCGGCTCACCGCGGGATACCGTTTCCATTACTTATAATCCGGGTGATACTAAGGTAAAGACGGCGAAGTTTAAGAATCTGGAGTTGAACAAAACATATTATGTGTTTGAGTTGGATGACAACAAAAAACCGATTAATGCTTCACAAGAAGCAACAATAAACAAACAGCAGTATATAGTAACATATTCTAATAATGCTGCTAATAATGCTGCTAAGTGTGGTGATACAGTAACGGTGACAAATCAAAGCCATACAAAAATGCTGCCGACAACCGGCTGTTTTTTGCAAGCCTTTTTTGCATAAAATTGCAAAAAGTTTTTGTAGGTTGTTG
>OLQH01000816.1_pt1 | contig 30312 bp, 29 predicted proteins | sample 1672671 | NCBI WGS metagenome assembly OLQH01 (sample SAMEA3136712, study PRJEB25190) | human gut metagenome
GCCCCCGGTGCCGGGGATCGACAGCCCCAAGGTGATCGACTGCGTCACCGCCCTCACCGGCCCGGACCTCCCCGGCCAGCGGGTGCTGGTGGTGGGCGGCGGCCTGGTGGGCTGTGAGACCGCCCTGGGCTATGCCCAGGCAGGCAAGCAGGTCACCATTTTAGAGGCCCTGCCGGACATTCTCTCCGCCGGTATCCCGGTGCCGGAGATGAATGACTCCATGCTCCGGGACCTGCTGGACGAGGCCGGGGTGGTCCGCAGAACCGGCCGCCGGCTGTCTCGGGTCACAGAGGACGGGGCGGTGGCCGATGGCCCCGACGGAGAGGAGAAGCTGTCCGCGGACCACATTGTCCTGGCGGTGGGATTTGCCCCCCGGACCTCCCTGGCGCCGGAGCTGGCCGGGGCGGGAATGGAGGTCTACCAGGTGGGAGACGGCAGCCGGGTGGGCAGTGTGATGACCGCCATTGGCAGCGCCTACACCGTGGGACGGATGTTGTGAGAAGGAGGAGAAATCCATGCGAAAAAATTTCAAGGATGTTGGCTTTTATCCCCAGCCGGTGCTGATCATCGGCACCTACGACGCCGACGGGGTTCCGGACGCCATGAATGTGGGCTGGGGCGGCCTGGTGGGGGGCGGCTATGTGGAGATCAACATTTCCCAGGGCCATAAGACCACGGAAAACCTCTCCCTAAAGGGGGCCTTCACCGTGAGCTTTGCCGACCGGGCGCACCTGACGGAAGCGGATTATGTGGGTCTGGTCTCCGGCCACACCACCCCGGACAAGATTGCCCGGGCAGGGCTCACCCCGGTGCGGAGTGCTTTCGTGGACGCGCCCCTGTTTGAGGAGTTCCTCCTGACCTTGGAGTGCCAGGTGGTGGAGAGGAGCGACGGCCCCGGCGGCGTGCGGATTGTGGGCCAGGTGGTGAACATGAGCGCCGATGAGGCCATCCTGGGGGAGGATGGCCTGGTGGACGCCGACAAGGCCCAGTTCCTGTCCTTTGACCGGGTTCGGCGGGTATACCGCCTGCTGGGCGGTGTGGTGGGACAGGCCTACCACGACGGCAGAAAAAAGATGGAGTGAACCGGGGCTTTGCCCGGGGGAGGCAGGCCCTTCCCCGGGCAAAGCCTGGAAACTGTGCGGAACTGCCCAAAAATAGGTGAAAAACCTGGGCGTATCTTGTTCCTTCTGCTTCCTTGACAAGGGGAGGTCTTGTCCCGTATAATGAAGAACAATGATAGAGGCGCGGCGCTCATCAGTACCTTCCAACCTCCGGCAGGCAACCGGGGAAGCGAAAGGGGGCACCGCCGAAGGGCTTCTCGGGTTCCTGCCTGAGGGGTGCCCTGGGTCGGCAGAGAAGATCTGCCGGACTGCCATTGTCAAAACGATGGAGCGCTATCATGGGACAACCAAAGGGGCGGGAGCCCCGTATTTGTGTTTGTTTGCCATGGATCTGCTTCGGGTCCATGGTTTTTTTAACAAATAAAAAATGAAAAGAGGAGACCACCATGAAAAAGATGCTTGCCTTGACCCTGGCACTGGTGATGGCCCTGGGCCTGTGCGCCTGTGGCGGAGACACCACGGACAATGGGGATGCCCCGGCGGAAAACCCGGAGACCAATTCCCCTGCGGAAACCGTTACGCTGGACCTTCCCCCCGTGGAAGACCTGACCGGTACTGACACCAGCGCCATCGCTGGAGTAGAGGATGGCGTGCTCACTGTGGCGATGGAGTGTACCTACGCTCCCTACAACTGGACCCAGATGGACGATTCCAATGGCGCTGTGCCCATCAAGGGCTCCAGTGAATACGCCAATGGCTATGATGTGATGATCGCCAAGCGCATTTGTGAGGCTTACGGCTGGGAGCTGGAAATTGTTCGCACTGACTGGAACTCCTTGGTTCCCGGGATTCAGAGCGGTTTGTATGATGCTGTGATCGCCGGTCAGTCTATGACGGAGGATCGTATGGAGCAAGTGGACTTTGCCGGCCCCTACTACTACGCTTCTATTGTCTGTGTGGCAAAGGATGGCAGCCCTCAGGCTTCCGCAAAGGGAATCAGCGAACTGACCGGTACCGCCACCGCGCAGATTGAAACCATTTGGTATGATACCTGCCTGCCGCAGATTAAGGGCGCAGAGATCCAGACCGCCGCTGAGACGGCGCCTGCTATGCTGATGGCGCTGGAGACTGGCGCCGTAGAGTTTATCTGCACCGACATTCCCACAGCCAAGGGTGCTGTGGCTGCTTACGATGACATGGTCATTCTGGACTTCACCGACACGGAGGATAACTTCCAAGTGGACGAGGGGGACATTAACATCGGCATCTCCCTGAAGAAAGGCAATACCGAGCTGAAGGACGCCATCAACAAGGTGGTTTCCGCGCTCAACAAGGATAACTTCGACAACCTGATGGATTATGCTGTTTCCATCCAGCCTTTGAATCAGTAATTTTCACAATTATTCATAACCGCCCCCGCCGGTACCCCGGCGGGGGCGCCGGACTGCCCAGTTCCGGGCAAAGAGAGAAAGGAGTGCTCCTCTGTGGAACAATTCGCCCAGCTCGGCTCCGATATGGTGCGTTTGTGGAGCCAGTACAGTGGTTCCTATTTGAACGGCATCAAGAACACCCTGATCTTGGCGGTGGTGGCTACCTTGATCGGGTGCCTGATCGGCTTTGTCTGTGGTGTGTTGAACACCATTCCTTATACCAAAAGTGATTCCCTGCCCAAGCGGTTTCTGCTGAAGCTGATCCGAATTATTGTGCGCGTTTATGTGGAGATTTTTCGGGGGACTCCTATGGTGCTCCAGGCGGTGTTCATTTACTATGGCCTGCCCTATTTCAGCAACAACGCCCTGCGGTTTGACAATATCTGGGCGGCGGCCATCCTTATCGTCTCCATCAACACCGGCGCCTATATGGCGGAAACCGTCCGGGGCGGCATTATCTCCGTGGACCCTGGCCAGACCGAAGGGGCCAAGGCCATCGGCATGACACACGTGCAGACCATGGTCAGCGTCATTCTGCCCCAGGCATTCCGAAATATCGTTCCGCAAATCGGCAACAACTTCATCATTAATATCAAGGATACTTCGGTGATGTTTATCATCAGCTTTACCGAGTTTTTTGCCATCCATCGCACCGTGGTGGGGTCGAACTATCTCTACTTCCCCTCCGCTGCCATTGAGATGGTGGGATACCTGACCATGACCCTCATTGCCTCCTTCCTGCTGCGGTTGCTGGAGAAGAAGCTGGACGGCAATGACAGCTATGATTTGGTTCAGGTAGACGCGCTGACCATGTCCGCCGGTACCTACAATTATCCTGGCCGGGGCACCCCCTTTGACGAGCGCAACCCGGAGGCCCAGAAGAGCATGCTCCGGGAGGAGCTGCGCCGCCAGGCCGAGCGGGACGCCGCAGTCCGGGAGGGGCAAAAGGCGGAGACCCGCCGGGCCCACGGCAACGAAACCAGAAACCAGGACGGAGGGGACCAGTGACATGGATGAGATGATTTTACAGGTGCGCCACCTGTCCAAATCCTTTGGCAAGCATGAGGTTCTCCGGGACATTGATTTTACGGTGAACCGGGGGGATGTGACCTCCATCATCGGGGCCTCCGGCTCGGGCAAGTCCACCCTGCTGCGGTGTGTCAACCTTCTGGAGACCCCCACCAGCGGGGAGATCACCTTCCACGGGGAGAACATCCTCACCCGGAAGGGCGGGGCCGCGGCCTACCGGACGAAGGTGGGTATGGTCTTCCAGTCCTTCAACCTCTTTAACAATATGTCGGTGCTGGACAACTGCACCGTGGGCCAGATCAAGGTGCTCAAGAAGAGCGCCGCCGAGGCCAAGGAGCTGGCCATGAAGTACCTGACCAAGGTGGGCATGGCCCCCTACATCAACGCCAAGCCCCGGCAGCTCTCCGGCGGCCAGAAGCAGCGGGTGGCCATCGCCCGGGCCCTGGCCATGGACCCGGAGGTCCTCCTCTTTGACGAGCCCACCTCCGCCCTGGACCCGGAGATGGTGGGGGAGGTGCTCTCCGTCATGCGGGACCTGGCCGCGGAGGGTCTGACCATGCTGGTGGTCACCCATGAGATGGCCTTTGCCCGGGACGTGTCCAACCATGTGGTCTTTATGCGGGACGGTGTCATCTGGGAAGAGGGCACCCCCCAGCAGATTTTTGAGAACCCCCAGAAGGCGGAGACCCAGGAGTTCCTCTCCCGCTTTCGTGCACACTGAAAAACAGAGGCAAAAGGACCTGCCGGCGGGCAGGTCCTTTTTTATTCGCTCTGGGGGACAGGGGGCACCCAGGGCAGGGCGCCCTCCTCCAGCAGCAGGCGCATGAGCTCCCAGCGGGAGGTCACGCCGAATTTTCGAAACATGTTCTGAAAATGCTTCTGTAAGGTGGAGGCCCGCACCGACAGGGCCTCCGCGATCTCCTGGTTGTTCCGAAACCGGGTCAGTTCCTCCAACAGCTGGCGCTCCCGGAGGGTGAGGCCGTGGCGGGCGGCCACGGCGGCCAGGCTGTGGTCAGGGGACCCGCCCGCAGGGGGGGTGCCCGCCAGCAGAGCGGCCATCTGCTGGTTGAGGTGCGTGCCCACGGACCGGAGCAGGAAGAGCTCGTGGTCGGAGAAAGGCCCGTCCTCCCGGCAGCGGAACAGGCTCAGAGCCCCCAAGGGCTGACCGTTGCAGACAATGCCGTACTGGAGGGAGTCATAGACCTCAAAGGGCTGATAGCACTCCTGGTAGATGGTGGAGCGCAGCCGCTGCTGTTCCCCCACCAGGTCGCTCTCCCGGAAGAGGGTGGCCTCCCGGCAGCAGCTCAACCAGGCGGTGTAGTCGTCGGCGGCAAAGCGCATGTACCGGCGCTCGGCCTCGGCAAAGGCGGCGGGGACGCAGAGGGGGTCCACCAGGTGGATGGAGGGCCCGGCCTCCGCCCGGCGCATGATGCTGGCGTAGCGGTAGGGAATGAGCATCCGCAGCATCGGCAGAAAGGCGTCCCCCAGGTCCTGATAGGTCCGGCATCGGTACAGCTCAGACAGTACATGATTGAAGATCAAAAATTGGTTTTTCTCCAGCAATGAAACGCCTGCTCCTTTCTCCGGATGGTTTGCTTTTTTTAGTTTAATATGAAATAACAGGAAACACCATACCTCAAAATAGGAATTTATACTTTTTTTCCCGTAAAAAGAGGGGGAAAGAAAGAATTTCAAAATGGAGCGCCGCCCCTTATAATGGAGCCAAAGCCGCCCAGTTCCTTTGTGAGAGCTGGGGACACAGGGGCCCTTTCGCGTTGGCACGGGGCCCACAGGGAACGCAATGCCATTGAAGGAGGTAACTATGAAGCGCTGCAAGAATTATATCAACGGGGCATGGACCGAGAGCGTGAGCGGAAACGCCGCCCCTACGTTCAATCCCGCCACCGGGGAGGAACTGGCCCAGGTGGTGGTCAGCACGCCGGAGGACGTGGACCGGGCGGTGGCCGCGGCCCATACCTCGTTTTATGAGACCCGGGAATGGCGGGATATGGACAGCCAGACCAGGGGAGATTTCCTGCTGCGGATCGCTGACCTGATTGCAGAGGCCCGGGAGGAGCTGGCCTACCTGGACGCGGTGGACATGGGAAAGCCCCTGCGGGAGGCGGAGGGGGATGTGGACGACGCCATCCACTGCTACCGCTACTATGCGGGCCTCATCAAAATGCCCCAGGGGGGCAGCTATGGCGTGAACGCCGGCTTTGGGGAGATGCATTCCTACACCATCCATGAGCCGGTGGGGGTTGTGGGGCTCATTACCCCCTGGAACTACCCCTTCCTCATGGGGGCCTGGAAGCTGGCCCCGGCGCTGGCCGCAGGGAACAGCGTGATTTTCAAACCCAGCTCCAACTGCGTTTTATCCACGGTGAAGATGTTTGAGATTTTTGAAAAGGCCGGCATGCCCAAGGGCTCGGTCAACCTGATCCTGGGGCCTGGCGGCTCTGTGGGCAGCGCCATCGCCGCCCATCCCGGTATCAGCATGGTGACCTTCACCGGGTCCACGGCGGTGGGACAGGACATTATGCGCTGCGCGGCGGCAAATGTCAAGAAGATCGGCCTGGAGCTGGGGGGAAAATCCCCCAACATCATCTTTGCCGACGCCGACCTGGAAGGGGCCGTGGAGTGGGCCATGATCGGGATTTTCTTCAACCAGGGGGAGGTCTGCTCCGCCGGATCCCGGATCCTCATTGAGGAGAGCTTTAAGGAGACCTTCCTGCGGCGCCTGGTGGAACGGACCAACGCCATTACCCTGGGCAATCCCCTGAACAACCCCGACATGGGGCCCATGGTCAGCGAGAGCCAGATGAACGACGTTCTGGGCTTTATCCGCAAGGGGGTGGAAGAGGGGGCAACCCTGGTCTGCGGCGGTGCGCGGTACACCGAGGGCGAGTGCGCCAAGGGATACTTTGTGCAGCCCACCATCTTTGACAACTGCACCTCGGAGATGACCATTGTCCGGGAGGAGATTTTCGGCCCGGTGGTCACCATCCAGACCTTCCGAACTGAGGAGGAGGCCGTGGCTCTGGCCAACGACACCATCTACGGTCTGGCCGGCGGGGTGTTCACCGCGGACGGGGCCCGGGCGCTGCGGGTCATCAAGGAGATCCGGGCGGGGATCACCTGGGTCAACTGCTACAACCCCACCTTCAATGAGGCCCCGTGGGGGGGCTATAAGATGTCCGGCATCGGACGGGAGCTGGGTGTCCACGGCCTGGAGGAGTACCAGGAGGTCAAGCAAATCAACATCAATCTCAACCCCGGCCCGGTGGGCTGGTATGAACACTGACCGGATGGGCCGCTGCCCTGCCGGGGAAAAAGCCCCGAACCCAAGTGGGTTCGGGGCTTTTCTGTCAGAAACGGGACAAAGGTGCCGGAATTACTCCGCGGTGTACCGCATGAGAATGGTGGCGACCTGTGCCCGGGTGGCGGTTGCCTTGGGGGAGAGGGTGGTCTCGGTGGTGCCGGAGATCAGGCCCTCGCCAATGGCCCACTTCATGGCGTCGGTGGCATAGGAGGCCACCTGGTCCGCGTCGGTGAAGCCGGTCAGATCGCCGGTGATCTCAATGGGATCGGGATTCTCAAAGTCGGCGAACCGATAGAAGAAGGTGGCCAGCTGCTCCCGGGTCAGGGAATTGGTGGGGGAGAAGGTGGTCTCGGAGGTGCCGGCGGTGATGTCGTTCTCGGAAGCCCAGATCACCGCGTCGGTGTACCAGGTATCCGCCGGCACATCGGTGAAGGGATTCTCCGCGGTGACTTCGGGGGAGCCGGCCATCCGATAGAGGACGGTGACCATCATGCCCCGGTTAATGGCCAGGTTGGGGGAGAAGCCGTCCCCGGTGCCGTTCATGAGACCGGTGAGGGTCACATAGTTCACGGCATTGGCATACCAGTCGCCGGCCTTCACATCGTTGTAGGAGATGGTGTGGATGCGGTTGTCGGTCTCGCCGTACTGCGCCTGGGAGACCACGCCCTTGAGCTCGGAGGTGATGTAGTCCATGACCACTTCGTCCAGGGGCACGCCGGAGTCATAGCCGCTGGAGGCAGCCTTGAAGGCATAGTAGGTGTCGCCGCCGGCGCCCATAAAGTCGTTGGTGACGATGGTGTAGGTCTCTTCGGGGTTGAATGCCTCGCCGCCCACGGTCTGGATCATGACCCGGTTGATGGAGGCGGGCTTGCCATAGGTGGAGCCGGGATAGAGCTCCTTGGTGTCAAACTGGGCGCCGGTGTTCACGGTGAACTCAATGCCGGCCACCTGGGGGAAGCCGCCAATGGCCTCGGGGGTGCAGTAGGTGGAGGCCTCCAGAGCTTCCAGCAGCTCTGCGCCGGTCACCTTTACCACGTACAGGGTGTTGCCGAAGGGGAGGACGGTGTTGATGTCCTTCTTGGTGATGTCCCCGGCGGCGATGCTGGCGCGGATGCCGCCGCCGTTGGTGACGGCCGCGTCCACCCCTTCATCCAGGAGGCCGGCCTGCCACAGCATGGCGTCGGCGATCAGGTCGCCCAGATTGGTCTCGCCGGTGCGGACGTTGGCTTTCTCGCCGTCCAGAGCAACCTCGGTCTTGGCAAAGACCGTGCCGTAGTCGGCGTCGATTTCCTTCTGGATTTCCTCGGCCCGGGCGGCGACCTTGGCGTCGGGGGTGACGGTCAGCTCGCTGGTGGCCAGGCTGGAGGTGGAGATGGTGCCGTCGGGGGAAATATCCACCATGCCCACGTTGGCCAGCTTGGTACCGGTGGAGGTGAGCACGGTGTCACCCACCTTGCCAGTGCCGTTGGTGGCTTCCTTGATCTCTTCCAGGGTGGAGTGGGAGTGGCCGTCGATGAAGACGTCAATGCCGGTGACCTTCTCCAGCAGGTCGATGGAGCGGTTGCCGGTGGACTCAGCGTCAATGCCCAGGTGGCCCAGGCAGATGATGTAGTCGCAGCCGTCGGCTTTCAGGGCGTCCACCTGGGCCTGGGCGCAGTCGAACATCTCCTGGGCGGCCAGGAAGGAGACCCCCTTGATCTTGTCCGGGTGGGCCTTGGTGGCGGTCTCAGGGGTGTCCAGGCCGAAAATGCCGATCTTTTTGCCGTCGGTGGTGGTGAAGGTGGTCTGATCCCCCAGGGCGGCGGCGTTGTCATACCGTACGTTGGCGGCCAGGATGGGGAAGTCCGCTTCCCCGGCCAGGGTCTTCAGATTGGGGTAGCCGTAGTCAAACTCGTGGTTGCCGGGGGCGGCCACGTCGTAGCCGGCCAGGTTCATAAGCTCAATGGCGGTCTTTCCCTGGGAGGCGCTCACGGTGGGGTCTCCCTGGATAAAGTCGCCGGCATCCGCCAGCAGCACATAGGCGCCGGCCGCTTGGTAGGCCTGCTTCAAGGCGGCGACTTTGGCATACTCGCCGATGGCCCCGTGGACATCGTTGGTGTGCAGAATAACGATGTGACCGGTCAGGTCCTGTTCCGTCTCTGTGGCTCCGGCGGGAATGGCCAGGGCCAGCACCATGACCAGTGCCAGGAAGAGCGCGGAAAACTTCTTCCATAGTTTCATGTTGGACAATCCTCCATATCTTCAAATTTCCCGGGGACGAGAGAGGGACCTCTCACCCGCGGTGGTAGGGATAGTATAGCGTATTTTTGCGTACATTGCCACCATTTCCAACGAAAATTTTGGGAAAAATATGCAGGAAACGGAAACCCGTCTCCCCCGTTGCCGGGCGGGGGAGACGGGCTGTCACTGGGCGGCGGGGTTGCTGAAGAAGCCGCCGGTTTTGTCGTATTGGTATTCCAATGCCTCGGTGATCCGCTCCACCAGATAGAGGAACCGGGCAAACTTTTTCCGGGGGTCCAGACTGATTTGGTGGACATAGTAGGTGGCCAGCGGCAGATGCCAGGTGCCGTCGGGGCGGGGCTTCTGACCGGCCAGGAGGGCGTCGGTGGGGAGGAAATAGAGGGCCTTCATAAAGGAGGTTCCCTCCGGGGTCACGCCGTAGCCCAGAATGGCGGCGTAGTCAAAGTTCACCTGGGTGAAGTCGTTGGCGTCGGATTCCTCCCAGGGACTTTTGGCCATGGGGAGAAAGAAGGGACGGATCACCAGGGTCTGGTCCTTCAGATGGGCCAGCTTTTGGTCAATGGGGTTGGCGCTTTGGGCCAGGGGCTGGCCGTCGGTCCGTTCCAGCCGGGCGGTGAGCCAGCCGTTCTCCGCAGTCTGAAAGGTGACCCGGCGCTCGGCGGCGTAAGGGGTGTAGCGGTTGAGAATTTCCGCGGCTTCCCGGACCAGACCGGCCCGGTGGGTGAGTTTGTTTTCTTCCATAGAGAAATACCTCCTTTGTAAGATTGAGAATGCGTGGGGGAGAACTGCGGTCTACCGACGGTAGAGCAGGTTCCGCTCCACGGCGGTGTACTGTTCCAGTATGGCCAGGTCCTCCTGAGACGGGGAATAGGTGCCCTTCCCGTCCTGGTCCACAAAGAGGGTGCGGCGGGAGAGGAGCATGTGGGAGGCCACCTCCCGGTCCAGCCAGGAGAAATACTGGTTCAGAGGAATGCCCGCCCGCTGTAAGGTGTGCAGCCCCAGGAAGGTACAGCTCTCCATCCGGTCCGGGGCGGCCTGGGCCTCGTAATTGGTCCAGATCAGGTAGTCGGTGGACAGGATGTTCTCCAGGGTCTCCGGGTCCCAGTCCGCAGCCTCTTCCGTGGGAGAGTACCCCAGGTGGGTGTAGAGGGAGACCCCGTCGGACAGGTTCAAGGAGGGGAGATGGTCCCCCACAAAGACCAGCATCACCGGACGGTCCACCTGGGAGAAGTAGTCGGTGAGCAGCCCCAGGGAGGCATCCGCGTGGTGCAGCCCCATGACCAGCGCGTCCAGAATGGCCAAGTCCTCCTGGGACAGCTTGTCGCACTGGGCGGGAAAGCCCGAGGGCTGGCCGTACTTTTCCGGGGTGTAGGTCTGGTGGTTCTCCATGGACATGCCGTACAGAAAGACCGGCTGGCTGGGGTCCCGGGCTTCATACCGGGCGATGAGTTCCCGGGCGAAGGAGTCGTCGGAGGCGTACTTGCCTGCGATCTCCACGGGGGTGAGGAAGTCGTCCAGAAAGGCCATCGTGTCAAAGCCGATGGCGGGATAGATGGTCTCCCGGTTGTACAGCTCACTGGTGTGGGCGTGGAGGGCGGTGGTGGCGTATCCCGCCTTTTGCAGCAGCCGGACGGTGGTGGGCAGGTCCTGATAGACCGCGGTGTGAAGGGTATTTAGGGTATCCCCCTCCTTGAGCAGAGAGGAGGTCAGGCCGGTGAACATCTCCATCTCCACATGTCCGGTCCCGCCGCCATAGGTGTTGGAGAGAAAGGGGCCGTTGGTGCAGGTCTCCGACAGACGGTGGAAATTGGGCAGGGGGTCCTGGGAAAAGGTGAGACCCGGCAGACGGGTTACGTCAAAAAAGCTCTCGGAGGTGACAAAGATAATGTCCGGGGCGGCGGCAGGCGCGGGGGTGCCTGGCCCCATGGCGTCCGCCCGCAGCTGGTCCACCAGACGGGTGGTCTCCGGGTCGGCGGTGCCGGTCTCCACCTGGAGACGCTGGGCCCAGGCGGTGTAGAGGCCCAGCACCACCCCCATCCGTTCGTTGCGGGTCTCCTGGTCCGGGCTGTTCTGGTCCAGGCGAAGGGCGGCGGACTGAAGGGCGCCGGGGTACAGCGCCGAGAGGAACAGCGTCAGGCACAGGCTGCCCAGGACGAAGCCCTGGGTGAGGGAGGGACGCCAGGTCTCCTTGCGGCGGAGGGTTTCCGTGAGAACGGCCGCCACGCCGATGGCCAGCAGGGTAGTCAAGGTGGGAATGAGCTGAGCAGCGGCATACCCGGTGATGTCGCCCAGGTTGCCCACGAAGGCAAAATCACTTAACTGGAGAGGTGCGCCGTTGATGTCCAGCTTATACCGGCTGGTGACGGCCACCCCCATAAAGACGGCCACTTCCGGCAGATAGGCGGGAAACAGCCGGCGGAAAAAGCCGTAGAGGGTGAGGCTCAGACTGGAGAAGAGCACCCAAAACAGCACGGTTGCACCGCCATGCGAGGCCATCCAGGGCAGGGGCGCCCACAGGCTCTGGAGCCACACGGCTTGGGTGGCATACAGGGTGACAAGGGGAGCCAGCAGCAGGCTGCCCAGCAGGAAAACCAGCTGCCGGCGGGTGGGAGATGCAGTCATAAAAAGGAGTTCCTTTCCATCTTTCCCAAACAGTTTGGGAGGAAATCCCTTTTATTATACAGGAAAACACCCTGGGACGCAATGGAAAGGGAAGGAGAACCCGCCTGCTTCACCTTGCGTCCGGGCAGAAAATATGGTACAGTCATGGAAGAACCCCCGTGGTTCCCCGCCGGTCCCCGGCGGGGCCCGGGAGAAGGAAAGGAGCCTGCCGATGGGAATCCGATTGGGATTGTGCCAGATGCGTGTGACACCGGACAAACAGGAGAACCTCCGCCGGGCGGAGAGCTGCCTCCGTCAGGCCGCCGCCCAGGGCGCCAATTTGGCCCTGCTGCCGGAGATGTTCAACTGTCCCTATGAGAATGCCTGCTTTCCGGTCTACGGGGAGCCCGCCGGAGGAGAGACCTGGCAATTTCTTTCCGGCATGGCCCGGGAGCTGGGGATTTACCTGGCGGGAGGGTCGGTACCGGAGATCGAGGGGGAGGCCATTTACAACACCTGTTATCTCTTCTCTCCCCAGGGGGAGGAGCTGGCCCGCCACCGCAAGGTTCACCTCTTTGACATTGATGTGCCGGGGGGCCAGCGGTTTATGGAGTCGGACACCCTCACCGCCGGCAGCCAGATCACGGTGGTGGACACAGCGCTGGGAAAACTGGGGCTGGCCATCTGCTTTGATATCCGCTTTGCCGAGTTTTTCCGGGTCATGGGGGACCTGGGGGCCCAGCTGATCCTGGTGCCCGCCGCCTTCAACATGACCACGGGCCCCCTGCATTGGGACCTGGCCTTCCGGATGCGGGCGTTGGATCAGCAGTGCTTTGTGGCCGGCTGTTCCCCGGCCCGGGACAGGTCGGCCTCCTATGTGGCCTATGGCCACTCCCTGGTGTGCAATCCCTGGGGGGAGATCCTCACGGACTGTGGCGAGGGGGAGGCGGTCCGGGTGGTGGACCTTGACCTGGGGGACCTGGCCCGCTACCGGGCCCAGATTCCCATTCTCTCCGGCCGCCGGACTGATCTGTACCGCACGAAGCAACAAACATAACGGCCCCGTTGGAGCCCCACAGACAAAGAAAGGGATGCTGCCATGTATTATTACGGTTATCAAAATTATGCCGCCGGTGTCATTGGAATCCTGGTGCTGGCGGTGGCGCTGACCGCCCTGCTGGTGGTGCTGGTGCTGCCCAAGGAGAAGGACGGCCATCTGCCGTCGGTGTTTCAGATGCTCTATGATCTCTTCAGCCCCAAAACCCTGGTGATGGAGAAGCTGCTGCAAATTCTCTACGTGTTTCTCACCTGCCTGGCGGTGCTGTACGGGATTGTGGTCTTTTTCAGCGGGTTCTTCTCAGGGTTTCAGAACCTGGCCCTGGGCCTGGTGATCCTGGCGGTGGGGCCCATCCTGCTGCGGGTGGGGTATGAGCTGATCCTGCTGCTGGTGATGCAGGTGAAGACCACCCGGGAAATCCACCAGAAGCTGACCCAGATGACAGAGGAGAGGGGACCGGCCGCTGCCCCTGGACGTCCGCAGCCCGCCCCGGAGACCGCCGCCCCGGCGGCGGAAAAGTCTGCGGTACCCTGCCGGGAGAACCAGGCCATGTCCCACTGTCCTGCCTGCGGAACCTGGTACCGGGCTGCCTCGGACCGCTGCCCCGTCTGCGGCAGACAGCCGGAAGGAAAAGAATAACCGTCCCCAACGCGCGGCGTAGGCCGCGCGTTTTTTTGTTCGGGCAGGGACAAAGCCTGTACCGGTCGAACCATGGCGCGGTGAATTTGACAGCGCCGGATTGCAAGAGGGGAAGTGGCACGGAAGCCATCGTGATTTAAGAAAAAATTTCGCAAACCTTAACGCTTTTTTCAGAGATCCATGGTAGATTGGATGGGTAAGTGGAAGGGGGAGCGGAAAGAATGCTTTTGATGCTGATGATCCCAATTCTTTTGACCATAGTGCCGGGTATGCTCTATCAGAGCATGAGGCTGCTGGCACGAAAAAAGTCTACACTGACCCACTATGTGTGGACATACACGATGATGCTTTATATATGGCTTGTTTTTTCTGTGACGGGAATCGGCTCTATATGGGATGTCATTGCCAAAGGCGGATGGGCTGCCACGGTTCAGCAGGCAAACATAAGCTGGGTCCCCTTTCAATCGGAGGGGATATTCACCTATTGCATGAATGTGATCATGCTGATGCCGTTGGGATTTTTGCTCCCCTATATATGGAAGAACTTTAGAAATCCCTTCAAAGTGGCATTCACAGGTTTCTTGCTGTCTGTCTTTATTGAGTTTGCCCAAGTACCGACGAATCGGCTGGTGGATGTGGATGATGTAATGATGAATACGTTGGGGACCATGTTAGGATATCTGGTGTGGAAGACGGTGGGAAAGCATTTTTTCGGGGGGAAGGAGGCACAACGGACGGTTTCACTGGGCAGCTGTGAACCGGTAATCTATTTGACACTGGCCTGTGCCTGCAATTTTCTGTTATATAATTGGACCTGGTTTCTATAAAATGCAAAGATAGTCACGCTTTGAAAAGGGGTTAAGCTCTATGAAAAAATAAGTCCTCCAATGCAGTAGGCATTGGAGGACTTATTTGACATTAGGACTTTGTCTCAAACCGAGAGGCGCAGGACCGGCAGGTGATCTCCACCTTGCCCAGTCCCCGGGGCAGGCGCATGGACTGGCCGCAGGTGGGACACTTGAAATAGTAATACTCTTTGTCGGTCTGGAGCACCTTCCGCCCCCGGAACCACCGGAAGATGGACCGGAACAGGGCGATAAAACGGGCATTTTCCACCTGCCGCTTCTGCTGATTTTTGGAGAACAGCCGGATGAGGAGGTAGACCAGAACTACGGCGGCTGGGAGGAACAGGGGGAGATAAAACCGCCCCAGCGCCGCCAGGATCAGAAAGAGAACCAGCCAGAACAGGCTGTAAACGTCAAAGCCAGGGTGCCGCTGCCAAAATGTTTTTGTGGGCTCCGCCAAGGAATCATCCCCCTTTGCAGATAGTAAAGAATATTATACCCCAGGGGGAGGGACAGTCAAGGGAGGAATCGTAAAAAATGTGTGAACTCAACCATGAGCCGGCCGGACCCGAACCTCCCCGGAGGATAGGGTATGGATGGTGCCGTCGGTTTCCCGGACCCGGAGGGAGAAATCCCGTTCCAGGTCCAGGGCAAAGGCGGTGCGGGTCTGCCCGCCCTCTAAGACGGTGATCTCCTGGCCCAGAACCAGGGAGCGGCGCCGGTAATCTGCAAAGAAGGGTTTATCTTTTAGGTGGGGATAAAAAGAGAAGAAGTGGTTGAGAATGGACCCTGCCAACTGGCTGCGCCCCTCCAGCCCCTGAGGACGGGTGGGGAAAACCGCGCCGGCCTCCGGCAGCTCCGGAGGGAAGCCCCCCTTCGGGGGGAAGAGGTTCACCCCAATGCCCACAATGGCGTACTGCAGGCCGCCGGTCTCTAAATCCAAGGCGGCCTCAGTGAGAATGCCGCAGACCTTTTTCCCATGACAAAACACATCGTTGACCCACTTGATCTTGGCGTCCACTCCGGCGCACTCCTCAATGGCCAGGGCCACCGAGGCGGCGGCGCAGGTGGTCAGAGAGAGGGCATCCCGGGCGGAGAGATCGGGGCGGAGAAGAAAGCTCAGGTAAAGGCCGGAATCTGGGGGGGAGAAGAAACTGTGATCCCGCCGGCCCCGACCGGCGGTCTGGGTAACAGCCACCAGAGCCAGTCCCTCATGGGCCCCCTCCTCCGCTCGCTGGCGTAAAACCTGATTCGTGGAGGTGACCACGGGCTGGACCTCCACCTGCAGGCCGGGAACGGTGAGGAAGGGGGCGATGCTCTGGGGGGAGAGCATGGCGCTGTCCGGGGCCAGAGAATACCCCCGGTTGGAGACTGCGTGGATGGGATACCCCTGGTCCCGAAGCTGACGGATAGCCTTCCAGACGGCGTTCCGGCTGACCTGGAGCTCTTTGGCCAGGGCTTCGCCAGAGAAATAGGTTCCCCGGTGGCCCTCCAGGGCTTCCAGGACACGGTCTTTGACTTGCATCGGGAAATCAACTCCTTGGAAAACAGAGGTTATAGGGCCAGGTGTTTTTTCACCCGGGAGACCAGCACCAGGGCGAGGAAAATCTTCCCCAGGTCAGGCAGAACATAGGGGAACACACACAGGGTCAGGGCGCCCAGCAGATATCCGCCCGTGGCGCCGAACAGTACCCCCGCCCCGGCGGAAAAGCCGGAGAAGACAGGCAGGCCCACGATGCCCAGCAATAGATAGATCAGAAAGGCCAAGGTTCCCCGCCGGCCCCCCAGCAGCCCCAGAGCGGCGAAGATGCCAAAGGTCTGCATGGTAAAAGGGACCGGCCCCAAGGGGACAGAGATCCAGGCACACAGGGCGATCAGGGCGGCCATCAGGGCAATATACGCCAGGTCCAGGGCTTTGGTGTGGGTAGGTACAGACATCAGCATTCGCCTCATTTCGGAAGGGATGCGTCAGTATACCACGAAAAAGAGATATTTGTCAACTTAATCTTTTGGACTGGTTGACGATTCTGCGGTGTGCTTCAGCTTGTCTAAATGATTCAGCACCGCCTGGGTGCATTGGCCGGTGAAGAAACCGGTGACAATCCCCGCCAGCAGAAGAACCGGTGCGTAAAAGGCCAGGGCGGGGGTGCCGGAGACCCAGACAGCCACAGCCAGCTGGCCGGCATTGTGGCCCAAGGCGCCGAAGACGCTCATCACCCAGATCTGCTTCCGGCCCACGTGGGGCTTGAGCAGGCACATGACGAGCCAGCACAGCACCCCGCCGGCCAGACTGTACAGCATGCCCATGACATTGCCGATGATGAGATTGCCCAGGACGATCCGCACCATGAGAATGGCGCCAGCCTCCCGGCGGCCCAGGGTCCAGATGGCAAAGAGGGTAATCACGTTGGCGATGCCCAGCTTCACGCCGGGGATGGCGATGGGGAGGGGGATCTGGGCCTCAATGAGAAAGACGATCATGGAGATGGCCGTGAGCATGGCCATGGTGGTGAGTTTTCTGATATTCATTACGACACTCCGTCCAGCTGGGACGACGTCCCATTGTCAATGACCTGGATGACCAGGCGGTTGGGAAGACAGGCGATGGGGGAAGCGGTTTGGTCTGTGGGACCGGTGCGGACACAGACCTGGTCCGGGCAGCTGGCCTCGGAGACCCGCACCTTGCCGTCTGCAATGACCACGATATTGTACCCGCCGTCCTGACTCTCATAGCGCAGGGTGCGGGGCTGCTGCAGGGAATAGGTCCCCACCACCTGGCCGTCCTGGGTGATCTGCACCATGGCGCCGGACTGGCGGTGGAGGGAAAGGGCGACCAGGCCGGCCACACACGCCAGGGCGATGAGGCCGATGAGCAGAAGCCAGAAACGAAGGGGTTTGCCTGAGGAAGCTTGGGGCATGTGCCCACCTCCAAACGAGGGGATAAGATACAAATATCTTACTGCATTCGGGGAAGAATAGCAAGAGTTTTTGCGGGAGGCGGGCCTGGAGGGGAGGGCCCCTTTTCCGGGGAAAGACCGGGGATTCCTCTTGACAAACCCTGCAAAATAGGATATGATGCCCCGTAGAAAAAGGGAGTAGCTGGCACAAGGGATTGTGGAGCCGCGGCGTCAATGCACGGGCCAAAGGGCCCCGCTTCGGTTTGAAATGGCGAGACTTTTGAATCCATACGCGAAGGTGTGGGGGCAAAAGGGCTCGTCTTTTTTGCGTGCCCAGGCTGTCGCGGAACAGAAAGGAAGAAGAAGGCATGAAAACACCCGATCAGATCTGGCAGCGGTCCGGCAAGGACCTGCTGGACACCCTGGAGAGCGGCCCTGGCGGCCTGACCAGCCACGAGGCCGCCCGGCGGCTGGAGCGGTACGGCCCCAATGAGCTGCGGGAAGGGGGAAAAAAATCCACATTTCGGATTTTTTTGGAGCAGTTCGCGGACTTTTTGGTGATCATTCTGATCCTGGCCGCGGTGGTCTCCGCCGTGCTGGGAGATGTGGAGAGTACGGTGGTCATCCTGGCGGTGATCACCATGAACGCGATTCTGGGCACGGTCCAGACGGTGAAGGCGGAGGCCTCCCTGGACAGCCTGAAACAGATGTCGGCCCCCACGGCGAAGGTTCTGCGGGATGGTACAGTGGTCCAAATTCCCGGCCGGGAGGTTGTCCCGGGGGATATCGTGGTGCTGGAGGCAGGCGACGCCGTCTGTGCCGACGGCCGCCTGCTGGAATGTGCCAGCCTGAAGACCGCCGAGAGCGCCCTGACCGGGGAGAGCCTGCCGGTGGAGAAGGCCGCGGAGGTCATTGACGGGGAGGTTCCCCTGGGAGACCGGAAGAATATGGTGTTCTCTGGCACCTTTGTCACCTATGGCCGGGGCCGGTTTTTGGTCACCGGCACAGGGATGGACACCGAGATGGGCAAGATTGCGGCCCTGCTGAAGTCCACCTCGGAGAAGAAGACCCCCCTCCAGGTGAGCCTGGATCAGTTTGGCAAAAAACTCTCCATCGGCATTTTGATCCTGTGCGGCCTTTTGTTTGCCGTGAGTGTTCTGCTCCGCGGGGAAAATGTGATGAGCGCTTTCCTCTTCGCCGTGGCCCTGGCGGTGGCGGCCATCCCTGAGGCGCTGAGCTCCATTGTCACCATTGTCCTCTCCTTCGGCACCCGGAAGATGGCCAAGGAGCACGCGGTGATCCGAAAGCTCCAGGCGGTGGAAGGGTTGGGGAGTGTGTCGGTGATCTGCTCGGATAAGACTGGCACCCTGACCCAGAACAAGATGACCGTCCGGCAGCTCTATGTGGGCGGGCGGATCATACCCGCTCAGGAGGCCAACTTCAAGGACCCTGTGCAGGAGCCCCTTCTCCGGGCGGCTCTGCTGTGCAGCGACGCCACGGTGAATGAGAAAGGGGAGATCGGGGACCCCACGGAGACCGCCCTGGTCCGCCTGGGGGAGGACTTTGGCTTTGATGAGCTGGATGTCCGGGACCAGTGGCCCCGGCTGGGGGAACTGCCCTTTGACTCGGACCGGAAGCTCATGTCCACGGTCCATCGGTTTGCCGGTGGCTATATGCTGGTGACCAAGGGCGCGGTGGACGTGATGCTGGACCGGACGGTGCTGGGGCCCGGGGAACGGGAGGAGATCGAGCGGGTCAACCAGACCTTTTCCAACCAGGGCCTTCGGGTACTGGCCTTTGCCTGCCGGCGGCTGGAGTCCACGGAGGTCTCCCTGGAGGAGGAGAACAACATGCTCTTCCTGGGTCTGATCGCCATGATGGACCCCCCCAGGGCGGAGTCCAAGGAGGCGGTGGCCCACTGCATCGCCGCAGGCATCCGCCCCATTATGATTACAGGGGACCATGTGGTAACCGCCTCGGCCATTGCCCGGGAAATCGGGATTCTGACCCCGGGCACCCAGGCGGTGGAGGGCGCGGTCATCGAGTCCATGACCGACCAGGAACTCCAGGACTTTGTGCCCCAGGTGTCGGTCTATGCCCGGGTGTCGCCGGAACATAAGATTCGGATTGTCCGGGCCTGGCAGGAGCGGGGGGCCCTGGTGGCCATGACCGGAGACGGGGTCAACGACGCCCCCGCCCTGAAGCAGGCGGACATCGGTGTGGCCATGGGCATCACCGGCACCGAGGTGGCCAAGGACGCCGCCGGCATGGTGCTCACCGACGACAACTTCGCCACCATTGTGCAGGCGGTGAAGAACGGCCGGAACGTCTATGCCAACATCCGCCGGTCCATTCAGTTTTTGCTGTCGGGGAACATGGCGGGGATTCTCACGGTGCTGTATGCCTCCCTGCTGGCTCTGCCGGTGCCCTTCGCGGCGGTCCATCTGCTGTTTATCAACCTGCTCACCGATTCCCTGCCCGCCATCGCCCTGGGGCTGGAGCCTCACACCGAGCAGGTGATGCACGAGAAACCCCGGCCCCGGAAGGAGGGAATTCTCACCAAGCCCTTCCTGGCCAGCGTGGGTCTGGAGGGGCTGGTCATCGCGGTGGGGACCATTGTGGCCTTCCATTTGGGCCTGCGCTACGGCGGAGAGGCGGCGGGGGCCACCATGGCCTTTGCGACCCTATGTCTGTCCCGGCTGTTCCACGGCTTCAACTGCAAGGCCGCGGAGCCCGTTCTCTTCACCCGGCGGTTCTGGAACAACAAGCCCCTGTTGGGGGCCTTCCTGGTGGGGGCGCTCCTGCTGTCGGCGGTGCTGGTGATCCCTCCCCTGGAGGAGCTGATGCAGGCTGTGGCCCTGCCCTGGCAGCTGGGGCTGGCCATCCCGGCGCTGGCTGTGGGGAGCATGGTGGTGATCCAGCTGCTCAAGGCCATTCGGGTTCGTTTGCGGAAAGCCTCCTGACCCATGTACCGTGGAAAACCGGTGCTCGGATCTTCCGAGCACCGGTTTTTTGGGCCCTTGGGGATGGTTATCTGCGGTGGATGCAGGTGGCAGAGATCTGGGGCGGGAGGCTGTTGGTCATGGCGCCGTTGTAGTGGATGCACAGACAATCCCCCACGCGGTAGCAGCAGGCGTCGTCGGTGTTCACCTGGACCTGCTGGCAGGTGTCGCAGTCGCAGACCAGCAGGGAGCAGCACTGGACCTCCAGGACCCGCGCGGTCATGGTGGTGGGGCGGAAGCTGGTACCGCCGCAGCCACAGCCGCTGTTCCAAGAAGACATATTACACATGGTCAAAATTCTCCTCTCGAATTTTTGGGACCCATGGCAATCTATGTCGAAGGGGCGGGAAGGGTGCAGGAAAAACCGTCGATCCCCGGCAGAAGAAAGCCCCGCATTTTCCCAGCTCTGCTCGCGGAGAAAATGCGGGGCGATCAATCCGTTAAAAGGGATCGGGATTCTGCGGCGGCGGAGGCGTCTCGTCCTCCTTGGACTGGGCAGCTTCGTCCGCCTCCTGCAGGCGGCGGGCCATCTCCGCCTCCCGCACGGCCTGGAGACGGGCTTGCTCGGCGGCCTTTTCCTCGGCCTGCCGGGTTCGCTGGACCCGCTCCTCGGCCTTCCGGCGTTCCAGAACCTCCGGGGGCTGGAAGACCAGCTGGAAGTCCTCGGCGGACATGGTTTCAAACTCCAGAAGATACTGGGCGGTCCGCTCCAGGGCGTCCATGTTCTGGGAGAGAATCTCCCGGCAGCGGGCATAGGCGGTGTCCAGAATGGCTTTGATCTCCTCGTCGATCAGCCCGGCCACCTCCTCCGAGTAGGCCCGGGCCTGGGACATGCTCCGGCCGATGAAGACCTCCTGGTCGCTGTCATAGGAGATGGCGCCCAGCCGGTCGCTCATGCCGTACTTCATCACCATGCTCCGGGCGATAGAGGTGGCGGTCTGCAGGTCGTTGGAGGCCCCGGTGGAGATATCGCCCAGGACCAGCTCTTCCGCCACCCGGCCGCCCAGGCAGGTGCAGATGCGCTCCTGGAGCTCCTGCCGGGACTGGTACATCCGGTCCTCCTCCGGCAGGGAGATGGTCAGGCCGCCGGCAGGTCCCCGGGGGATGATGGTGATCTGGTGCACCGGGTCCTGGGTTTTCAGCTCGTGGATGACCACGGCGTGGCCCGCCTCATGGTAGGCGGTGAGCTTCCGGGCGTGGAGGGGGACCACCCGGCTCTTCTTTTCCGGCCCGGCGATGACCTTCAGCATGGCCTCATGGAGGACATCCATGCGGATGAAGGGACGCTTTTCCCGGGCGGAGAGAAGGGCGGCTTCGTTGAGCAGGTTCTCCAGATCAGCGCCGGTGAAGCCTACGGTGGCCTGGGCCACGGTGTGCAGGTCCACGTCCTCGGCCAGGGGCTTGTTCCGGGCGTGGACCCGGAGGATTTCCTCCCGGCCCTTGATGTCGGGCAGGCCCACGTAAATCTGGCGGTCAAACCGGCCGGGCCGCAGCAGGGCCGGGTCCAGAATGTCGGCCCGGTTGGTGGCGGCCAGCACGATGACCCCCTCGTTGGAGGCAAAGCCGTCCATCTCCACCAATAGCTGGTTCAGGGTCTGCTCCCGCTCGTCATGGCCGCCGCCCATGCCGGTTCCCCTTCTTCTGGCAACCGCATCGATCTCGTCGATAAATATAATACAGGGCGCGTTCTTCTTGCCTTCCTCAAACAAATCTCTTACACGGGAAGCACCCACACCTACGAACATCTCCACAAAATCAGAACCGGAGATAGAGAAAAACGGAACGCCCGCTTCCCCTGCCACGGCTTTTGCCAGGAGAGTCTTACCTGTTCCAGGAGGGCCTACGAGAAGAACACCCTTGGGAATTCTGGCACCTACTTTCACATACTTCTGGGGACTTTTCAGGAAATCCACGATCTCCCGAAGCTCCTCCTTCTCTTCCTGAAGCCCTGCCACATCCTTAAAGGTAACGCTCTTCTCACTGTCCACAGTCATTTTGGCACGGCTCTTGCCGAAATTCATCATCTTGGCATTGCTGCCGCCTGACATCTGCCGGCTCATAAGATTAAAGACAAAGATGACCATGATTCCCACCAAGATAAGGGGAAGGATGGAAGACATGAATGTATTGTCCCCCGGCACGTCACCCACTTTGGGTTTTACCCCCTTTTCGGCCAGAAAATTGCTTAGCTTCTGGACATCTGTTGTGTTGAACTGCTCCTGGTCACCATTTTTCAGTTCTACACTGACTTTTCCGTAGGGGCTTACCTTTTCAGGATGGATGTAAACTTCCACAACCTGATCATTTTCAACTGCGACTTTAAATTCTGCCTCGCTGTAATCGTTATTTACTGTGAGCTGCCGGCTGAAGATCCAATATCCGCCTATGACCAGTACAATGATCAAAATGACACTGGGCAGCCAGCTTTTTGCCTGTCTATTCACGTCATGTTCTCCTTTCACCTTATATCACTATAATTCCACCACACCAATATAAGGCAGGTTTCTGTATTTCTGTGCGTAATCCAGCCCATATCCCACTACGAATTCATCCGGGATGTTGAAACATACATAATCCACTTTCACGTCTTTCACTCTGCGCTCCGGCTTGTCAAGAAGGGTACAGAGACGAAGGCTGTTTGGTTTCCTCTGCTTCAGCACCTCTATGAGATAGCTCAGAGTCCTGCCTGAATCAATGATGTCCTCCACGATCAGAACATCCTTGCCCTCAATACTCTCATCTAAATCCTTTACGATCCTGACCACACCGCTGGAACTGGTGTCATCCCCATAGCTGGATACTGACATAAAATCAAGACTCACGGGAACGCTGATCCTCTTTGCCAGCTCACAGGTAAAAAATACGCCGCCCTTGAGCACGCAGATCAAATGCACCTGCCTGCCCTCATAATCCCTGCTTATCTGCTCTCCAATCTCGCGGATTTTTCTGTCCACGTCTTCTTCGCTGATCAGCTGTCTGATTGTTTCACTCATCTTCCTTTTCTCCTTTGACCTGTACTTTGATTACTGTTTTTGTCTGCTCGGTAATTTTGTAATATTCACTGATGCGGTAGCCTACCACCCATATAATGTGGGAACCGTCCGCCAGCAGGGTCAGGTTTTCCCGCTCCTGCCTTGGAATCTTGCAGTCTATAAGATAATCTTTTAATTTTTTTCTTCCTCCCGCCGGGGTGACAGTCAGATAATCTCCGGGCTGCCTTTTTCTCACGGTGAGGTTTCCTTTTATTTTATCATAATCGAACCATTTCGTATACTTTTTTTCCGGAATTTGCTGGTTTTCCCAGGAAAAAACCTGAAAATCCAGCTCTTTCTCCCGGATTTCCTGATCCTCTTTTTTATAAAACAGGAGATTGCCGTAGGACTGCTGTGCTGTTATGCCGTGTGCAAGGGATCTCTTTCTTCCTGTCCTCTGTCCCAGCAGTTCCAGGGCTTCTTCCACATGGACGGAAGTGATGTCTCTCTCCCCTCCCGCCAGTTTTGCCAGCACTCTCTTAACAACATAGGCCTGCATCACCGGATGCTCTGTGGAAATATCCTTTGAAAGGAAAAGTCCCTCTTCATTGTCCCTGACATACCTACTATAAAGCATATCCGCCTGCTGTCCAAGATATTCCTCCACAGACAGAAAAGTTTGTGCTGCCCTTGCAATGTGCTCTGATGCACGGAGATTTACTTTTTCCAACTGGGGCAGGACTTTTTGGCGGATCTTATTTCTGGTGTAGGACAGTTCCCGGTTGGTGCTGTCCTCCATCCATCGGATGCCCTTATTTGTCAGCCATCCTTCTATCTCACTTCTTCCCACACACAAAAGGGGACGGATATAGACTCCGTCCCCCATCCGGCGTACAGGATGGATTCCCGCCAGGCCGGCGGCTCCGCTTCCCCTTGCCAGGTTGTGAAGGACCGTTTCCGCCAGGTCATCCCGGTGATGGGCAAGTGCTGTGCGTTTTCCGCCTGCTTTTCTGCTCTCTTCGCCAAAAGCCTGCTGACGCACAGTTCTTCCTGCCTCCTCCACCGTCATATGTCTCTCGCGGGCAATCTGCTCCACATCATAAGAATACACGCTGCAGGGTATGGATAACCCCCTGCACAGCTCGACCACATACTCCTCATCGCGCTTTGCCTCGCTGCCTCGAAGCTGATGGTTTACATGTACTGCCTGTACGGAAAACGGCACCTTTTTTTGATATTCCCATAACAAAAACAACAGGCACACCGAATCTGCTCCGCCGGAAACTCCGACGATCACCCGGTCGCCCGCTTCTATCATCCCGTACTGCTCTATATAAGAAAATACCTTTTCCTCCATATTTTTTCCTTGGTCCATTGGGCATCTAAGTCCTTTCTGTCTCACTTTTTCCACAGCCCTGCCGCGAGTATTGTCATATCATCAACAGCCTTATACTCGCACTGGGCCAGTACCCGCTCCAGAATCCCTCTTCCCAGGTCCTGTGCAGCTTCTGCGTGGGTCTGCAGGATTATCTCTTTCATGGTATCCTCCGCGTTCTCCGGAGGCAGAGCATCCAGTACCCCGTCTGTGACCATGATGATAAAATCTCCCTCGTAGAGCTTCTTGCTGGTAGATTCGTAATCCACCTGCTGCACCAGCCCAAGAGCCAGACTTGTGGAGGAAATGGCTTCCACCCAGTGGTCTCTCTTGATAAAGGTAGTGGCTGCTCCGGCTTTCAGGAAATGGCACATACCGGAGTACAGATCCACAATGGAGATATCCACAGTGGAAAATTTGCCCTCCCTGGTCTGCAGATTCAGAACAGAGTTGACCATTCTGGCGGCTGTCTCTCCGGTAAAACCGGAATCCACAAACTGTTCCAGCATATCCACCACATTCTCACTCTCCCGGCAGGCCTCCAGACCGGAGCCCATACCGTCAGACAGACACATGAAAAACTGGCCGTTGTCCTCCGTGGTGCACATGTAGTTGTCACCGGATATGGTTTCTCTCTCCTTTGTCACTTTAGCCACCCCGTACAACATCTTGAAGTTCACTTCCTCCACAAATCGAACAACGGTGAACTCCCGTGTGATCAGGGTTTTTCCCTCCACCTTTGGTGTCATTCTGCTGCCGCTCATTTTAGAGAGCACTGCCCCGGCCTCCTGGGCGGAGATACAGGCTTGTCCCTTTGCCCGCATCTCGCAGAAATACTGCAGCTTTCCGTCTGGCTGCTCCAGCATCCAGACATTTCTCAGAAGTATATGCTTCTTTTTCAGTCTCTTGGCAAATTCTTCCCGGAATACAGGGTCTGTCTGAACAATATCGAACAAATCCCTGGACAGCACCTTCATAAGCTGTGCCATCTCTCCTAATTGTTCTGCAACCGCTATCCGGTTCTCCAAAAGTTTATTATTCCACATCAGATTCTGTCGTTCTCTCTCCATTAACCTCTGCATTTCCTGCGTAAGCTTGCCCTGATTAATACAGACCCCGGTCAACTCCGTCTTGGCCACCCTGAGCTTCTCCTCGTCCCCTTCCTCCATAACACGGAAAAGGCTGTAGACTCTCTGGTATGACTGTACGGAATGCTGCTTCCAGCAGATGTGGTTTGCCGGGCATGTCTTACACTGTCTCTCTCTAAGTTGTTCCACCAGTTCTTCCAGTTCCCCGCCTGATAAGTAATCTTTACGGTATGGCATGCCGTAAAAGCTGTCTGCAAGTTTCTGGAAGGATCGTGCATAGCGCTGCATTTTCTCTTTCTGTGGATGCTGGTCGTACACCAAAGTGGCCGCACTTTTTTTCATGTCTGAAAAAATAGTTTTTGCCATGTCCCGCAGTATCAACAGGGCGCTGACCACGAGCATGGCAATGATCCATTCCTGCATCTGGTATTACCTCCCCTGAATAAGCAATCGCTATCAAAGGTGTATTATAGATGCTTTTGGCTTCAATCTTTGTCAAAAACACGCTGCAAAAGCGAAAAACTTTTAGACAAAATCCGTTCCTTATTCTTCCTCTTTAAAGATAATCTGATTCCCTTCCACAAGTCCCAGCTTATCTCTCGCCACTTCCTTGGCGTATTCATCTGTCTGCATGTACTTTTTCAGCTCATCAATTTCTTTTGTCCGTGCTTCCTCGTCTTCTATTTTGGCACTGACTTCGCTCTTTTTCGTCTCGTACTCTGCTACTTTTCCTTTTAATCTGCTGCTTTCTGCCATCAAACCTATAAATAAAACACCTACAACAAACGTCACGCTAACCATGGCGATCTTGTTTTGCAGGCTTTTTTTCTTTTTTCTTCTCATTCTGATTCTTCCTGACTTTTCGTATCGACTTTTGTTTAGATAAGGAAATTTTAACCCCTGACAGCCAAAATTTCAACCTTTTTCTTAGATAGTACAGTGGTTTCAGCGGTATTTTTAATAAACACTTAATCTTTGACAAAAAAAGCGAAAGATACTTAACCAGAAAACCACTCAAGCCCCAATGATAGATCAGCGCGCCAAGACATATGCCCGCCAGAGCATATACCCTTATGATCCCGTCATTCTCAAGATATATGACGGAGAAAAGAAAAACGCCTGCTGCACACCAGTATAGCAGGTCTTCTAGGCTTACAAAAAAATCGTTGTGGGATATGACATTCCGGAAAATACGGAGTATATCGTAAGCTGCCGCAAGCAGGACTCCGGCCAGAAAGGTCCTGCAGAAAAACAGCAGCTCCTGCTGCATATATCCGCTCATATTACTTAAAAAGCCTCTTCAGCATGCCGTCTCCGCCCTTGGACTTAAGAACCGTCCCCTGGCTGTAGACAAGACTGTCCACCTGGCCTGCAATGTCCACCTCCTGTTTATCCAGATCAAGGCGGGTCACATGAAGCTCAGACCCTTTTATAGTCAGCATGCCGGCGCTGGTAATCAGACTGATTTCTCCATCATCAAAAGCGACCACATCCTTCACTCCGGTTATGCTTCCCGTCTCTCTGTCAGTCATCTGCAGCTTATGTGCGGTCTTCACCTGCTTCTCTTCCAAAATAGCAAATCCCCCATATATCTCTCTTAAAAGATTATATGGGGGGTTCAAAAACAATATACCGATTTCAATTCACATTCTGTAAAAGCACAGGATCACACAGCAAATTCCGGCCGCTTTAAAGATAACGGAACAACTCGCTGGCCGCCTCTTTTTTCACAGTCTCCTGTACGTCAAGCACTTCCACACGCACATTCTTGCTGCCGAACTGAATCTCCAGGATATCACCGGCCTTTACCTGTGCAGATGCCTTGGCAGGCTTGTCATTGATCAGGACACGTCCTGCATCACAGGCCTCATTTGCAACGGTTCTGCGCTTTATCAGGCGGGATACCTTTAAATACTTGTCAAGTCTCATTTTTCTTATTCGTTCACAGCGTCTTTTAAAGCTTTGCCTGCTTTGAATTTCGGAGATTTGGAAGCTGCGATGGTCATAGTCTCGCCAGTCTGAGGATTTCTTCCCTCTCTTGCAGCTCTCTCAGATACTTCAAATGTACCAAAACCGACTAACTGAACTTTTTCACCTTTCTTCATCTCAGCAGTTACAACATCGATAAATGCTTTTAAAGCTGCCTCTGCGTCTTTTTTGGATAATTCTGTTGCTTCAGCCATAGCTGCAACTAATTCTGTTCTGTTCATGAGTATTTCCTCCTAAATGAATTCTCCCTTATTTCTCAATAAGTTTCATAGTCTCATAAGGCTTTTTACCACTTACCCGGTAAAAGCCTACTGTTATTTATACCTTTTTTCCCAGTGTTTGTCAAGCACATACATGATGCTTACAGAGAATTTTTTTGAATCTTCGGGCAAATACCCATTTTTACATCATTTTATCTATTAATTCCTTTACAGCCTGTCCCAGTGCAGCGGATTTCTCATCTGCATCTGCCAGGGATGTCCCCTTGATCCCGTAATATAATTTGATCTTAGGTTCCGTGCCGGACGGACGTACACATACCCATGCATCGTCTGTCAGGTCATAGTAAAGCACATTGGAGCTTGGAAGTCCGGTTGCTTTTACCTCTTTTGTCTCCATATTGATGACTGTATCTGCCTTGTAATCTCTTGCAGAGGTCACCTGGTAATCACCGATCACGGATGGAGGGTTCTTTCTCAGGTTCTCCAGTATGGTCTGGATCTTCTCCAGGCCTTCAATTCCCTTCAGGGTGATGGACTGGATATCATCTTTATAATAACCGTATTTGTCATACATGGCGATCATGGCATCCCACAGTGTCATGTTTTTTGTCTTGTAGTATGCGGCAGCCTCACACAGCGCCATAGTTGCCACAATGGCGTCCTTATCTCTTGCGTGGGTACCGATGAGGCAGCCGTAGCTCTCCTCAAATCCGAACAGATAGGTGCCTTTTCCTGATGTCTCGAATCCCAGTATCTGCTGGCCTATGTATTTGAATCCTGTGAGCACTTCGATGAAACGGATACCGTAATGTCTGGCAATGGCGCCTGCCATGTTGGTGGTAACAATGGTGGATACCATAGCTCCGTCCTCCGGCAGTCCCTTGTTCATCTCTTTTCTCTGACCGATCTCATAATCAGCAAGCAGGCAGCCTGACATATTGCCTGTCAGAGTGTGGTATTCCCCTGTTTTGCTGTCTTTTACGCGGACGCCCAGACGGTCTGCATCCGGGTCAGTTGCCAGCACCAGGTCTGCATCCACCTCTTTTGCAAGCTTCAAGCCCAGATCAAAGGCTTCGTCTGCCTCCGGGTTGGGATAGCTGACTGTGGGGAATTCTCCATCCGGCAATTCCTGCTCTTTTACCACATATACATTTTCAAATCCCAGCTCTTTCAGCACGCGTCTTGCAGGAATATTTCCTGTGCCGTGCAGAGGGCTGTACACGATCTTCAACTCTTTTGCCATAGCTTTGATGGCATCCATATGGATCACCTGGCTTTTCAGCTCTTCCATGTAGGCATCATCCACTTCCTGACCGATCACCTGATACAGGCCGGCTGCCTTTGCTGAATCCTCATCCATTGTCTTCACTGCGGCAAAGTCTGTGACTTTTTTAACCTCGTCCATGATTCCTGTGTCATGAGGCGGTGTGATCTGAGCACCATCCTCCCAGTAAACCTTATAACCGTTGTATTCCGGCGGGTTATGGCTGGCTGTGATATTGATCCCGGCAATGCATCCGAGCTTTCTCACTGCAAAAGAAAGCTCCGGTGTGGGGCGCAGGGAATCGAAAATATAGGCTTTCACGCCGTTGGCAGCCAGGCACAGTGCCGCTTCTTTTGCAAATTCCGGGGACATACGGCGGGAATCGTGGGCGATCGCCACACCTTTTGCCTGCCCGTTCACTGCTGCTATGTAATTTGCCAGACCCTGTGTGGTCTTTCTCACGGTGTAGATGTTCATGCGGTTAATACCTGCACCGATCACACCTCTAAGGCCTGCGGTACCGAATTCCAGCTCTTTATAAAAGCGTTCTTTTATTTCATTCTCATCATCTTTGATCGCTTCTAACTCTTTTTTAGTCTCTTCATCAAAATACGGGTTGGAGAGCCATTCCTCATAAAGCTTTTTGTAGTCCATATTCTACTACCTCCCTGTGCAACGTTGATTTATAGTGTGCATCCCGGGCGCCAACTCCTCTATGGTCTGCCGGACAACACATTTATGGATTACATTATACACTATCACTGATGAAAATTCAAACATTGCACAGGGGTTTTCAGCAACTTTATACCGAAATATTTTCGACAAAGTTCATCCAATTATCATGCTGGGCTATGAGTTTCTCCAGTTTTTCCAGGTTTTTCTCAGAAATCCATGCCTTGCTGTGGGAATAGTAGTAGTTTGCCAGTTTCCAGTATTTCTCCGGATAGGCAAAACGGATGCGCAGGTTTTCCAGTTCCTGCACATTCAAGGGTTTCTCTTCGTGATAGGCCAGAAGCATCTGCCGCCCCATCTCCAGATCCCAGTTATGCTTTTCCAATATTTTGCGCATGAACTGGTAAAGGTCCTCCATCTGGATATCATAATGCCATCGGTCAAAATTAATGACCGCCGTATTCTGGGCCAATATCAGCACGTTATGCTGATTGTATTCTCCATGGCAGACATCCCCTGACTCCAGGGACCGGCATCGCAGATCCTCATACCCGGAGCAGTTAAGCCTCCTCTGAGCCTCCTCTGCATGCCACAGATAGCAGGAAAT
>OLQH01000819.1_pt1 | contig 30224 bp, 25 predicted proteins | sample 1672671 | NCBI WGS metagenome assembly OLQH01 (sample SAMEA3136712, study PRJEB25190) | human gut metagenome
TCGTTACCTCCATCTGTTGATGGAAGCATTATACTACATTGGGACATTTTCCTTTATGGTATATTAGGACATTATCATAAATGGTTCATAAAAAAGTCTATAGTCGCTATAATTGGTTGACTTTCCCTGTTATTCGCGATAGAATGTAAAACGACGATGGGAAAGAAAGCAGAAAAACTGCCTGGATGACCGTCGCATTACTGAAATATTACGAAAGAAACCAGCAGAAATCACAGACAAAATTTATGAAAACAGGATACAGCATCCGAACCTGGCGCATGCGCCTGGTTTGTCCGGAGCCTATATGGCTGGACAGAACAGAAGAATATTTTCAGAACGTGGTGGAGTTTTACTACCACCTTTTGAGACAGCATGAAGAACTGTGGAACAGCAGCCTCTTCGACATACAGCGCAGCCTGGAGCTCCTGACCCTGACCGGTCGGGACGGCAGACAGCCCACCAACCCATTACCAATGGGGAAAGTACCTGTCTACCTGAGACGCGCCGCCATCAACAAAGCATCAGCCACAGTGAAAAGCACACAGGAGCTTCAGTCCGGATTCCCTGAGAAGCTGGAAGCCAAGGTTACTTTTTTCAAAGGAATGTATTCCGACCTCACCGACAGATCCATTTGCCTGAAGCTGTGGAACGGTGAGAAATGGATCTGGACAGACTGCAACCTGAAAGGACGCCCCTTTCCCCAAGATGGCCAGCTAATGTCGCCCACCCTGGTAAAAGAGGGCAGGCACTACCTGCTGAATATCCCGGTGAAACAGGAGAACAGCGATGCCCGCACTGCCAAAGAACGAATGGCAGAAGGCACGAACCTGTGCAGTGTCCGCTTTACAAACACAGACACCTTCGCAGTGTGCTGCATTCTGGATGAACAGGGAAATCAGCTGGCTGTACACACCTGCCGGGGCGGAGATGCGTACCGCCACCGCTGCAAGCTGCTGGAGACCAGAATACAGAAATCCAGACCAAACACAGTGGGAGACAATAGCCCACAGCCCAACCGGAAGTACTACATGCACCTGAAGAACCTGTCCGAGCACTACGCCCACCAGGTCAGCCGTGAAATCCTGAACTTCTGCAAAGAGAATCAGGCAGGAATCATTGTCCTCCCAGATTACGACCAGAACTTCACCCGGATGGCAATGGTAAAAAGCGGCAATTTTTCTCCGCTTCACTTAAGCAGTAAGATCCGGACCAACCTGCAGTACAAAGCCTGGGCAGAAGGAATTCTGGTACTGGAAACCAGAACAGACGGACTGAAAGACAAATGTGCCATCTGCGGCGGCAAGGTTCGCCGGAAGGGAAATGAATTCCTCTGTGAAAATGGTCATCAGGGAAACCGCTTCCTGAATGACGCCAGAAATCTTGGCAGGAAATGCCAGGACAGTTTTTTTCGCGGAAGTAGAACAAAATAATTATTGACAACAAAGATAAAAATGATAATAAGCAGCGTTACGAACGCTCTTATCTATAAAACCGGGTAACCGGGCAAAGAGGCTGCGCCAGTGACGCAGGCTTTTCGGCAGACCACCGCCGGTGCGGGTTCCGGACTTCCCCAAGATATCCTGGGAGTCGCCGAAGCACCAGACAGGAAGCTATCTGGTAAGTGGTCAAAGTTATGAAAAAATGGGAGGAAAGGACTGGGGGGAGGTAACTCCGTCCGTATGATTAAGAAATGACAACGAGAAAACAAAAAACCGAACGCAAAAAAAGAAAGTTGGAGCATTGGCAGGTAATCGCACTTTACCTGATGATTTATGATGTGATCGCCGTAAACGCCGCATACTTTCTCGGACTGTGGTTCCGCTTTGATTGTACATACTCCGCAATACCCGGAGAATATTTGTCTGCCTATCTGAAATTTGCACCATGGTATACAGTATTCTCTGTTTTTGTCTTTTGGGCATTGCGTCTCTATAACAGCGTATGGCGCTTCGCAAGCTACAGTGAGCTGTTAAGAATTTGCTTATCTACTGTAATTACATTCCTGTTCCAGATAATTGGAATCACATTTGTCATTCAGAGAATGCCAATGTCCTATTATCTTTTCGGAACCATTATTCAATTTTGCCTGATTACAGGAATCCGTTTTTCATACAGATTTATCCTTCTGGAAAGAACACGGAAACAGAAGGAAGAGGAAGGTCCGCTGCATCACATTATGCTGATCGGTGCCGGCCAGGCAGGACAGATCATTCTCCGCGACGTGGAACGTGCCAAAGAGCCAAAGGGAAAGGTCTGCTGTATTATTGACGATAACCCGAACAAATGGGGACGCTATATGGAGAGTGTGCCCATTGTAGGCGGTTGTGATGACATTCTCGCAAGTGCAAAGAAATATAAAATCGACCAGATCCTTCTGGCAATTCCAAGCGCAAGTGCGGCAGAGCGAAGAGATATCCTGAACATCTGTAAAGAAACCAAATGTGAAATGAAGATTCTTCCAGGTATGTATCAGTTCGTCACTGGAGAAGTGTCTCTTAGCAAAATGAAAGACGTGGCAGTGGAAGACCTTCTTGGAAGAGATCCTATTAAGGTAAATATGGAAGAAATTTTCCGCTACATCAGTGGAAAAACCATTCTGGTAACTGGTGGTGGTGGTTCCATTGGAAGTGAGCTTTGCCGTCAGATCGCAGCCCACGCTCCGAAACGACTGGTAATCTTCGATGTCTATGAGAACAATGCCTACGACATTGAACAGGAGCTTCGTTCCAAATATCCACATCTGGATCTGGTGGTACTGATCGGTTCCGTGCGCGATACCAGAAAGATTAATGATGTATTTGAAACATACAAGCCAGACATTGTTTATCATGCAGCTGCACATAAGCATGTACCACTTATGGAGACAAGCCCATGTGAAGCAATCAAGAACAATGTAATGGGAACCTATAAAACTGCTCATGCAGCTCTGAAAAATGGCTGTCAGCGTTTCGTACTGATCAGTACAGACAAAGCTGTAAATCCAACCAACATTATGGGAGCCAGCAAGCGTCTCTGTGAGATGGTTATCCAGACCATGGATAAGATCAGCAGAACCGGAAGAGAAGATCTGCTTCCATTACTGGGAAGCCACTATGAAGACAGCGAGGAAGCACTTGCTCAGGTGGCAGCGACTTGTGAAAATCCAGGGGCAAATGGTGAGCGGAAATACAGGACTGAGTTTGTGGCAGTGCGCTTCGGAAATGTGCTGGGAAGTAATGGATCTGTTATTCCGCTGTTTAAGAAACAGATTGCCAAGGGAGGTCCGGTAACAGTTACCCATCCGGATATTATCCGTTACTTTATGACCATTCCGGAGGCGGTAAGTCTGGTGCTTCAGGCTGGAACTTATGCAAAAGGTGGCGAGATTTTCGTACTTGATATGGGAGCTCCGGTGAAGATTGATACACTGGCTAGAAACTTGATTAAGATGTCTGGATTGACTCCGGATGTGGATATTAAAGTTGAGTATACAGGACTTAGACCTGGCGAGAAGCTTTATGAAGAGAAGCTGATGGCAGAGGAAGGTCTGACGAAGACGGATAATGATCTGATTCATATTGGAAAGCCGATTCCGTTTGATACGGATGAGTTCCTGCGGCAGATGGAGAAACTGGCTGTTGTGGCTTATGGAAATGATCCGGATATCAGAAGTTATGTGGAAGAGGTTGTGCCGACTTATCATGCGGCGAAGGATGATTTGAAACTGCATGGGGAGACATACAAGAAGCTGTATGAAAAAGCAGCAGGAAATAAATAAAAAAAATATATGGATAAAAAGTTATTGATTATAGGCGCAGGCGGTCACGGAAAAGTTGTAGCAGAGGTGGCTGCTGCGTGTGGGTATGATAATGTTAAATTTTTAGATGACAATAGCCCAGAGGCAATTGGAAAGATAAAAGATATGGCTTCTTTTATAAAGGAATTCCCAAATGCATTTGTAGGAATAGGAAACAATCAATTTCGAAATGAAATGATTACGAGATTAATTGAAACCGGATATCCCATTCCAGTGTTGATTCATCCTACTGCTTATGTTAGTAAAAGTGCATCTATTTCAAAGGGAACTATAGTGGAACCAATGGCTGTTATAAATGCAAATACTGTAGTTGAAAGAGGCTGCATCATTTCTGTTGGTGCAATTGTAGATCATGATGTAGTACTAGAAGAATGCGTGCATGTAAATGCAGGCGCAATTATAAAATCTGGTGCGCATGTTGAATCAAATTATAAAGTAGAAGCGGGAGAAATAATTCAGGGGTATTGATTTGTAAATGTAAAAATTGGAAGCGACAAGGAGTAATGCGGCTATGTCTGGTGACAAGAAAATAAAGAAATTCATAGGAATTACAGCAACAATGCTTGGAACTGTATTTGCAGGAATGGAAATATGGGCAAAGATGAAAAAAGATGACTCTGTATATAAAGATGAACCTTCTGAACAAAATCCAATGGAAGGAAAAAAAGTTGTTTTTATAGAAGACGACAATGACTTAGAAAATGCTGATGGAGTAAGAGGACATCTTGAAGCAATTGGAGATAGTGAGTGTCATCCGGGGTTTTATGAGAAGTATGTAAAAAGAGCACTTGATGTAGTATTGTCTTTTGGTGGATTACTTGTACTGTCACCAATTTTTATCGGACTTTCTATTGCTATTTTTATTGATGATCCAGGTCCTGTATTCTTTACTCAAAAACGGCTTGGACAAAATAAGAAGTATTTTAAATTGCATAAATTTAGAAGCATGAAAATGAGTACACCCCATGATGTACCAACCCATATGCTTGATAATCCGGATCAGTATATTACAAAAGTTGGAAAGTTTATTCGAGCACATAGTTTGGATGAACTGCCTCAGATTTGGGATATTTTTGTGAACAATATGAGCGTTATTGGACCGCGTCCAGGACTTTGGAATCAGGATGTGTTGACAGCAGAGCGAGATAAATATGGAGCAAATGATGTAAAACCAGGACTTACTGGGTGGGCACAGATTAATGGACGTGACGAACTGGAAATTTCGGATAAAGCAAAGCTTGATGGAGAATATGCACAGAAAATTGGCTTTGCGATGGATTTGAAATGTTTCTTGGGGTCAGTTGGGGTATTTGGCGGCGATGATTCAGTGGTTGAAGGCGGAACTGGTGAAATGGCAAAGGCGGAACGGCACTATACTGACGGAAAGACAGACAAAGAATTAATTGGTCATATTGGCTTTGGAGAACCAGTAGAGGTTGATTTATCTGCAATGAAAAAAGTCTTAATTACTGGTGCTGGCTCTTACATTGGAGAATCGTTTAAAAATTATGCATCTGAAAAATATGGCAATAATTTTGAAATAGAAGAAATAGATATGCTTGATGATACTTGGCGTGAGTGTGATTTCTCGGAGTATGATATTGTATACCATGTGGCTGGAATTGCTCATGCAGATGTGGGAAATGTATCAGAAGCTGTGAAAGCAAAGTATTATGTTGTGAATACAGATCTTGCTGTAGAAGTTGCCAAAAAAGCAAAAAAAGATGGTGTAAAAGAATTTATATTTATGTCATCTATGATTGTCTATGGAGATTCAGCTCCATATGGAAAAGAGAAAATTATTAATGAATATACAGTGCCTTCGCCTGCAAACTTTTATGGCGATTCAAAGCTTCAAGCGGATGTAGCAGTAAGATGTTTGGCGGATGAGACGTTTCGAGTAATAGTACTTCGTCCACCGATGATATATGGTAGAGGAAGTAAAGGAAATTATCCTACTTTGGCAAAATTGGCGAAGAAGTTACCTGTATTTCCTAATATAGATAATCAGAGATCAATGTTACATATTGATAATCTTTGTGAGTTTTTGTGTCAAATAATGCTAGTTAATCGTTGGCGTGAAAAAGCTATTGTATTAATTCCGCAGAATGAAGAGTGGGTAAGAACTTCTAATATGGTGAAAATGATTGCTGATTCTTATAACAAAAACATAGTGGTTAGCAGTATGCTCAATCCATTAGTGGGTATAACTAGTGTGATTCCTGGAAAAATTGGTGGATTGGTTAATAAGGCATTTGGAAATAATTGTTATTCATATACAGTTTCGAAGTATGAAGGAATAAATTATTGGGCTATTGATTTTAATGGTTCGATTGTGAAAACAGAAAGTGAGAATGATAAAAAAAAAATAGTGTTTGATAATAAATTAGAAAATCTCCAGGAGAAAAAAATACTTTTAATTGCGTTGCCAGGATATTCAAATGGAATAATTAGTAAAATGAAGGAAATGGGAGCTCAAGTTGATTATATCCATGATAAACCTAATGAAGGATTTATAGCGAAAACATTAGGGAGATTAGGCTTTAGATTTTATCAAAATATTTTAAACAAATATTATGCAAAAAGTTTGGAGGCTTTAAAAGAGAAAGAATATGATTTTATTCTTGTGATTCGTGGAGAATATACACCCAAAGAAACATTAGAGCTTTTAAAGGAAAAGTATTCTAGTGCTAAATTAATACTATATATGTGGGACGGATTGCATAAGCAGAATACTCGTGGCATAGAAAAAAAATGGTGTTTTTATGATAAAGTGTATACATTTGATAGAATTGATTATGAAGCTAATAAGGAAAATATTTTTTTTCTTCCATTGTATTATTACGATGAATATTTACCGAAGAATATAAAAAGTGCAAATAATACAGCGTTAGAATATGATCTAAGTTTTATAGGAACTGGACATGATGATCGAGTAGCAATTGTTAAAAGGTTGATGGAACAAGGAAATAAAAATGGATTAAACTGTTTTAGCTATTTTTATATGCCACATAAATTAGTATATATAAAAAATAAATTATTTAATAAATCTTTTAAAGAGGTCAATTCTGATGATTTGAAATATGAAATGCTTCCCTTTGAGAAGCTATATAATATTTATGCTAATTCAAGATGTGTTATTGATGTGGAAAATCGTGGGCAACATGGTCTTACAATGCGTAGTATTGAAATTTTGGGATTAAAAAGAAAATTTATTACTACGAATGAGGATATTGTAAATTATGATTTCTATAATCCTAGGAATATTTTGGTTATTAAACGTGACGATCCACAATTGGACATGGATTTTTTCTATACTCCATATGAGGAGCTAAGTGAAGAGGTGTATAAAAAATACTCTTTGGAGAATTGGATTTTAGAAGTTTTAAAGTGATGGAGGAAAAAGTTGATATGAAAATTCTTATAACTGGTGCAAATGGATATTTGGGAAAAGGTGTAGTAAGGCAGCTTTTGAATGAAAATTATAATGTTATAGCGACTGATTTTAAGGATAATTTTATAGATAAAAGGGCTACGATTGTGATTGGGGATATCTTTTCAATGGAAAATCCATATCAAACTTTAGGTGAACCAGATGTTTTATTACATATGGCTTGGCGTGATGGATTTGTGCATGGATCGGAAAATCATATAAACGATCTTCCGAATCATATGTCATTTATATCTAAAATGATTAAAGGCGGGATAAAACATGTTGCTGTAATGGGAAGTATGCATGAGGTGGGCTTTTTTGAAGGAAGCATAAATGAGAATACACCGTGCAATCCTCAAAGTTTGTATGGAATAAGTAAGAATGCTTTAAGGAGAATAGTAGAGTTAGAATGTATGAATAACAATGTTATATTTCAGTGGTTGAGAGGATTTTATATTGTTGGAAATACAGAAGATGGATGCTCAATTTTTTCCAAAATAGTTCAAGCTAGTAAAGCGGGTAAAAAAGAATTTCCATTTACTCAGGGATTAAATCAGTTTGATTTCCTTGATTATGAGTGCTTTTGTGAAAGAGTAGCTTCGGCAGTAGAACAAACAGAAGTAACTGGGATTATCAATATTTGTTGTGGACGTCCTGAAAGATTATCTGATCGGGTTGAAAGATTTATCAAAGAAAATGATTTTGACATTAAACTAAAATATGGGGCATTTCCAGATCGTCCATATGATTCAAAAGCAATATGGGGGGATGATTCTAAAATTCAGGCAATAGAAAAGAAAAAGTATAATGTCAATATATAATATTAAAAGTTGGCAAGTATATGAAATTATTAGTATATTAATAATCGGATGAAAGGTGGACGATTATGGATATAAAGAAAATGTTTTGGCATTTAAATCTTTTATTTCGTACTTATAAATTTAAACATATAGGATCGTATTGTTATATGGGGAAACCGCTTTCTTTGGTTGGAACTCAAAATATTTCATTGGGTAATAGGGTAAGAATTTATCCGGGATGCAGAATGGAAACTCATAAAGGTGGGCAGATTATCATTGAAGATGATTGCTCAATTGCACAGAATTTTCATATTACCTCGGGTGATTCGCCGCTTGTGATTGGGAAAAAAACAACAATTTCAGGAAATGTTTTTATTACTAATATTGACCATGAATATCAAAAAATCGATAAACATATAATGGAGCAACCTATGATTTGTAAAAAGACAGTAATAGGGGAAAATTGTTTTATAGGTTTTGGCGCTGCAATTCAGGCAGGAACAGTTTTAGGAAAGCAATGTGTGGTTGGTACTAATGCAGTTGTAAGAGGAACATATCCAGATTATTCTGTGATTGTTGGCGTTCCTGCAAAGGTTGTTAAAAGATATAATAAGGAGACTGGAAAATGGGAACGACAGTAAATTCTTTTTCAATATCTGTTATTATTCCAGCATATAATGCTGAAAAAACAATTATAAGGGCGTTGGAATCTGTAAGACAGCAAACTGCAAGTGAATATATTGAAGAAGTTTTAGTGGTTAATGATGGTTCAACTGATAACACGAAAGAATGTATAGAACAGTATAAGAAAAAGTTTCCTTTTTTTTTAGTTAAATTAATAAATAAGAAAAATGGAGGAGTTTCTTCGGCTAGAAATACAGGAATTAAGCTCGCTAAGGGGAATTGGATTGCACTTCTCGATTCTGATGATGAATGGTTTAAAGATAAAATTGCCAAACAGGTAGAAATTCTGAAAAAAAATAGTAGTATAGATTTTTTGGGGGGAAATCATACAAGTCAAGTACTTAAAATATTGGGAAAACCAATTGAAAAAATGTATAGACCTTCGGTAAAAGAATTGTGTATAAAGATGTTTCCGCAAACATCTACGGTAGTATTTAAAAAGAAAATTTTTGAAGAAATTGGTGGCTTTGATGAATATCGTAAATATGGTGAAGACGGACAATTCTTTTATAAAATATGTGAGAATTATAACTATTATTATAGCCCCGATCAGGTCATAAGTTTTGATGGTGGAAGGAGAGGTTTTGGGATAAGTGGTCTCTCAGGAAACTTGAAAGAAATGCAAAAAGGAGGATTACAAAATTTTAGAGAATTGTATGAACGAAATTCTATAAGTTTTGTATTTTATGTTTGTATAGTGGCATTTAGTCAACTAAAGTATCTTCGACGAATCTTTATTTGTAAAATGGAGAAAAAATGAATAAACTACTGATGTATGTTAACAGTATGAATGCTTATGGTGGAATTGAAAGAGTAATAGCAAATTTATCAGATAAATTATCCTATTATTATGATGTGACAATTTTAGTTAAAGATGAACCGATTTCTGCATATAAGTTAAACGAAAAGGTGAAATTACAATCAATAAATACAAAATTAAATATGAATATGAATTCTCGATTTGATCGAATTTGTAGTTTGCCAATTAATATTTGTAAATCTGTAGGTGCATTAAAAAGATATTTAAAAAAGAATAGTTTTGATTATGTGTATGTAGCGTTTGTGATAAATGGTTTAGAGGTATATTTAGCCAACAAATGTTATAGGGAAAGAATTGTTGCTTCAGAGCATGCATCTTATTATGCATATAATAGCGTATATAAAAAAATAAAAGAATGGCTCTATCCTCGGTTAAAAGCTATTTCAGTACCTACTACGATGGATACACAGATATATCGTGAAAAGGGATACAATGCTTATTATATTCCACACATGACGACCTTTGATAAAATAGTGGATAATTCTTTAAGAAGTCATAGAGTAATTAATGTTGGTAGATTAACTAAAGATAAACAACAGATTATGCTATTAGATATATGGAAAGAGTTTAATAAAAAATTTCCTCAAAACGAGTATTTATTACAAATTATAGGAAGCGGAGAGGAAAAAGAAAACATTATAAATTATATAGAAGAAAATAAAATAAAAAATGTAGAATTAATTCCACATACAAGCAAAATAGAAGAATATTATAGGGAAGCAGAATTATTCGTATTTACATCTAAGATGGAAGGTTTTGGAATGGTTTTACTTGAGGCTATGTCTTATGGTATTCCATGCATTTCTTTTGATTGTCCTAGTGGACCCAGGGACATTATAAATAATGAGGTAAATGGTTTTTTGGTGCCATGTTATGATAAGTCGAAATTTTCTAATTATATTTATAAATATGTTACAAGCAATCAAAGCATAAAAGAAAATTTTAGTAGAGGCGCTAAAGAAACAATAATACAATGGGATAATAATGAAATCATAAATAAATGGGTTGATGTATTTAGAAAAATCGGATGAGAGTTTTTGGATTCAATGAATTATAATTTTTGATAAAAATGCGAGTGTAAATTTGATTTTAGAGCAATTGGTTTTGGATAAGGGGTATTGGATAATGAATAGTTTGGTATCTGTAATTGTACCTATCTATAATGTTGAAAAATATTTGGAAAGATGTATAAGCTCTATATTGGAACAGTCATATAACAATATAGAAGTAATTCTTGTTGATGATGGATCTAATGATGGTTGTCCTATTATATGTGATAAGTTTGAAAGAAAAGATGCAAGGGTTAAGGTAGTCCATAAACCAAACGGTGGGCTAAGTAGTGCCAGAAATGCCGGATTAGAGCAAATGAAAGGCGAATACATTACATTTATAGATAGTGATGATTGGGTTGAAGTAAATTTTGTTGAAAGAATGGTTGAGGCTATATCTAAAAGTAAAGTTGATGTAGTTCAGTGCGGATATTGTAAAAAGAATGATGATAATGTTGTATATGTTAGTACATTAACGAATGAAATTGTATATGGTAAAGATAAAATATTGAAATCTTTTTTTGTTACACAAAATTATCAAACAATGGCATGCATGAAACTTTATAAGAGCGAAATTTTTAGAAAAATTAAATTTCATGAAGGCAAGAACAACGAGGATACAATATATTTTGCTGATTATATTGATAAAGTTAATTCTATTCAAGTGATTAATGATGTTTTGTATAATTATTATGTTAATACTAATAGTATAATGCATTCGGAATTAACGAAGAGAAAGGTAGAAGATGCCTATTTTTCTGGAGAATATATGTTAAAAAAGTGCGAAGAAAAATATCCAGAATTTACTCTATATATGCGAAGAAATATTTGCGATTTTAGTATAGGATTATATATGCAGGCTGATAATAGTCAAAAACAATTAAAAAAAGAAATTTATAAGAAATTTAAAAATAATTATATTTTATTGGTTAAGTCTAGTTGTTTGGATATAAAAAAAAGATTAAAATTTTGGCTCTTTTACAAAAACCAATTTTTGACTTCTAAATTTTGGAGGATAAAAAAAAGTTTATGAAAAAAATAGTATTTGTAATTGGATCATTGGAAAATGGTGGGGCAGAGAGAGTTGTATCTGTTTTAACAAACTTTTTAGCGGAAAAAAATGAAGTACATATTGTTACAACAATGGAAGATAAAATTGATTATGAAATAAATGATAAAGTTACGTACAAGTATATAATGGATGATTATGAAAATGAACAAGGAATCAAAAAAAATTTTTTTAGAATTTTTGCTCTTCGTAATTATTTCAATACAATAAAACCTGATGTAATTATTTCCTTCTTATGGGCGACAAACATTGTTTCTATTTTAGCTTGTATGTTTACTAAACACAATCTTATTCTTTCTGAGAGAAATGATCCAAATCATGAGCCAACTAGTACTAAATGGAGAATGATTAGAAATTGTTTATTTAGACTTAGAAAAAGAAATTATTTTGTATTTCAAACGCAGTATGCGCAAAGTTGTTTTTCAAGTAGAATTAGAAAAAAAAGTCAAGTGATATTTAATCCTATAAAAAATAATTTACCAAAAGTATGTAAAGAAGAACGTGAAAAAAAAATTGTTTGTGTTGCACGGTTTGTTAGTGAGAAAAATATAGATATGCTCTTACGAGCATTTAAAAAAATATCATATAAAGAGCCTGATTTTGAATTACATTTGTATGGTAGAGGACCTCTTGAACAAGAACTTAAAGCGGAAACAAAAAAATTAGGTATAGAAAAAAAAGTTATTTTTAAAGGGTTTTCAAAAAATATACATGATGAGATTCGTAACGCTACAGTATTTGTATTACCGTCAAATTATGAGGGGATTTCAAATGCAATGTTAGAGGCACTGGCGATAGGAATTCCGTCTATATGTACAGATTGTCCTGCATATGGAACTCGAGAGTTTATACAAGATGGTTATAATGGGTATTTAATTAATGTAGGAGACGAAGAAAGTCTTTATGAAAAATGTATGTGTTTAATTGAGAATAAAGATATTAGAGATAGATTTTCTTTGTCATCTGTTAAAATTAATGAGTTGTTAAATGTTACTAAAATTTGTAATCAGTGGGAAGAATTTATAAATAGAATTATTTAAAACTATATAAAGAATGGTTGTTGGTAGAAAAAATGAAATTTGTAATTAATAAGAAAAAGAATTATATGTCGTTTGGACTTATATATTTTTATTTAATCAACTGTATTATTGGATGGGTGTTATATACCATCAGAAATGTAAAAAATTATAATATAGTGTTAGTATCTTGGTGGATTAATATCATTTTTTTGGTTTCTTTCTATAGCTTTTTTAGAATAATAGGAAAAATAGGACTTCAACATATTATTTTGATGGTATGTTTTTTGTTTAATTTTGGACAGACGTTCATGTGGTCATTAGGGATTCACTCAGACAATGAAATTGGGAAAACAAAGTTATACAGTAACTATAAAATTCCTAATAATGTAGAAATCTATAGAGGAATTATTTATTCTGGATGGTGCTTTTTAGCTCTATTAATTGGCATGACACTCATATTAGGAATTAAAAAGCAAAATAATTTGAAACAAAGAAAAGATATAATGCTAGTTGTTTATAAGGTATCTATTTGTTTGGCCTGGGTTGTAGTTCCATTGACCTTTGTAAAAATTTTTATTACAATTTCATTCTCTTTGATAAATGGATATGCTTCTCTTTATTATGGAGGATTTGTATTGCCCCCATTTTTAGATTTTGCAGAAAAATTGTTCTTTCCTGTTATTATAGGAATATTATTGGGAAGTGAATATAAAACTGTAAAAATAATTTATACAATTTTTGGAGCTTTTGTATTACTATATTGTGTTGCTGGAGAAAGAGGAAATTGGTTCTATGATTTATTAGTTCTTTTATGGTTACATCATAATTATTATAAAAAGATGGATATAAAGAAAATGCTAAAATTATTTTTGATTTCTTTTTTGGCATTATATTTAATTGGTGCTGTAGTAGATTTAAGACAATATGGACTTGGAAATGTTTCTGTTGATACATTTATAAGTGCAATGAGTCTAGGAAATAATCCGATTATACGTTTCATTATGGAAATGGGGGGAAGTCTTGGTGTTACTATTGTTGTTTTAGGGATAAATATATCTGCTTTTCCTGTAAAAAATAGTTTTTTAGCGGCTCTATTAGGATCAGTTTCAACAAAACTCGCCAATATACTAGGAGTACCGGTAGTATATTTAAGTAACTATTTGTCACAAAATATTTTAAAAATTACGTATGGAGCTGGTTTTAACCTTTTTGCAGAGACTTATGTAAATGGTAGTGTGCTGTACATGGTGTTATTTGGAGCCTTTTTTGCTTTGTTGCTTGGAGACAATTGCGGAAAAGAATATAGTTTTAAAGCCTATATTTCTATTATAATAACTCCAATAATTTGCTCTGGATTTAGAAATGAAAGTCTTTCTTTACTAAAGAACTTAGTGCAAGTGGGTATTTTATATCCTTTAGCGATTATGCTGATTTATAAAATAATTGCAATGAGGAAGAGAGTGTGGATTCCTAAATGAATAAGAGATTAAAATGGAATAATATATCTATATTGATATATCAAATTTTGGCTGTTTTAGTTGGTTTAGTTTTACCTAGACTAATATTAAATGAATATGGATCACAGGTGAATGGATTAGTGTATTCTATTTCTCAAATGTTATCGGTAGTTTCATATTTTGATTTTGGAATTTCAGCGGTTGCACAGGCTGCTTTATATGGTCCAATAAAGAAAAGAAATAACAATCAAATTTCACTTATATATTGTGCAATTGAAAAATATTTTCGCATTATTACATATTTCCTTTTGGGATATGTTTTTGTTTTATGTATTTATTATTCTGTGTCACAAAATGACAGCTATAGCATGGTATATACAAGTACTTTAGTTTTAGCTATTTCTGTAAGTACAATTGGTCAATATCTTTGGGGCGTTAGTAATCAAGTATTGTTAGCAGCAGATCAAAAAATTTATTTATATACCTTTTTGAATTGTTTTACTACTATACTTAATGCCTTATGTACTTTTGGCTTAATATATATACATCAGAGTATTCAATGTGTTAAGCTTGTATCTTCTTTAATTTATTTAATAAGACCTATAATCCTTCAAATTTATGTAAATAAAAAGTATAATATTCAAAAAGTGAAGAGTGCTTCTTTAAATGCAATTGAGGGAAAATGGTCTGGATTAGTGCAACATTTAGCAACAACATTGACTTCTTCGTTAGATACAATTGTTTTGACTTTAAGATCTACGATGACAAATGTTTCTATTTATAATGTATATGCTTTTCCTTTAAATGGAATTAGAGTGTTGGTTGAAAGCGTCAGTGGAGGTTATAAAAGTTATTTAGGAAATTTATTAGTCGATGAAGATAGAGGTAAAGTAGAAAAAGAATTTGCAAAATTTGAATTAGGGATTCATTTTATAGGAACCATTTTTTTAGCAACTGCAACAAAAATGCTTGTATATTTTATTAATATATATACACGAGGGGTTAATGATGCAAATTATAATAATAAATTGTTCGCTATGTTAATGATTTGGGCGTACTTTATAATGATAATTCGAATTCCATACACAACAATAGTTAATGCAGCAGGTCATTTTAAACAGACGCAAAAATATTCGATTATAGAAGTTATTATAAATGTAGTTATATCATTTTGTGCAGTAGCTAAGTTGGGGTTAATTGGAATTACTATAGGTACCTGTTTAGCTGTTGGATATAGAATGATTGCATTTGTGGCTTATTTAAAACAAAGTATTTTATATAGAAGTATAAGAAAATTTGTAAAGCTTATATGTATTGATCTTATGGTCTATTTAATATTTATAATATTAACATATAAGATAGAAATTAAGGTTGTTAATTACTTCTATTGGTTCGTGGCTGCATGCTTATTTGCGATATGTACTGGTATCATTTATTTTGCCATATTTTGGGGGCTAAAAAATATTGAAAAGTGTTTGACTGAAAGGATAAAATGATTAGGTGAAATATATGCTTAGGAAATTATATAAAATTATGAGAAAAAAATTTATTCCCATGTCTCAATATCCAGATTATTTAAGAAAAAGTGGAATGAAAATAGGTGAAAATTGTGAAATATTTAAGTCTGCTAATTTTGGGAGTGAACCATATTTAGTTACGTTGGGTAATCATGTGCGAATTAATGATGGAGTAAAGCTTATAACTCACGATGGTGGATATTGGGTGCTGCGTAGTGAGTATGCAGGTTATGGAAAAGAGTTTTGTAAGGCGGATTATATAAATAGTATAGTTGTTGGAAATAATGTTCATATTGGTACTAATGCGATTATTATGCCGGGAGTTGTGATTGGTGACAATTCAGTTATTGCATGTGGAGCGGTTGTAACCCATAATGTTCCAGCTAATTCTGTTGTAGGTGGGGTTCCAGCTAAAGTTATAGAGTCTTTATCGGAGTATGCAGATAAGGCGAGGAAAAAGGCTATTCCTACTTTTGGCATGGATGCTGAGAAAAAAAAGAAATATATATGTTCTATAATGGATAATTAAAAATAGAAATCTGTAAGATTAAATTGTTTTATAACAATTATTGCTTGTTGTGAATGGTTTATTCATATATACGGTTCGATAAAGTGCTAGGTTATTTTATTAAATTATTATGTTTTAGCCTGAGGGATGCTATCGGAGAAAAGAGCATATGGTGACTTTCTACAGTATAGTTAATTGTGTTTTTGGTAGTAAGAAGTATGACAGAAAAATTTATAATATGACTTAATCGGAGAATGAGGTATGAGAAAATATATTGAATTAAAAAATAAAACAATTTTAGTTACTGGCGCTGCTGGTTTTATAGGCTCCAATTTGGTTATGAAATTACTTAGTCAAGAATGCCCGATACATATTGTTGGGATTGATAATTTGAATGATTATTATGATGTGTCAATTAAAGAGTATCGACTTAAGCAAATTGAATCATTAGTGGAGAAAAATTCAGGTTCAGTATGGAAATTCATAAAAGGATCTATTGCGGATAAAAAAATGGTTGATGAAGTTTTTTCAGAGTATAAACCGTCTGTTGTAGTGAATTTAGCGGCCCAGGCTGGGGTTCGTTATTCCATCACCAACCCAGATGTTTACATCGAATCCAATCTCATTGGTTTTTATAATATTTTGGAAGCATGTCGTCATTCTTATGATAATGGAGAGTGTGGAGTGGAACATCTTGTTTATGCATCATCTTCTTCTGTATATGGAAGTAATAAGAAAGTTCCGTATTCAACTGATGATAAAGTAGATAATCCAGTTTCTTTATATGCAGCAACGAAAAAGTCTAATGAGTTGATGGCTCATGCTTATAGTAAGCTTTACAATATTCCATCTACTGGACTTCGTTTCTTTACAGTATATGGTCCAGCTGGAAGACCAGACATGGCATACTTTGGATTTACTAATAAACTTCTTGCTGGTGATACAATTCAGATTTTTAATTATGGAAATTGTAAGCGTGACTTCACATATGTTGATGATATTGTTGAAGGTGTAAAACGCGTAATGCAAGCTCCACCAGAAAAGAAAAAGGGAGAAGATGGACTTCCAATACCACCATATAAGGTTTATAACATTGGAAATAGTCATCCAGAAAATCTTTTAGAATTTGTGGATATTCTTCAGCAAGAATTGATTCGTGCAGGGGTGCTTCCGGAAGATTATGATTTTGAAGCACATAAAAAGCTAGTTCCGATGCAGCCTGGGGACGTACCGGTAACTTATGCAGATACATCTGCGTTGGAAGAAGATTTTGCTTTTAAACCGAGTACCAGTTTACGGGATGGACTTCGGAAGTTTGCAGAATGGTATAAAGAATTCTATCAGGTATAATAGAAGGAGGAACAAGAGAACATGAAAATTGCAGTTGCGGGAACAGGATATGTTGGGTTATCAATTGCCACTTTGCTGTCTCAGCATCATGAGGTAATGGCTGTTGATATAGTGGCTGAAAAAGTTGAGTTAATTAATAAAAGAAAATCTCCAATTCAAGATGAGTACATTGAAAAATACTTAGCTGAAAAGGAATTGAATTTGACAGCCACTTTAGATGCAGAGGTGGCATATAAAGATGCTGATTTTGTAGTAATTGCTGCTCCAACAAACTATGATAGTAAAAAAAATTTTTTCGATACATCAGCTGTAGAAACAGTAATTAAACTTGTGATTCAGTACAATCCTGATGCGATTATGGTAATTAAGTCTACTATTCCAGTTGGATTTACAGCCAGTGTAAGAGAAAAATATCATTGCGATAACATTATTTTTAGCCCAGAATTTCTTCGTGAATCTAAGGCACTGTATGATAATCTTTATCCATCACGAATCATTGTTGGAACAGATGTGGAAAATGCCAGACTTGTAAAAGCAGCAAATGCATTTGCATCTCTTTTGCAGGAAGGGGCTATTAAAGAGAATATTGATACTTTGATTATGGGATTCACAGAGGCAGAAGCAGTAAAATTATTTGCTAATACATACCTTGCTCTTCGAGTTTCTTATTTTAATGAACTTGATACTTATGCTGAAATGAAAGGGTTGAATACGCAGCAGATTATTGATGGTGTTTGCCTTGACCCACGTATTGGATCTCATTATAATAATCCTTCTTTTGGATATGGAGGATATTGTTTACCAAAAGACACAAAACAGCTTTTAGCCAATTATGCAGATGTTCCAGAAAACTTAATTGAGGCAATTGTAGAGTCAAATCGTACAAGAAAGGATTTTATTGCTGATCGTGTATTAGAAATCGCAGGCGGTTATGAAGCTAATAGTGCTTATGACCAGAGCTTGGAAAAAGAGGTAATTATTGGCGTATATCGTTTGACAATGAAGTCGAACTCCGATAATTTCCGTCAGAGTTCAATCCAGGGTGTTATGAAGCGTGTTAAAGCAAAAGGTGCAACAGTAGTAATTTATGAGCCTTCTCTGGAAAATGGAACAACTTTCTTTGGAAGTAAGGTTGTAAATGATCTCGCAAAATTCAAAGAAATGAGTCATGCGATTATTGCAAATAGATATGATAGTTGTTTGGATGATGTACAGGAAAAGGTTTATACTAGAGATATTTTTAGAAGAGATTAAAAACATGTACTGTGGTGAGCGTTAGAGTCTTGCCACAGTATTCTGGATTTATAGCATAATAAATTTATTCTGGAAGAAAATAACTATTTTGCATTGCTAGTAAAATAAGGAGAGAAAAAATTTTATGTGCGGAATCGTATCCTACACCGGCCATTCCCAGGCCGCGCCCATCCTTCTGGATGGTTTATCGAAACTGGAATACCGCGGCTATGACTCAGCCGGTCTTGCCGTTCGTGACGGTGAGAACAAAACGAAAATCGTAAAGGCGAAAGGCCGTCTGAAAGCTTTATCAGAGAAAACCGATCATGGCCATGCCTTGGCTGGTACCTGTGGTATCGGTCACACCCGCTGGGCCACCCACGGCGAACCTTCTGAGACAAATGCTCATCCTCATACCTCCGATGATGGAAATGTGGTGGGCGTTCACAATGGTATCATTGAGAATTATCAGGAACTGAAGAATAAGCTTCTTCGCAAGGACTATGAGTTCTATTCTTCCACAGACACCGAAGTGGCAGTGAAGCTCATCGATTACTATTACAAGAAATACGAGCATACTCCGGTGGATGCCATCAACCATGCCATGGTCCGTATCCGTGGCTCCTATGCCCTGGCGGTCATGTTCCAGGATTATCCCGGGGAGATTTATGTTGCCCGTAAGGACAGTCCTATGATTATCGGCGTGGAGAACGGAGACTGCTATGTGGCTTCTGATGTTCCGGCGATTCTGAAATATACCCGCAATGTTTATTACATCGGAAATCTGGAGATGGCACGTCTGGCAAATGGGACTGTTACCTTTTACAATCTGGACGGAGATGAGATTGAGAAAAAGCCAACGCAGATCAAATGGGATGCAGAAGCAGCTGAAAAAGCAGGCTACGAGCATTTCATGCTGAAGGAGATCCATGAGCAGCCAAAAGCCGTTCGGGATACGCTGAATTCCGTATTAAAGGATGGTGCTATTGATCTGTCTTCTGTGGGACTTACTGAGGAAGAGCTTCAGTCCTTTTCCCAGGTATATATTGTGGCATGTGGTTCTGCCTATCATGTAGGTGTGGCATGTCAGTATGTGCTGGAGGATCTGGCGCAGCTGCCGGTACGTGTGGATCTGGCATCTGAGTTCCGTTACCGCAGCATGCCTCTGGATCCCAACGGTCTGGTGATCGTGATCAGCCAGTCCGGCGAGACTGCAGACAGCCTTGCAGCCCTCCGTCTTGCGAAAAAGAAGGGGCTGAAAACCCTTGGAATTGTCAATGTGGTGGGAAGCTCCATTGCCCGGGAAGCAGATAATGTATTTTATACCCTTGCCGGTCCGGAGATTGCAGTTGCCACAACGAAAGCCTACAGCACCCAGCTGATCGCAGGCTATTGCCTTGCCGTTCAGTTTGCGCTGGTGCGGGGATGTATTTCCCAGGGGCGTTATCAGGATCTTATCTCCCAGCTTCAGTGTCTTCCTGAGCAAATCCAGAAGATCCTGGACGACAAGGAGCGGATCCAGTGGTTTGCTGCCAAACAGGCCAATGCCAGGGATGTGTTTTTCATCGGACGTGGACTTGATTATGCCATCAGCCTGGAAGGCAGCCTGAAAATGAAAGAGATCAGTTACATCCATTCTGAGGCTTACGCTGCAGGAGAGCTGAAGCATGGCACCATCAGTCTCATTGAGGACGGCACTCTTGTGATCGGTGTGCTCACCCAGTCTGAGCTTTATGAGAAAACCATTTCCAATATGGTAGAGTGTAAAAGCCGCGGAGCTTATCTCATGGGGCTGACTACCTATGGAAATTATAATATTGAAGATACGGCTTCCTTTACCGTTTATGTTCCAAAGACAGAGGAGTGCTTTGCCACAAGCCTTGCGGTGATTCCGTTACAGCTTATGGGATATTACGTCAGCGTGGCAAAGGGACTTGACGTGGATAAGCCGAGAAATCTGGCAAAGAGTGTTACAGTAGAGTAAATTTGCAGCAGTTTTATGGGTGCGGTGAGCAGAAACGGCAGATGTTTTTCGGGGGGAAAACAACAGGATGAGGTTATAAAAATGGGAAAATATTTTGGTACAGATGGCTTCCGCGGAGAGGCAAATGAAAACCTGACAGCAGATCATGCATATAAAGTAGGCCGTTTTCTCGGCTGGTATTACGGAGAACTGAAACGTCAGAACGGTGATGACACTCCGGCACGTATCATAATAGGAAAGGATACCCGCCGTTCCAGCTATATGTTCGAGTATACACTGGTTGGCGGACTGGTGGCTTCCGGTGCAGATGCATATCTTCTCCATGTCACGACCACACCTTCTGTGGCTTATGTGGCAAGAGTGGATGAATTTGACTGCGGTATTATGATTTCCGCAAGCCATAATCCATATTTCGACAATGGAATCAAGCTGATCAACGGAAACGGGGAGAAGATGGACGAGGAGACCATTTCCCTTGTGGAAGCCTATCTGGATGGCAATCTGGAAGTCTTCGGGCAGAAATGGGAGGAGATTCCTTTTGCAAAGAAGGAAAAAATCGGCTGTACAGTAGACTATGTTTCCGGAAGAAACCGTTACATAGGGTATCTGATCTCTCTGGGTGTCTATTCCTTCCGCGGCGTGAAGGTGGCGCTGGACTGTGCCAACGGAAGCTCCTGGAACATTGCCAAGGCTGTTTTTGACGCTCTTGGCGCCAAAACCTACGTGATCAACGCCCAGCCGGATGGCACCAACATCAACAACAATGCCGGTTCTACCCATATTGAGGGACTGCAGAAATACGTGGTAGACAACGGGATGGACGTTGGTTTTGCCTACGACGGCGACGCAGACCGCTGCCTTTGCGTAGATGAGAAAGGCAACGTGATCACCGGCGACCACATTCTGTACATCTATGGAAAATACATGAAAGAACGAGGCAAGCTGCTGACCAACACAGTGGTAACCACCGTCATGTCCAACTTCGGCCTCTACAAAGCCTTTGACGAGCTGGGAATCGGTTATGCGAAAACCGCTGTTGGAGATAAATACGTATATGAATACATGATGAAAAACGGCTGCCGCATCGGAGGCGAGCAGAGCGGACATATTATCTTCAGCAAATATGCAAGCACTGGCGATGGAATCCTCACCAGCCTGAAGATCATGGAAGTCATGATGGCAAGAAAGAAGAAGCTCAGCGAACTGGCAGAAGGATTTACGGTATATCCGCAGGTGCTCACCAATGTGAGAGTAACCGATAAGAAGGCCGCACAGGACGATGTGGACGTGCAGGCAGCGGTGAAGAAGGTTACAGAGGAACTGGGGGATACCGGCAGAATCCTGGTCCGCGAGTCCGGAACAGAGCCGGTAGTGCGTGTTATGGTGGAAGCTGAAAGCGAAGAAGTCTGCCAGAAATATGTGGATATGGTTGTGGGAGTAATTGAAGAGAAAGGGTATGTGACTGGTTAAAAGCTAGATACCGTGGAAGCTGCCGCCCGGCACACGCCGAGCGGCGGTGGTGTATATAAGATAAGCTATAAATTAAATATAATAATTGGTTTTAGAGTGATAATGATTATAGTCGGTTAAAAAAGTTGAGTACTAAACTTTTTTGACTGTATGATTTAGTCGAGTATAATTATGGCACAAGTTCTCAAGTATAAAAAGGGACTTGGTTTCTACCGTTTACAGATAAACAGGTACTGATTATTGAGGATTAACACTGATTTTGGAGGGCTGTTTGAAGGAGGATGCCTATATTAGAAGAGTCGAGAGTAAGATTGGACAGAACAAATTATAAAAGTAATAATATGTTGCGGCACATGCTTGTAGGTGTTATTAATATTGTTGTGAAAAACACCTACTTAATTGTGTCGCGATATTGTTTTATAAGTTGCTTTTCTTTTTATAAAATTGCAAGATTGTATCTGTTGCAGAAATTAAATATAATATTTGGGTATCTTTTAGTGAACTACACATTGCATTGTACAGATCAACACATTGCTTGACGTAGTAGATTTTATTTGCTGGTCTATAAATATTAATTCCACCGAGTCGTAAATCTAATATTAAATTTTTCATGCTATGGATCAATTGTTGCAGTTTTAGGCAAAGATCATCACATAGAATATTTTTTTTATAGTAGACAAGACATAATCTAGAGAATAGTTCCTGATCAGTTACCCCGTAAAGTTTCCATAATTGATACACCCAATTATTTCCTTCAGTTGAAAGCATATTTAATTTTTCTTCGTCATCTTTACTAATGATATCAGGAATTTTTAAATATTCATTGTATCTATACCATACTTCTAACCAACCAGTTAACTGTTGAAGAAAATAAATTTGTGCATCTTTGGCGGCTCTTAACAAGTGTTCTTCTAATCCATATTTTTCGTTTAAAACAGTGATAATGTCTTTTTGGGTATATAATTTTCGGTAATGAAACCAAGAATCTCTAAAATTTGTATTACTTTCTTCAGGATAATAAAGACCTAAAGCATCATATAATTCTTGGATTATATGAAATTGCATTCCAAAATCAGCAATAGCCTCGGCACATTCCGATTTTATTGCCATAATTTCTTCATCATCGTAAGAGATTGTTTGCTTCACTTGGAAAGTCCCCACTTTCTACTGAAATCATCTAAAATATCACTTGTAAAATCATAATCACGGTCTTTAAACATTATTGGTTCATATCTATTATTCATTTGCATTTTTCCGCCACGTCTATCGGGAATGGACTGTTGTTTATTATAATTTAATGCGTTATTTACCATCATTCTATTAAATTCTTTATCCTCTTCTGTGAAGACATTTTCAATAATTATCTTTTCCATAATATATACCTATGTGTTTGAAATAAAAAAGTTTACTGGTTAAGTTCTAAATTTCGAAATTCTTTAATCTTTTTTAAGAGATATTGAGAATCTATATTTTCTTTTTGCAGTTCTGTTTTTAGCAAGTCTATTTCATGTGCTGTATCAGAAATGCTGGTGTGATCTAAATATATTTTAAAATCCTTTAAAAGTTGTTTAATTGCTCGCTGACGTATTAGAGCTAAAATGGTTTTTAATTCTTGATCCATAACAGCTTCGTCAATTTTATTTTCTTTTCGTAAGGCTTCCATTTTGTCATAGAAGCAAAGACAACTATAAAATTGCTCTTCATTTTTTACGTAATATTCTTTGTCATCACGCAATTCAAAGTTTTCTACTAGAATATTGTTTTGACATGTGATCAACATACATTGATCTATTAGCTCAAAAATATATTTATCTTTGGTCAATTTCACAGCACCTCTATTCACTGGAATATAAGCAATCCTGGCATACATATTTCAATTTCTGGTTTTCCCCAGAAGGCCTCAAAATTCGAATTTTACTAGAAAAATTTTGGCAAAATGAACATTTAATTGATAATTCATTTAAATCAACTGTTAGACCTATTTCAGCGGGAATGACGAAAGGTCTATTGCTATGTAGAGAATCTGATAATTCATTTATTTCATCTTGTAAATATCTAGAAATATCGAATCTTATGTCGGATATTTGGTTTGAAAATTCAGAAAGGAAAAAGAACTTTAAATTAGAATTTTTTCTTTCCCCTAGTAAATCATTTAAAATTTGATAACAGCCAAAATAACCTAAATGCTTTTTCTTCTTATTTTCTAGTAAAATATCATCTTCGTATATTCCGCTAATATTTGCGATAATAATATCACAAGGCTCTAAACATTTTATCATTTGTTCATAAGTATGTTTCTCTGTAATAGATGTATCTGATGTATATCCAATAATTTTACTAGAACCATTTTTAGTCAAACACTCAAATGTACATCCAAAAGTATGATTAAAGAATTCTCCATTTTTATTAGTTTCATGACAAGTCGGAAAAAGGTTTATTATAATATCATCTTCAATATGAATGCTTTTTCTCTGACTTATATCAATTGAATAAAGCTTATTATATTTATCGTCAAATCCGCTTTGTTTTTCTGCTAAAATTTGCATAGTTTGGTATGTTACAGGATCAAAGTACCATGATATCCTATGAGGCGTAATTTCTTGCTTATCTACATTGTATGATTGACAATTCCAATCATATTTGTAATTTTTATACTTTGATGAAGCGTTATAGTGTAAATCATCTAATAGACGAATGTCATTAGAATGATCTATGTGTTCATGTGTAACAATGACATAATCTACATCTAAAACAGAGTAGCCAGCTTGATGCAAATTTTGAACAAATAAATAGCCTGGATCAACAACAATTCCAATACCATTCCAACGTAGATAGAATCCGCCGCCACTATAATTAATGGATTTTCCAGCATAATTCAACAATATAGGTGTTGATGAACTGAAAGATTTCAACACAATTAAACAATTTCGCTCTTGAAAATGTCGTCTTTTATAACTATCTAAATATAAATCAACAGGTTTTTCCTTTTCCTGTAACAATTGTTTAATATTATCTGGAAGAGAAAAAGAATTTCTGGTTTCTAATCTTCCTTTGTTTTTGGAAAGAAAGTGTTCAAGTTCCTGCCAAAAATAAGTTTCGCAAGAAATACAGGTTACGCATAGGTTACAATTTATTTTGATATTTTTGCAATTACTCAAATACTTTAATTGATCATCTGGATTATCTAATTCAAATATATCGCGTGTCTTATTCCATATTTCTCTTTTTCGGGTTTCTATGTCTAAACTATAGCAATTTTGTGAATCATTAAATTGCGATTCCACAAAATTGACGTCATATTCGGGAAGTTTTTTCGCTGGTTGAATCCAGTATTTAAAAATGTAATCATAAAATGGAAATAAGCAGGTATTTTTCATAGATAATTTCACCCTATAATCTATTTTTTTTAATGAATAAGATACACCACAATATATAAACATTTTTATTCTAACACAATTGTACATGAAAATAAAGAAAAATAATTATAAATTAGGCAAAATTTAGTTGCTAAAATTTTTTAAACTTTATCATTCATATAGCTTTTGTCAAAAAATTATTATACATATATCAAAATATAGATTGAAAGATAGAAATAAATATTATATAATCTGTAAAATTAACACGAAAATAAGGAGAGAAAAATATAAAATTGACAAATAGAAATGTATAGATGATAATCTTGCTAAGGGGATAAGGGCAAATAGAGTCTTGATAGAAGGGGAAAAATGGAACAAGTTAAAAAAGGGTTTTGTATGGTATTTTGATCTTGGTTACGCTATTTATATTTAGAATAGCATGGTTGGATGTGGGTACAGGGGAGAAAATATTTGCATTTTTAGGGCAATGTGCAACAGGCATACCTGGGTTAATGGGGTGGTACAATTCAATTCAGGAAGAAAAAAAGAAAACTGACGCAGGAGAACAGAAGAATGACCGCGAAAAAAAGGTAAATCTAAAAGTCATAAGGCTTGTGGTGGTGATCAATGTTATAGTTGGTTCAGCAAATTCAACTCTTGCGATGATTTATAATGAGTGGAAAAGTGTGGTTTTAGAAAACAACCCAAATATAGAAAGTGCTAATCTGGTAGATATGGTACCTTCGGTTATGCTAACTTGGACAAATGATATATACTTGATTCAATATAAAGAAGAGGCAAACGTAGCTTCTTTAGACGATGTAAGCATTATAAATGCTTTAGAAAGATATGCTAAACGTTTCATAAATGGAGAAGATACGTGCCCGATTCGTAAATCGGTTGAGGATTTGGAAACAGGACTTTATGGTGAATTGATAAAAGAAGCCAATGGATATCAAGAAGACAGGAATAAAATCAGTTCAGAAAAGTTAAAAAAATATAGCATTTGGGAAGAGGTAGACTGTCGAAAAAGAGCTAATGAAATAGCAGAAGAGGCCGACAATTTGAAAATTCTTGGGACACTATATAAGTTGCGGGAAGCATCTATTGCTTTGGATATATCAGAAGAGGAATGCTTAAAGAAAAGTCTACGATATCTGATTGCTGCATTGAGCCTTGCTTATTATGACGAGTATGGAGATGATTATATTATAAGTATTTGGAGAGAAATTGCAGATACTTATGAGAGACTCAGTAATTCAGGATACTTAGATGACGGAGAAGCACAGGTTACAAGGAAAATCGCGGATGTTATAAAAAAATATAGATGTAACTAGCTAATGTAACTACTCAGTAATAATAAATAAAAGGAAATCAGAAGCTGCGTGGTCGACCTGTGATAGTTTCTGATTTATTAATGGTCAAGTTCAATATAAAAATAGATTTATTAAAATTTAATAAAACTTATTAAATAAATTTCATACTTTTCCAATATATTTCTCTTCCAGAAACGGAAACAGTATGCTATCCTATATACATCATAAGAGTTTCAAACCTACATAAGCTCTTCTGAAAAACAAATCATAGAAGGTGGTGAAATCCATGGGAAGAAATGATATCATCACAAAAGAGTACATGGAGGACACAGAGGTATTTGCGGATGTGTTCAACCATATGATTTACAAAGAAAAGGTCATTGACCCTAAGAATTTGAAGGAACTGGATACGGTGAACGTTACAGGCATTGGGGTCTGTCCCCATAAATGCAGAGTGAAATTCCTAAAAGTTTTCTAAAAAACTTATTAAATAAATTTCATACTTTTCCAATATATTTTCCTTCCAGAAAAGGAAACAGTATGCTATCCTATATACATCATAAGAGTTTCGAACCTACATAAGCTCTTCTGAAAAACAAATCATAGAAGGTGGTGAAGTCCATGGGAAGAAAGGATATCATCACGAAAGAGTACATGGAGGACACAGAAGTATTTGCGGATGTGTTCAACCATATGATTTACAAAGGAGAAAAGGTCATTGACCCTAAGAATTTGAAGGAACTGGATACGGCGAATGTAATTATTCCATATGGAGCTGACGGGGCGGAGGTGCCATATCAGAAATACAGAGATGTGTTTAAGATCCTGTGTGCTATGGAAGATGAAAATGCGGTGTATCTGCTCCTGGGAGTGGAGAACCAATCCAATGTTCATTATGCAATGCCAGTGAAAAATATGGTTTACGATTCGCTGGAATATGCAGCGCAGGTACAGAAAGCAGAGGCTTCTCATAAAAAAGCGCGGAAGGAGAAAGATCCTAAAGAGAAGAAACCAGATTCCGCAGAGTTTCTTTCAGGCTTTTACAGAGAAGACAGGCTGCTTCCAATTATAACAGTAGTAGTGTATTTCGGGGCTGATAGTTGGGATGCACCCAGGTCGCTGCATGAGATGTTAATTGTACAGGACGAAAGCATATTGTCATTGGTTCCTGACTATCGGATTAATCTGATTGCACCAGGGGAGATGAGTGAAGAGGAGTTGGAGCATTTTACTTCTAATTTTCGTGAGGTAATGCAGTTTATTAAGTATTCAAAAGATACAGAGAAGCTGAGCCAGCTTGTGGAGGAGAATACTGCATTTGAAACTATGGACAGGAAGGCTGTTCGTGTAATGGAGGAGATGACTGGAATGAAGATAGAAAAAGAAGTTGAGGAAGAAAAGGTGAATGTTTGTAAAGCAATTCAAGGGATTGAAGAAAGAGGACGTGCTGCTGGAAGGTCTGAGGGAATCCAGATTGGTGCAGAGCATGAGCAGCGACTTACCAAATCTCTGCTAAAAGACAACCGCATTGACGACTTGAAGCGTGCCCTTGACGATCCTGCTTTTCGCCAAAAGCTCCTGGAAGAGTACGGAATTAACTAAACAGCTATAGAGGTTAGCATTGGGGTCTGTCCCCATAAAGGCAGAGTGATCTTGAGGGCAGAGAACGCTTTAGATATAAAAAGGCTGTTATTTTAATGGGAGCAAATGCAACTGGAAAGACAAGTCTTGGCAAGGCATTGCTTAAAATCATTACTTATATTAACACTGGAAATCCAGCTGTTTTATATGATATGGTAACAGGGAAGACTGGGGGATTTTCAATTGATTTTATAAATGAGGGATTTATATTACACAGGCTGACTGCCAAAGTTGATGTACCAGCATCTAATGTTGAATTTTCTTATAAAACTGCAAAAATCGATAAGATGGATTCTTATGAAAAATGTGTAGGAAAGCTGAGAGATCATACGGTGGAAGCAACGACTACAATGAATTCACTGAAGAAATTAATCGGGCCAGTAAGCTATCGTTTTGCATATCCTGAGATTGAAACTTCTATTATGCTGGATGATATTGATAGAGCGGTATTCTTAAAAACTTTACATGCGGTAATAGGAACATTGGATCCGACTCTGAGAGATGTGACAATTTCAAGAGATCTGAAGGATACTATTATAATAAGAAGAAAGGATACAGAAATCATTATTCAGGAGGGAAAACTCCTGAACAGAGAAGTGTTGTCCAGTGGAACCGCGGAGGGGATAGATGTAGCATTATTTTTAGCATCTATGCTGGCGAAGGATAAAACTTTCTATTATTGTGATGAACATTTTTCTTATATTCAAAGTGATATTGAAAAAAGAATTTTTGGATTAATGCTGGATCGTATTTCCAACAACGAGCAGCTGATTTTTACGACACATAATACAGATATGCTGGATCTGAATTTACCTAAGCATTCTTATATGTTCCTCCGTAAAAAAGTAGAGGATGGTGAATGCCAGGTATCAGTAATCTCAGCATCAGACATTTTGAAACGTAATACTGATAATATTCGCAATGCAGTTGAAAATGATGTGTTTGGCTCACTTCCGGATGATTCTTTGCTTGATGAATTGGAAATGGGGTGTGGGGATGAATAAGACATACGTTTATTACTGCGAGGGCGAGGATGACCAGAAACAAATGTGGCGCTTGTATTTGATACAGATGTAACTACAAATCTTGATGTGGTTAAGAAAAATATTGAAAATATCAAGAAGTATTGCCGCGGGGTGAAAATTATTTATCTGTTACAGGTGAAAAATCTGGAAGACGAATTGGTGCGTTGTACAGATGTGAAAACGGTAATGGAACTGACAAAGAGCAAATCACTCAGTAACTTTAAAACGGATTTTCGGAAAATGAAAGATGAGCAGTGTAGGAATACTTTAGACCGTCATAAGATTGACATTGACAGAATATGGACTACTAAGGCTCCAGATGAATTTAAGTTTGCGGAGAGAAACAGTGGATTAGTGAAAAAATGTTAAAATTATAAGAAGAATGGGCTTGTGAAAGGCAATGATGCATTTGAAATTATGGACAGGAAGGCTGTTCGTGTAATGGAGGAGATGACTGGAATGAAGATTGAAAAAGAAGTTGAGGAAGAAAAGGTGAATGTTTGTAAAGCGATTCAAGGGATTGAGGAAAGGGGACGAGCTGCTGGAATCGTGGTTGGAAGGTCTGAGGGAATCCAGATTGGCGCAGAGCATGAGCAGCGACTTACCAAATCTCTGCTAAAAGACAATCGTATCGACGACCTGAAGCGTGCCCTTGACGATCCTGCTTTTCGCCAGAAACTTTTGGAAGAGTATGGAA
>OLQH01000820.1_pt1 | contig 30203 bp, 29 predicted proteins | sample 1672671 | NCBI WGS metagenome assembly OLQH01 (sample SAMEA3136712, study PRJEB25190) | human gut metagenome
TAACCCATAATAGGGTTGGTGGTTGTGCTAAATATCATTGATACAGTACACTAGGCTCCTCCTTCTCTTTTGCGGCATATGTCCGGTTACAAAAATTGTGGCATATTCCCTGACGGTTTACAGTGGCATATTACAAAAACTATACAGTTACAGGTTTTAATATAATCAGTATATAGGAAATAACAAGGGAGGGCAACTATGAATGGCGGAAAAGAGAAGGAAACAGCAGAACGGTTCAGAAAATATCCGGTGATAAACCGGGAGATTTACCGGACAACCACCGGCGGGCACTGAAATTCTATGCCTCGGTGCGCCTTGATGTAAGGCGGATTAATATGATAAAAATCGGTGGGAACGGATCGGGAACAGAACCCGCCTGAAGGTGGTTAAAAATAAGGTGGCTCCGCCTTTTAAGGAAGCGGAGTTTGATATTATTTAAGGGACCGGAATTTCCAGGGAAGGGATATCCTGGATCTGGCAGCAAAAAATCATCAGACCACCCACGTCATCAGGCTGCGGTTAAAATATTTTAGTACCAGATACCATTCAGAGCATTCCGCACAGTGTCTGCGCCAGTTTTTCCTCCGGCTGGCTGCAGCCGTTTACACACCAATAGGTGAGCACGCTCCATAATCCGCCGGAATGGTAAGAAAGCCGGCAGTTAAGGACCTCCATATCCTCCCCACCGTCCGGCGTCTCCCGGAGAAAACTGTCGGGAAAGCTTCCGGGAGGAAAAAGCCAGGGCAGTCCGGGAAGGCTTTGCATGTAGGGAATAAAAATCAGGTGGGCAAGATTATTTTTGTTCAGAAGCTCCAGCAGAGAGGCGTAATCCTTCAAGCTCCTTTATTGTGATTTCCCGGAAGGGCTTTTGCTCCAGCAGGGAAAGAAGGCCGTCCGCCAGAAGCTTCTGGGAAAGGGCGGATGCGGGATGGGATTGTCCTTTTTTCATAGTATGGCTCCTGTCACATATATTTCATTTCTGTAGCACTATTCCCCGGAGGATTGCTTTTGGGGCAAGCTTCCTGTATGGTTTGATTATGACACATATGTGACAAGATGTATAGCAGGATAAGGAATACAGGCATTATGTGCCTTTCACTGGAGGGAATGCAATGAGAAAATATTATCTGGATAATATCCGTTGGAGCGTAATTGTGCTGGTGCTGGTTTTTCATGTGGTCAGCATATACTGCAGCTGCGGGGCGGTGATGAGCTATAATGCGCCTGGTATACCAGCCATGGATGCCATCGGTTATCTGATTTATCCCTGGTTTATGCCGCTTCTGTTTGTGGTCAGCGGTATATGCGCCCGCTTTTCCCTCAGCAAAAAGAGCGGAAGGGAATATATCCGGGAGAGGGTATGGCGGCTGTTGGTGCCTTTTGTTTCCTATCTGATTTTAATCGGGCCGCTTGCATCGGGGCTTTCCTTCCGGGTGAACCACATGGAGGAAGTATTTGCGGCATTGCCTGCGCCAATCATATTCTGCATCCGGATCGTTAATGGCATGGGCCCCTCCTGGTTCCTTCTTCAGCTTTTTGTACTGTCTTTGGTATTAGTGCTGTTTCGGAAAGCCGATAAAAAGGGGCGTCTTTCTGCGTGGGGCGAACGCTGTAGTATTCCTGTACTGCTGGCGTTTTATCTGCCGGTCCTGGGAGCGGCCCGGCTTCTGTATATTGCCTATACCTTCCGTATCGGACTGTATTTGCTTCTGTTCCTTTTGGGATATTATGTATTTTCTCATGACAGAGTCCAGCGGAGCCTGCAAAAGCACTGTATTCTGCTGCTTGCGGCGGGGCTTGCAGCAGGTGTGGCGCAGACGGCCGTTTCCTGGGGGAAGCCTTATCAGGCTGTGGTTAATAACTGGCTGGTGATGCTTTATACCTGGCTCATGATTCTGGCAATACTGGGAGCCGCCGGCCGGTGGTGGAACCGAAGCACCTGCTTTACGTCCCGGATGAGCACCCGCAGCTTCGGCATTTATTATTTTCACTATGTTCCTATGATTTATGCTGCATGGTTTCTTTCGGAAAAGCTTGCTCTTCCATATATCATGAATTATATACTGACGTTTGTTTTTTCACTGGCGACGGCAGTGCTTTTGGGGGAACTGTTTGTCAGAATTCCTGTGCTGAATGTTTTGGCTGGTCTGAAAGAGAAGGACAAAAAGAAAGATAAAAAGAAAATGGTTCGGGTTGACGCGCCAGGTAAATGATGGTACGATTTTTCTTACAAGTAAGACCGGAAGCAGGGGGAAAATAATTTTCCATGCCTGCCAGTCTGATGAGAAAATGGAAGGCAGTATGCAGCGGCGGCATTTGCCGAAGGCCTGCTTTCCTGTATCAGATAAAAGGGAGGAATTGTCATGGCAAAGCTTAAACCGCCGAAAGGTAAATTTGTGGCTACCGTCAAGGTAGGGCCGAAGGGACAGATTATAGTTCCAAAAGAGGTACGGGATATGTTTCAGATCGAACCGGGGGACATGCTGCTTTTGCTTGCGGATGAAGAACAGGGAATCGGCATCCTTCCTTATGACAGCACAGGACAGATGTTTGATGATATGTTCCCCGGGAAAAATCAGGAGGAATGAATATGTTAACACCAGAGGAGGCAAGACGGGAGCTTGATTTGGCAACAGAAAAAATGCCGGGCCTCTGGGTGTGGCACAGTATTTCTGTAGCGGAAAATGCCGGTCTGATTGCAGTCAAAATCAACGGTATGGACGGCGAACGAGCGTATGTAATGGGGCTTCTGCACGATATCGGCCGCCGGGAGGGCTTTAAGGCAGTGATGCCATATCCCTGCCGCGACCTTCTTGAAATTAAAAACACAAATTATTTAGCTGTCCTGTTTTGAAATAATCCAATCTTCTGCCATAGATGCACCAATTCTCAAAAGCATCTTTTATAAAGATTTCCCTGGATATCCCAGAACCCTATTTTTCCCTCTTCATCTGATAATAATGAATGCGGTTAGACAGCAGCGCAGCGGCGCCTGCTATTAATGCCCCGGCGGCATACGCAGGCTTTCCGATACACATCCAAACTGCGCCTCCCAGCAGCAGGCTCACCCCGGCAATCCCTCCCACAGCAGTTCCGATTCTGTCGGCTTTTGCTGACGGTGTACGCAGCTTTTTTTATTTTTCCGCTGCAAAACGGCTAAGCTCCTGGGTTTTTTCCAAAGTCTTTTGCGTATGCTCCATTGCGGAACGGGTTAATTCCATTGTTTTCTTTGCTGCCTTCATTGTGCTTTCTTGTAATCTGTTCTGATCCATTTCCTTTTCCCCCTGGAATATGATATTTAATTATCTTATATAAAAACCAACCGTCGGTCTTTATATTGTCAAAAAAAACGACCGTCTATGACAACAGTCATTTTTACATCCTTCAAGAAAAAACGGCTCCAAGCTTTCCAGATAAAATCATCAGATATATTATATCAGCCATAAGCCTCGGCAAGGATTGCAATTATATTATCGTCAAGAATATCCAGGCCAAGCTGCCTCATAACAAACTGCAGGTAATTCAGACGTTCCTTCGTTTCCGCACAGTTACGCCCGAACAATGCAGGATTTGCCCAATAATTCAGAAGTATCAGAAAAACCTCTGAACAAAGGGCGGGCTGCATCGTCTGCAGGGAACCGTCCCTGATGCCTTCTTCAATCAGTTCACAGAGAGTCGGCGCATCCTGCTGCATACTTGACTGCATGCTTCCGACTACGAAATAGGGATTGACCTGCGATGATAACACTTTATCAAACATATGGGTTTCTGAGTCATCCGCGAGCTGTAAAAGAATTTTTTTCAGCTTCTCTTTTGCATTTTCAGCCTTAGTATTACGAATGAGTTCATGGAAACTGTCAAAAACATACTGTGCCCTCTTCTGTATGACAGCCTCCAGAATCTCTTCTTTTGACTTGAAGTGATGGTAAAGCCCGCCTTTGGACAGCTTCAGAGCGTCTAGGATGTCCTGGATACTCGTCTGCTCATACCCCTTTTCTGAAAAAAGCCGGGCAGCTGTAATTATGATTTTCTCAACTGTTTGTTCAGGATATTTGTTTCTTTCCATAATGCCTCCATATAAACCGACGGTTGGTTTGTATTGAGGATATCAGAGATTACATGAACCGTCAAGCTAAATAATGAACAATTGATTTATTTTCATTGACATCCGATCTTATATGAACTATAATGAAAGTGTGAAAAGTAAGAAAAGTAATACTTTTAATACAAAAGTGCATATGTGAAAGAAAGGAAAACTGTGACATGAGTAAAATTGTATTTTTCTGCATTCCTGCCTATGGGCATACCAATCCTACCATAGAGGTCGTCCGTGAGCTGGTAAAAAGGGGAAATCAGGTCCATTACTATTCCTTTTATGAGTTCCGGTCCCGTATTGAAGAAACAGGCGCCGTCTGCATACCCTGCGATGATTTTATGCCTCCCGCTCCAAAAGATATTGACAAAAAAGTAGGCAAGGATCTGTCCTCCCTGGTGGATATGACTGTGGATGTAACGCTTGCCATGGAAGATAAGGTACTGGGTGAGCTGCGGGCCTGGAAGCCGGATTGTATAGTATCGGATTCCATCTGTATCTGGGGAAAGCTGTATGCGAAAAAACTGAATGTTCCCTTCGTCTGCTCCACAACCACCTTTGCATTTAACCAGCAGACGGCGCGTCTTATGAAGCAGAGCCTTTCGGAGCTTCTGCATATGCTGTCCGGGATGCCCCGAATCAATGCCAGGCTCAGGCAACTGCGCCGCCATGGTTATGAAATCCGGCAGTTTTACGAGCTGTTACAAAATGATAATGATACGGAAACCATTGTTTATACATCGAAAGAATTCCAGCCCATGTCGGAAACCTTTTCCGATAAATTTACCTTCACCGGCCCTTCCATTGCAGTTCCGGAGCCGTCAGGACATAAGAAAAGCAGGCCGCTGGTTTACATATCCCTGGGAACCGTGCTGAACAGGCAGGGGGATTTCTATATAAGCTGCATGAAAGCGCTGAAAACAGAAGCTTTGGATGTCATTATGTCAGTAGGCGGGCGCACAGATATTTCCGGACTCGGAGTTATTCCGGATAATTTTCAGGTAACACCCAGGGTCAATCAACTGGAGGTGCTTCAGGAGGCTGATGTATTTCTTACCCACTGCGGCATGAACAGTGTGAGCGAAAGCCTGTATTTCGGCGTGCCTATGGTATTGTTTCCCCAGCAGCCGGAGGAGGGCGCGGTTGCCCGCCGTGTACAGGAGGTGGGAGCCGGAATCCCCTTGCCGGGAAGGGAAGCCTCCGTAATCCGGGAAAGCATCCTGCAGGTTTTGAAGAATGCCCGGTTTCGTGTGGCCGCGGGCGGAATCGGAGAAAGCTTCAGAAAAGCCGGAGGAGCACAGAAAGCAGCTGATGTAATCGAAAAAATCTCCTCAAAATGATTTTTTTAAAGGGAAAATGTGGTATACTCTCATTAAAGTCCGGTTTCAGCCTGTTCCCTTGCAGAGCAGGCTGAAGCTGCGACATGCATTTTGAAAAGATCAGATTATTAAGGAGAGTAACACATGAGAATAGGAATGGGCTACGACGTACACCGCCTTACGGAGGACAGGAAGCTGATTATCGGCGGAGTGGAAATCCCTTATGAAAAAGGGCTTCTCGGCCATTCGGATGCGGATGTCCTTCTGCATGCCATCATGGATGCCCTGCTTGGCGCTGCGGCGCTTGGGGATATCGGAAAGCATTTCCCCGATACCGATCCCGCGTATAAAGGAATCAGCAGTATGGAGCTTCTGCGTAAGGTGGGCGAACTTCTGGAGGAACACAGCTTTCTGATTGAAAATATTGACGCAACCATTATTGCGCAGGCACCTAAAATGCGTCCCCACATCGATACAATGCGTAAAAATATTGCGCAGGCGCTGCAAATTGAGGTGGATCAGGTGAATGTAAAGGCAACCACAGAGGAAGGGCTTGGCTTTACCGGGACAGGAGAGGGCATTTCTTCCCAGGCCGTCTGCCTTCTGAATACACCCTACGGCCTGTATTCCCAGGATGTGAACGGAGGCTGCGCCGGGTGTGGAGGCTGCCCGAAGGCATAAATAATGAAGAAGGTTGGATAAAGGGATGGAATTACAAAAGCAGCGGATCAGACGGCTGGAGGCTGCCGGCTGCCGTAGTTTAAGGGAATTGTGGGAAGAAGCTTTTGCAGAAGACACGAAGCTGTTCAACGACTATTATTTTGATAATAAGGCGGAAAAAAACAACGCCCTGATACTGGAGGAGGATGGAAAGCTACTGTCCATGGTTTCCATGACGCCTTATCAGGTCTATGTCCTGGAGAAAAAAGAACAGCCGGGATACGGTATGCTGGAGGTCAGGCCCATGGAGGAAGAGGATATCCCGGAGGTGGTGCGTTTTGCGGTTCCGTTGCTGGAGCGCAGGTTCCAGGTATATACGGAACGCTCCGCGGAGTACTATGAAATGATGCTGAAGGAAATGTACGCCCAGCAGGGGGACAGTTTCCTGCTTCTGGATGATAAGCGGATTGTGGGCTATTTCCTTTACAGCCGGGAAAAGGGCCCGGTGATACAGGAGGCGTTGATTTATCCGGAATTTGAGGAGCTTGTGCTTGAGCCGGATACTGTCAGCCAGCCGGCAATTATGGGAAGGATTATCAGTCTGCCCGACATGCTTTCTTTCATCCGTTGCAGGCAGAAGCTGGATGTGCTGCTGAAATATGAGGACATCTCCTGTAAGCAGATCAATCCCTGCCAACAGAGAAATTGTTCCCAAGCGTTTATATTCATAATCGCGATAGACTTCACCGTTATTTTCTGTTGGGCGCAGGTCATCTGAAGTATTTGAAACTGCTTGGATTCCCGGCTTTTCATCATAAGAAACAGTTATTGTAAGCTTATAATCATCCGATACTATGATTTCACCATTTGCGTCGAACTGCATCTCAGCCTGTTTGTATACAAGCAGAACTTCATGCATTTTTGCTTCAAAATCCGGATCACGTTTTTCACAGTAATACTTGATTTTGAATGGTTTGATATCATTATCCTTAAGAAATTTTGAATAAGTTTTTGTAACTGTTGAAAGCCTTGGAAAGCCAGCTTCTTCCGCATGTTTCTGAATGTGTTTATGAAGCTTTGCTAATGTCCAAAGTTCCTGTGCATATCCTAATTTTACAGGCCTCTGACAGCCAATCTGCAAGCGATTTCATCAAATGACAAACCATCGGCTTTGTATAAAAGAATTCTTGCACGATCAACTACTTGCGCCTGAATTGTTCTTGTTTTTGATAATGATTTAAGGTATTTTTTATCCTCATCTGTTAAGGGAAGGAATGTATTTTTCATGGCGATCATCCTTTCATTTATGAGTATATTTTACCATACATTATGCAAAAACGATATATGGTACTTATTATTTTTGTGTTGTACTAGTTAGCATTGACTGATAAAGAGCTTAGAATAATTTAACAGGGGATTAGGTGGGGGAATACGTAAAAAGAAGTTGACAAAAAAAGGAGTTTTGCATATCCTGTATATAGATAGCAAATGAAGGAAAAAGGCGATGAACGGAAAGAGTAGGTTGTTGGTTTGCCGCAGAGAGGGAGTGTCACCGGCTGGAAGCATTCCTGGCAGATATGGCTGAAAGTGCCTCCGGGAGCTGATCGGGTGAGGGGAGTTTTCCTGTAGCCGGGTACGTTTACGCACGTTACGCGTTTTGAGTGCAGGTATTAACCTGAATTAGAGTGGAACCGCGGCTTCAACCGTCTCTGTTGCAGAGAAGGGAAGGAACCGCGGTTTATTTGTTGCCCTGGAAAGAAGGAAGGTAAATGGGTATTATAGGAAACATAAAAGAGGAGATTAGGATTATCAGGGAGCGTGACCCTGCAATACATTCTTCTATGGAGGTATTTCTTTATCCCAGCTTTAAGGTCATGCTTCATTACAGGCTGGCTCATAAGCTGTATCGATCGGGCCATTTTTTTCTGGCAAGGTGGATTTCGCAGAGGGGCGTAAGGAAAACGGGGATTGAAATCCATCCGGGAGCGCAGATTGGCAGGGGGTTTTTTATTGATCACGGAAATGGTGTGATTATCGGGGAAACGGCGATTATCGGGGATAATGTGACTTTGTATCAGGGGGTAACGCTGGGGGGAACCGGGAAAGAGCATGGGAAAAGGCATCCTACGGTGGGGGATAATGTTATGATAAGCGCCGGCGCCAAGGTGCTGGGGTCTTTTACCATAGGGGAAAATTCCAAAATCGGTGCGGGAAGCGTGGTGCTGGAGGAGGTGCCGCCCAATTCCACTGTGGTGGGGGTGCCCGGCCGGGTGGTGAAAAGGGGAAATCAGCCGATTCCCCGTGATACCATGGATCAGGTCAATCTGCCTGACCCTGTGAAAGAGGATATTTCCAATCTTCAGCATGCAAACAGTGAATTAATCAACAGACTGCTTGACCTGGAGGCGGAAGTGCGTTACCTTAAAAGAACAGAGGAAAAAAGCTGTGAGGAAGGAAAATGCGCTTATCGTGAGGTGTGCCGGCAGAAGGAACGGTGTCACGAGAAGATAAAATGCTGTCAGAAGGGGCAGGAGGGCTGTCCCGTGTCATGCGGGGAGAAACAGACGGAAAACTGAGCGTCCTGAACAGTTACGATAAAATTATTTGAGAATATGAAAAAGGAGAACCAGTCAAGATGAAAATTTACAACACCCTGACAAAGAGAAAAGAAGAATTTGTGCCGATTACCCCCGGTGAGGTTAAAATGTATGTCTGCGGCCCCACTGTATATAATCTGATCCATATCGGCAATGCCCGTCCGATGATTGTATTTGATACGGTGCGCCGTTATTTTGAGCATAAGGGCTATAAAGTAAATTATGTGAGCAACTTCACTGATGTGGATGATAAAATCATAAAGAAGGCGATTGAAGAGGGCGTGGATTCCACGGTGATTTCCGAGCGTTATATTGCGGAATGCAAAAAGGATATGGAATCCCTTAATGTGAAGCCTGCCACCACCCATCCCCAGGCAACCCAGGAAATCTGCGGCATGCTGGATATGATACAGGAGCTGATTGACAAAGGGCATGCCTATGCGGCGGAGGACGGCACGGTATATTTCCGTGTCAGAAGTTTTAAGGAATATGGTAAGCTTTCCCATAAGAATCTGGACGATTTGGAGGGCGGAAAGCGTTCCCTGCTGGTATCCGGCGAGGCTCAGAAGGAGGATCCCTTTGATTTCGTACTCTGGAAGCCGAAAAAAGATGGGGAGCCTTACTGGGAGTCTCCCTGGTGCAAAGGCCGTCCCGGCTGGCATATCGAATGCTCCGTAATGAGCAAGAAATATCTGGGGGAAGAGATCGATATCCATGCAGGCGGGGAGGATTTGGTTTTCCCTCATCATGAGAACGAAATCGCCCAGTCCGAGGCGGCAAACGGCAAGACCTTTGCCAGGTACTGGATGCACAACGCATTTTTAAATATTGATAATAAAAAAATGAGCAAATCTGCCGGAAACTTTTTTACCGTGCGTGATATTGTGGCGAAATATGATCCGCAGGTGGTCCGTTTCTTCATGCTTTCCGCTCATTACAGAAGCCCGCTGAACTTCAGCGACGAGCTGATGGAAGCGGCCAAGAACGGTCTGGACAGAATCCGTACCGCTGCAGCCAACCTGAATTTCCTTCTGGAAAAAGCGGGCGCGGGCGAAGCCACGGAAGAGGAGAAGAAGCTTCTTAAGGAGGCTGCCGGATTTGCAGTGAAGTTTGACGAGGCTATGGACGATGATTTTAATACGGCGGACGCCATTGCCGCTATTTTTGAGCTTGTGAAATTTGCCAATACCAATGCCGGCGCGGATAATTCCGCCGCTTATATAAAAGCGCTGCTGGAGGAAATCAAGGAGCTGGCCGATGTCTGCGGGCTTATCGTGGAGAAAAAGGAAGAAATGCTGGATGAGGACGTGGAAGCGCTGATCGCGGAGCGTCAGGCAGCCAGGAAAGCAAAGAATTTTGCCAGAGCGGATGAAATCAGGGATGAGCTGCTTGAGAGGGGAATCATTCTGGAGGATACCCGCGAGGGAGTAAAATGGAAGAGAGCTTAAGCCTGCTTACGCAGATTAAAAAAGAATTCAACCTGGGGGAAGTAGATCTTCGGACCTACTCCCCCCTGACTCTTGCCTTCGTGGGGGATTGTATTTATGATCTCATTATCAGGACTGTGCTGGTGGAGCGGCATAATGCATCCCCCAACAGGCTGCATAAGGAAAAAAGCCATCTGGTCAAGGCGCAGACACAGGCGGAGATGGGAACTGTTTTGCAGCAGTATCTTACGGAGGAGGAGCTTGCCGTATACAGGCGGGGGCGGAATGCCAAGTCCTATACCACGGCCAAGAATGCTTCCGTAGGGGATTACCGGAAGGCCACCGCGCTGGAGGCGCTTTACGGCTACCTTTATCTGGACGGCCGGATGGAACGGCTGATGGAGCTGGTGAAAATTTCACTCAGGGAGCTTGATCTTGCTCTCTGAATAAAAAGAGTATGAAAAATCCGTTCCGGTGTGACCTGCCGGAGCGAAACTGAAGGAGTTGTTATGAGATACGAAGAACTGACCATAGAAGGACGGAATGCGGTTATAGAAGCCTTCCGTTCGGGAAAAACCATTGACAGAGTTTTTATTCTGGACAACTGTCAGGACGGTCCGATTATGACCATCAAAAGAGAAGCGAAAAAGACGGATTGTCTCATTAAATATGTTTCCAGGGAACGTCTGGATCAGATGTCTGAAACAGGAAAACATCAGGGGGTTATTGCCTATGCCGCTGCCTATGAATACGCGCAGGTAGAAGATATGCTGAAGCTGGCTGAGGAAAGGCAGGAGCCGCCCTTTTTGATATTATTGGATAATATTGAAGATCCCCATAATCTGGGGGCGATCATCCGTACTGCCAACCTGGCGGGCGCACACGGTGTCATTATTCCTAAAAACAGGGCTGTGGGCCTGACCGCAACCGTGGCCCGTACCTCTGCCGGGGCCTTGAATTACACACCGGTGGCCAAGGTGACCAATCTGGTAAAAACCATGGACGAGTTAAAGAAAAAAGGAATGTGGTTTGTGTGTGCGGACATGGACGGAACCAGAATGTATGATTTGAACCTGACCGGCGCAATCGGCCTTGTTATTGGTAACGAAGGCGAAGGAGTGGGAAGGCTGGTGAAGGAAAACTGTGACTTTGTCGCGTCCATCCCCATGAAGGGAAACATTGACTCCCTGAATGCCTCAGTGGCGGCAGGCGTGCTGGCTTATGAGATTGTCAGACAGAGACTTATATAAAAAGGTAGAAGGAAGGTAACTGCCTTAATCCCTTCACAGCTACAGAGGCAACATTCCTTCAGATTGCAGGAGCATTAAGAAAAAATGAAAAATTTGAATTTTCTGGCGGTTACGGGATGCGGTCTTCTGGCTGTATTCCTGATTTCCTTTACAGCGGCATGCAGCAGGCAGTCCGGGGCGGCCGACGCTCCGGTCATGCAGACGGACAGCAGCGGGCTGCAGAGCGTGGGAACCGTGGATAAAACAGAAAATGGAACAGCGGATGCAGGACAGGCGGCTGATGATTCCGGCGCATCGGTGCAGGATTCTGTGTCGCATGAGTCTGTGGGACAGGCCCAGGAGGCGTCGGAGAAAACCGGGAAGGACTCCGAAGGCGCGGCAGACGGAAAGCAGGACACAGGACAGACGATGGACCGCGGCGGGGAGGAAGCCGAAGACACAGGCCAGGTGTCCGGAAATGATGGCGGAGAAGGCGGAGATGAAAGTCTCGTATCCGGAAATGACAGCGCAGAATCCGGAGATGCAGGCCAGGTATCCGGAAATGACAACGGGGAATCCGCCGGTGAAAATCAGGTATCAGGAAATAACAGTGTGGCGTCTGTAAGCGGAAACCAGATATCCGGCAACGGCGGCCCCGGCAGTGACGGCGGTGAGAATCAGATTTCAGGAAACAGAATTCCCGCAAGGCAGTTACTCCGCCCATGCGGAGGAAGCGTATCCGGCAGTAGTATTTCAGAAAATGACATTTCAGGAAATTCCCTGTCCGGCAGCACTTCCGGCAACAGTATATCTGCAAACAGCATTTCCCAAAACAGCACAGGTGGAAATAAGGATTCAAAAAAGGAAAACTCCTCCGGAAGTGAATCCGGCAAAGAAGAATCGGGAGGCAGTTCCTCCGACAGCACAGTTTCAGGCAGCAGTACGTCAGGCAACACCGTTTCAGGCAGCAGTGCCTCCGGCAATTCTGTTTCCGACAGTGATATTATAGCTCATATGGGAAGGAATACGGCAAAGCTGGAGGATCCTTTTGACAGGAAACACTACACCCTGGCCCAACGGCAGGAGGTCCGCAGCTCCCATAAGGAAACGCTTCTCGCCAATGAATTGGATAAACAGACGATATCGGGAAACAACATTGATTTTTCGGATATCAAAATAACCTGTCTGGGCGACAGCATTACCCAGGCCGTAAACCTGGATAATCTGGATAATTATCAGGAGCTTGCCTATCCTCATATCCTGCAGGAAACGCTGGATGCCAGAAAAGTATATAATCTGGGAATAGGAGGCTCTTCTATCGGGAGATACTGGGCGGACGCCTTTGTAGACCGCTATCAGAAAATCCCTGAGGACAGCGATATCATTCTTGTAATGGGCGGCACAAATGACGAGTTCTGTGCAAGCCTGGTGGAATTCGGAAATTCCGCGGAGCGTAAAAGGAGAACCTTCTGGGGGGACCTGGATGAACTGATGGATGGGCTGAAGACGGACTATCCCAATGCGGAGGTGATTTTCATGACACCTCCTCCCAACAGCCTTCAGGATTACCTGAAAATCCAACACCCCTACCTGATTCCCCAGGATAAATTCGCGGATGTCATCAAGGAGCTGGCGGACGAACATGGAATGGAAGTGATTGACCTTTACAATTCCAATATTCTGGACGGACATGATAAAGACAATGTCCTGCATTTCATGCCGGACGGCGTACATCCCAACGCGGAGGGCTATGAGATTCTGGGAGAGCATGTGGCGGCGGATTTGATACGGATTCTGCAGTTAAGGCAGAAGAAAGGAACGGATTCCCAATGAAAGATTCCTACCGGGAATATACCGACGAGGAGCTAATCGTGCTTCTCCGGGACGGTGAAAATGATATCACGGATTACATTATGGAAAAATATAAGGGCATGGTGAAGGCAAAAGCCAAGTCCATGTACCTTTTAGGCGGGGACAGCGATGATTTAATCCAGGAAGGCATGATTGGGCTTTTCAAAGCTATCCGGGATTATGACAGCGGCAGGGATGCCAGCTTCAGCACCTTTGCGGATCTTTGCGTATCCAGACAGATGTATACGGCAGTGCAGGCCTCTTCCCGGAAGAAACACATGCCTCTTAACACCTATATTTCCCTGTACAGCAAAAACATCGGGCCGGATGGGGATGGCAATGAGGAAAACAGTCTGATGAACGCCATTCCTGCAGCGCTGGAAATGAGTCCGGAGGAGCTTTTTATCGACCGGGAAAATGTGGAAGGGCTGGAGCAGGCGATTGAGAAGGAATTAAGCGGCTTTGAAAAGCAGGTGCTGGATCTTTACATTACGGGGATGAGCTATAACCAGATTGCCCGGGTACTGGGCAAGGATGGAAAAAGTACGGACAATGCGCTTCAGAGGATTAAGGCAAAGCTTCGCAGGGCGATTTCCGGGGACTGAGCCGGATTGAAACGCTGCGGTGCTTTTAAAGGGAGGAAAACTGCAGATGAAGGATAAAGAAGGCACGAATGAAAATATGAGGGACAGGGAAAAGGGTATGATAAATTTGAATTTTGCAGGGATCCGATCCAGGGAGGAACTGTACAGATATCTGCAGGAAAAGCTGAATCTGCCGGAATCCAGGGGAGAAAATCTTGACAACATTTACGCAGTGCTTACGGAAGCTTCCGGGAAAATACATATTATAGTAGAAGGGCTGTCAAAGAGCCGTAGAAGGCTGGGAAGCTATCTGGACGGCGTTTTGAAAACGCTCAGGGCCGCGGAGGCTGTTACAGAGGATTTAACCATAGAAGTGCGCGGACAAATCGATGCTGATAAGGAATGGCTGGATAATCCTGCGGTAGTGGAGCAATCCTGCGCGTACAGCCGGCCTGTAATGACGGCGCCGGATGGTAAGCCGGTTCCCCATAATTCCAGGGAAGGCCTTTTGTACCGCGCAGAAGGCATGCCTTATGTCAGGCTCCGTTTTCCCAATGCGATGAATGTCCAGCTGCAGATTGGCGATATCATGTATCCGTTCCTGGAGACGGAAAAGGATGTGTGGACGGTGGATCTGCCTCTGGAGCCGGGATTTTATTATGTGCATCTCTACGTGGACAACTGTCTGGCAATCAGCCCGTTCCTTCCCATTGGCTATGGCTTTTCACGGCCGGTGAACTATATTGAGGTCGGGCCGGTGCCGGAATTTTTACAGATGCACGATGTGCCGCACGGGGATATCAGGCATGAGTATTATCCCTCTGCTGTTACCGGAAGGACGGAAAGCTGCATCTGCTATGTGCCGCCGGGATATGAGGAGGGGACGCTGGAATATCCGGTACTCTACCTGCAGCACGGCTTCGGGGAGAATGAACGGGGCTGGATATGGCAGGGAAAGGTGAATCATATCATGGATAACCTGCTGGCGGAAGGAAAGGCCGTGCCCATGCTTATCGTTATGGCAAACGGTATGGTCATGGAGGAAGACGGGGATGGGGAGGCAGTGCTCCGGCACAGCCTTTTTACGGAGGAGCTTGTGCAGGATATCATTCCCTTCATTGAGAAGAAATACCGGGTGAAAAAGGACAGGGATCACCGGGCGATGGCCGGGCTTTCCATGGGATCCATGCAGACAAGCATGACGGTCTGCCGTTATTCGCAGCTTTTTGGCTGGGAGGGGCTGTTCAGTGGTTTTATGCACAATTTTATCGGAGAAAACCTGGATAACAGCTATCTGGAAATTATGAAAGAAAAGGAATTCCAGGAGAAGCAGCATCTGTTTTTCCGGGCTATGGGAAGGCAGGATGAGTTCTGGGATTTTTTTACAGAGGACGATGCTTTCTGTGAAGAAAACGGGATTCCCTGTGTGCGCAGGGAGTACAGAGGCGGGCATGACTGGAATGTCTGGAGACAGTGTATCTATGATTTTCTCCCACAGCTTTTCCGGGAAGATGCTGATAAATAGAAAAGCAGGAAAGACACAGGATAAAGTATGGACGAAAATTTTGTCAGGGAACGTGAAAAAGCCGTACAGGCAGTAAAGGAATGCGGCGAAGAAGCATTGCTGGGCGGCCGTCTGTGGCATGCGGTAAGCCTCTATGAGGGAACCACCTTTTATACGAGCAAAAAGCTTCCCTTTACCTACCGGATTAAAGGACGTGAGCTTTTCTGCGACCGGAAGGAAAAATCCATTACCGAGGCAACCGTGCTTCGGGCTTATAAAAAGATTCTGGAGGCGCGGGCGGCAGGTGAGCCGATCCGCGGGCCGAAGAAGCTCAGTATGTTCGGCGCTCCCTATATCTGGGGAATTCTGAAGGGGCTGGGGCTGGTCGGGGATGAAGAAGCGGAACGGGCGGCCGAAACACCAGCGGATGCCGCCGATGCGAAAATGACCGGTCCGGACGATGCAAAGATTGCGTCCGAACTATGAAAGGAGCCGAAGATGCTTACAATCAGCAGGGATAAGGTATATGACAGACTGGATAAAAACATTCCTCCGTCAGCCATTTGCGAAAGCGGGGAAACGGTAATATTTGAAACCAGGGACTGCTATGACGACAGTGTAACCAGTGAAGAGCGTCCTCTGGGAGACAGGGAAGATGCCCTGGTAAATCCAGCAACCGGACCCTTGTATATTAACGGCGCGGATGCGGGGGATGTGCTGAAAGTAGAAATCCTGGATATCAGCCTGCATTCCCGGGGCGTTATGTGCGCTTCCTTTTCATGGGGTATTTTTGCAGGCAGACTGCCGGAAGCAAAGGCGGTAATGTATGAAATCGAGGGAGATAAGATACGCTTTGATGATATGCTGCTGCTTGACTGCTGTCCCATGATAGGAGTCATCGGAACGGCGCCTGTGGGAGAAGGGATAGCCACATCTGTTCCCGGAGTCCACGGCGGCAACATGGACTGTAGAAAAATCGGGGCAGGAACGGTCCTTTATCTGCCTGTTGCGGTTCCGGGAGCGTTGCTTTCCATGGGAGATCTCCATGCCCTGATGGGAGACGGAGAGGTTTTTGGCTGCGGGCTGGAAATTGCGGGAACGGTTACCGTAAGGGTAAGTGTATTAAAGGAAATTCCCATCCCCACGCCGTTTTTGATAACCCGGGATGCTGTAATTACCATTCGGTCGGCGGCTACCGTGTTTGAGGCGGGAAAGACAGCCGCCAGGCTGATGGAAGAATTTGTGAGAAGGGTGACCGGCCTGGAGGAAGTGAAATCCGAGATGCTGATGTCGCTGGTTTCGCATATGTCTGTATGTCAAATCGTAGATCCGCTGATGACGGCGCGCGTGGAATTCCCCAGGAATATATTGGAACGGTATGGATGGAGGGCGGAATAAGGAAACTATAAAAATGTAGTAATGGTTCGGCTTTGTTGGGGAATAAATACATGTTTTAACAAAAGTTTACCATTTTACTACCGTATATGGAAGCAATTTTGTTAAAAAATGGGATAAAATGTATTTATAAGCTGAGGAGGCCGGATATGTCAGAGCAGGAGAAGTTAGCAAACCGTATTAAGACCCTTTGCTCGGCAAAGGACATGTCTTATTATACTTTGTCCTACCGTTCCGCAGTTCCGATGACGACACTGATGCACATCATTGATTGTTCTACCCAGAACCCGGGGATTTTTACAATCTGCAAGCTGTGCGGAGGACTTGGTATTACATTAAAAGAGTTTTTCGATTCACCCGAATTCCTGGAAATTGAGGTGGGTGAAGAATAGCGTCTTACGCTTTCTTCCATTTATTGGTTGATTATACCCTTCATGAAGATGGCCGCCCTGGTGCTTGGGGCGGTCATTCTTTATGCATAAACAGGCTGGCGGACACAGAAACCGGAAAACATGGGAATGATGGATAAAGGCCAAATAGGGCAGAACTTTAACAGCAGCAGGGCTGAATAAAATGTATGAGCTGTGAGGGATACTGAACAGTTACCAAATTTTTTTATAAAAGTACTTGCTTTTTTTACATGAGGTGAATATAATAGCATTAAACATATGAAAGATTGTTCATATGTTTGAATGAAAAAATAAATAAAGGATACCCTATGATTGGAGGAGCTTCTATGAAAAGAAATTATGAGCATGCGGAGAGCTGTGAATATATTCATGTCCATGAGGATATTGTTGAAAAAGTAAATGCGCAGATGCCGGCGGAGGATGATTTGGATGATCTGGCTGACTTTTTTAAGATATTTGGGGATACTACAAGAATTAAAATGCTGTATGTGCTGCTTTGTTCCGAAATGTGTGTCTGCGATTTGGCGCAGATACTGAATATGACGCAGTCGGCAATTTCCCACCAGCTGAGGGCGCTTAAGCAGATGGATTTAGTGAAGAGCAGGAGGGATGGGAAGACTATTTTTTACTCGCTGTCCGACGGACATATCAAGACAATTCTGAGCCAGGGGCTTGATCATATTCAGGAGGATGAAGAATAATGACCAGGAAATTAAAGAAAAGACTGAAACGGATTATCATCGGAGCCGCTTTTTTTGCGGCTGCTGTACTGATTGAGAATTTTGCGCCGGGGCTGCCCTGGTATGTATTGCTGGCCGTATTTTTGACAGCCTATGTGATTGTGGGCGGAGACGTGGTGAAGAGAGCGGTGGGCAACATCGGCAAGGGCCAGGTTTTTGATGAGAATTTTCTTATGACCATTGCCACGGTGGGGGCCTTTTTTGTAGGGGAGTATCCGGAAGCGGTGGCGGTAATGCTGTTTTACCAGGTAGGTGAGCTGTTCCAGAGTTACGCGGTGAACCGTTCCAGAAAGAACATAACGGAGCTGATGGATATCCGTCCGGATTTTGCCAATGTGCGCAGGGACGGCGTGGAAGAGCAGGTGGACCCGGATGAAGTGGCCGTGGGTGAGACGATTGTGGTGAAGCCCGGCGAGAGAATCCCGCTGGACGGCGTGATTACAAAAGGAAATTCCAGCCTGGATACGATGGCGCTCACCGGTGAAAGCGTGCCCAGAGAGGTCCTCTGCGGCGAAGAGGTAATCAGCGGATGCATCAATCTGACGGGTGCGCTTGAGGTACAGGTCAGCAAGCCCTTCGGTGAATCCACAGTGTCCAAAATCCTGGATCTGGTGGAGAACGCCAGCAGCAAAAAGGCAGAAGCGGAAAATTTCATCACCAAATTTGCCAGGTATTATACGCCCATTGTGGTGCTCTGTGCCGCTGTTCTGGCAGTAATTCCGCCGTTGTTTTTAGGAGGCTGGTCCACTTGGATTTACAGAGGGCTGACATTCCTGGTGGTTTCCTGCCCCTGCGCCGTGGTTATCAGTGTGCCGCTGAGCTTTTTCGGCGGGCTGGGAGGCGCCAGCAAAGCGGGTGTCCTGATCAAGGGGAGCAATTATCTGGAAGCTCTTGCGGAAGCGGAAATTGTTGTTATGGATAAAACAGGCACGCTCACAAAGGGAATCTTTAAGGTGACGGAGGTGAAGCCTGCTTCTGAAAACGGTGTTGAGGTGATTTCCGGGGAGAAGCTGCTGGAGCTTACTGCTTATGCGGAAAGCTATTCCAACCACCCTATTTCCCTTTCCATCCAGAAGGCCTATGGAAAGGAACTGGATAAAAACAGGCTGGAAAGCACGGAAGAGCTGGCTGGACATGGTGTCCATGCGGTCATTGACGGATTTGACATTTATGCCGGAAACGAAAAACTGATGCGCCAGCAGAAAATTAGCTTTACCAATGCCGCGCAGATTGGTACAATTGTCCATGTAGCAAAGAATGACCAGTATCTGGGATATATCCTTATTGCTGATGAAATCAAGGAGGATGCCGCAGAATGTATCCGCGGGCTGAAGGCCGAGGGTGTTAACCGGGTGATAATGCTCACCGGGGACCGGAAGGAAACGGCGGATTATGTGGCTTCGCAAATCGGCCTGACGGAGGTTCACTCAGAGCTGCTTCCCGGTGATAAGGTGGATGAGGTGGAGAAAATCATCGCATCCAAATCGTCAAAGGGCAGGCTGGTATTTGTGGGAGATGGCATTAACGACGCGCCGGTCCTGGCAAGGGCGGATATCGGAATCGCCATGGGCGGCCTGGGAAGCGACGCAGCCATTGAAGCGGCGGATGTGGTAATCATGACGGATGAACCGTCCAAGATTGCCGCAGCCATGAGGATTTCCCGCAAGACGCTGGGGATTGTAAAACAGAATATCGTTTTTGCCCTGGGAGTAAAAATCCTAGTTCTTATTCTGGCGGCTTTCGGAATTGCCAACATGTGGCTGGCGGTTTTTGCCGATGTGGGTGTGGCGGTTATCGCCATCCTCAATGCCATGAGAGCCATGCAGGTGAAGGGCATTGACTGATGAGTGATAAGGTGCGGCGTATCGGCCAGGGCTGCACATATACCGGGAAAGCGGAGTATGGAAAAAATACAACTTAATCCACAATTAACACAGGAAGATATACAAACAGCAATAAGTCGGTATCATTATCAGGATACCGACTTACCGCTGTTTTTTCAGGTTTATGAAGAAGTGCGGAAATATCTGGATCCGGAAGGCTATTATGTGTATTCCGGGCCGGATAGGAAAAGAATCGGAAACAGGATATGGAATGCGGCCGGGGAAGAAGCCAAAAAAGAAGCCCAAAAAGAAACCGGGGAAAAAGCTGGGGAAGAAGCCGGGATGGCCGGCGCGGAGGACAACATAACCGCGTCCGGTGAGGATTTAATGCTTCCCGGCGGGAAGCATGGCTTCTGTCAGGTGATCGTGACACTTGGCAGCGGGCCGGACCGGCTCCAGGAAGGGTATGCGGCAAAGGGAATGCTTGCGGAAAGCTATATGGCGGAGTGTATCTGCACGGAGCTTCTGTGGAAAGCCTATGAGGAGCTGAATGAAAAAATCAGGGGAAAATACGGGCTGTTCGTGGAAAAGATGCTTTTTCCGGGAAGTGAGCTTCCGCTGGAGGCCATGGAAGGGATGTTTTCCCAAATCGGGCAGACAACGGTTTCCTTCAACCGCTTTTACGTACTTTCACCGAAAAAAAGCGTGGTGTACCAGGCACGGCTGGGGGACACGGCCTGCACAGAGCTGTGTTCCTCCTGCGGAAATAAAGACTGTCCCAACAGGAAGACAGCGATATGTAAAAAGGAAAGGGAGGACGTCGGGATGAAGCTGGAAAGAGGACTGATTCATTTATATACGGGAGAAGGAAAGGGAAAAACCACAGCAGCCATGGGACTGGCCTTGCGTGCGGCAGGATCGGGGAAAAAGGTGCTGATTGTGCAGTTCATGAAGGGCAGGGATACGGGGGAGCTTCACAGCCTGGCCCGTATCCCTGAAATCAGGATTCTGCGCAGCGAAAAGGATTTCGGATTTTTTTCCTCTATGACCCTGGAACAGAAGGAGGAGCTGACAGAAATTCATAACCGGATTCTGGAGGAGGCGATTTTGCAGGCACAGGAGGGAAAGGCCGATGTCCTTGTGATGGATGAGGTGACCTACCCTGTGAACTGGGGGCTGCTGGACGGCGGCAGGCTGAAGGATTTCCTGCTGCATAAGCCGGAGGCTGTGGAGGTGGTATGCACCGGAAGGGATGCCCCCGCTTTTTTGACGGATGCTGCGGACTATATTACGGAAATGCGCTGTGTCCGCCACCCTTACCAAAAAGGAATCACGGCCAGGAAAGGGATAGAATTCTGAGTGGATCAGAAGAACAGGCAGCTGAGGACCTGTTGGCAGGAAAAAGAAAAATATACGCAGCTGTGAAGCTGTAAAAGCGCTTCAGCGGTAGGAGTAATATGGCAAAGAATAACGACAAAACTCAAAGAGATTATCCAGGAATAAAAACAGCCTGTCTGGCAATGCTGGCGCTGCTTTTTCTGCTGGCGTGCGTCTTGCTTCGGGGGGACGGGGGAGAACTCCTGGGTGGAGGAGACGCGGCTGCCGGCGCTGGTGAGCATGGTTTTTATTATGAGAATCTGGCCCTGATGCCCGGTGTGGAGGTGACGGCGGACAGTGTGGAGAATGACAGCTTCCTGCCGCAGCTGGCGGCGGATGGAAAGAAAAATGCCGGCGCCGGCCGCTGGTCCAGCGCCAATGAGGCGGGAGCGCCGGAGCACTGGCTGCAGTTTTCTTTTCCACAGGAGCAGAGTTTTGCCTTTGTCAGCCTTTACTGGGAACGTCTGAACGTGCTGGGATTTGTAATCGAGGTATCCCGGGACGGGGAGCACTGGACACAGGCCGCCCTGTGGGAAGGTACGCCGGAAACCAATGAGCAGCAAGTGGTTTTGGATAATCCGGCGCAGGGCAGGTTCCTGCGCCTGAGAACCACGGCGGTTTCCGATACGGAGGAAAACCAGTACCTTTATTATCAGAATGTTTCTTTGCTGGAAATGGAAGTGTACGCCCAGGCTCCGGTATCCTGGTGCCTTCAGGTTCCGGAAATCAGGACAGCGGAAGACGGAAGCCGTTTCCTGCCCCTTCCCGAAGCGCCCGCAGGATATGAAATCCGGCTGCTTGGATCGGATTATGAGGAAATCATTGACGAGGACGGCACGGTATATCCCACGCTCGAGGAAAAAGCGGTTACCGTGGGATACCGGATTTCGCAGGGCGATAAATATGAGGATTCCCCTTCTTATTATGTAACGGTTCCGCCCTCCGTTTTTACGGACAATCCGGAATCGCCCGCGGATAATTCGGAAGCGTCTGTGGTAAATGACCGGCCGCGGCTATCGCCTGAGGTCTCGGAATGGAAGGGAGGCGCCGGTTTTTTCTTTCCAGGGGATGCGAAGCGCATTGTGATGCAGGCTGGCAGGGAGGCGGAGCTTAGGCAGCCTGCCCTAGATTTACAGGAAAGCTGGAAAAAGTTGTCCGGTGAGGAGCTGACGGTGGTTTCCGGTGAGGAAGCTTCCCTGCAGACGGGGGATATTTATCTGGGCTTTGCCGGAAAAGAGATGGGATTGAAGGAAGAAGGCTATTGGCTCGATATCCGGCCAGGCACTATGGTGCTCCGGGCAGAGAAGCTCCAGGGGCTTATCTGGGCAACGGTCACGGCCGCTAATCTTCTTGAAAATGCCGGAGAGGGAATCCCCTGCGGCACGATCCGGGATTATCCCCGCTATTCCGTGCGAGGTTTTCATATAGATATAGGCAGGAGGATGGTTTCCCTGGAAACCCTGAAACAGATTGTCCTGACTCTGAGTGAACACAAAATGAATAATCTGGGTGTGCATCTGAATGACAATGAGATTCTTTCCACCAGCGGAAAAAACGATTCCATTTCCAACGCGTTTACCGCTTATGCGGGCTTCCGTCTGGAATCCGGGCTGAAAAACAGCAGGGGAGAGGGAATTACCTCCCAGGATGGTTCCCTGACCAGGGAGGAGTGGAAGGAACTCACCCGTTTTGCGGCAGAAAAAGGGGTGCAGGTGATACCTGAAATTGACACGCCCGCCCACAGCCTGGCGCTGACAAGGATTTTCCCGGAATATGCCCTGGCGGACGAGCCGGATAATGTGGATCAGCTTGATTTGGGTAAAAAAGGGACAGTTGACCTGGTGCAAAAGCTCTGGAAGGAATATCTGGAAGGGGAGGATCCCGTTTTTGAAGCAGGGGGGCTGGTCCATATCGGAATGGATGAATATTTTGCGGACGGGGAGGACTACCGCAGCTTTGCCAATGACATGATAAGCATGATTCAGGAAAGCGGCCGCACCGTGCGTATGTGGGGCAGCCTGAGCCGCCTGCCCGGCAGGACGCAGGTGGCTTCGGAAAATGTGCAGATGCAGATCTGGAATATGGAATGGGCCGATCCGCAGGATATGTATGAGGAAGGCTTTACCATCATCAACTCCCTCAACAGCAGCCTGTATATTATCCCGGGAGGCGGCTACGACCGTCTGGATCTGGAAGCACTGAAGCAGTGGGAGCCAAATCTTTTCGCCGCGGGGACACAGGCGGAAATGCTGCCTGCCTATTCCGGGCGGATGGCAGGGGCGGTTTACTGCCTTTGGAACGATACGATAGGAAGCCTGGATACGGGCGTCACAGAGGAGGGAATTCTGGAACGCTTTCTGGAACCGCTGCCGTTGCTTTCGGGAAAGCTGTGGTAGAATTTGATTGCGGCTACGGCTCCGGAAAGCTGTGATAAGCCCCTTCCTTCCGGTACTGCCTTGGACTGAGCTGGTAATAATTCTTAAATGCGGAGGAAAAATGCTCCATGGAGGAATACCCCAGGGCTTCAGCCACGGAGGTGATGCTCCGGTTGCTGTCGGAAAGCAGGATGGCAGCGGCGGACATACGCGCCTCCGTTTTTTTCTGCAGAAAGGTCTTGCCGTAATGCTTCTGCAGGAGCCGTTCCGTCTGTCTTGTGCCAAGCCCCAGCTTTCCGGCCAGCTCCTCTAAGGACAGGCTCTGATATTCATAGAGAAAATAATCTTCAATGATCACGGAGGTTTTATCAGCCGCCGCAGAGAAGCCGGAAGCCCTCCCGGTTTCTTTTTTTTCTTCATAATTGCGCACCAGCCTGACCAGAAGCTGCTGCAGCAGCAGCTCCACCTGCAGCTGAAAACCGGTATAGCGGTTTTCCAGTTCGGAAAAAAGCTCTTCCATCAGAAAAGCCACATTCTGGGTATCCTGGCCGAACCAGAAGGTGGTCCCTTCAAACAGGGACAACGCCCGTTCCCTGCCGTCTGGCTGCGGCCCGGCGGAGGGCTGGGAGCGGCGCTTTTTTTCCGTTTTCAGATAAATACAGTATTCACACATGGGATCCTCCAGGTGCGGCGTCTGCGCGTGCTCCACATGCGGCCCGGTCACATAAAGCGTCCCGGGAACAATGTCATAAAAACGCCCATTGATGCGTGCACGGCCGTAGCCGCGGGGAATATAGTGGATTTCATAGCTTCCGCTGCCATGGCTGTGGCTGGGAACCGTGCGGAGAAATCTTTCATAGATAATATTAAGTGCCTGAAACCGCGTATCCCCAATGGTAAAGCGGATATTCAGATCGCTGAAATTCGTGCGCATATCTTCTGTTTCCTTTCAAATATCATCCAACCGTTTAAAAGCTCTGTGTGATGGGCCGGCGGCTGGCTGCTGCCGTATATTCGTTTGGCCAACGCAGTAATGCGGGGCCTGCCTGACCTGTTTCGTTCTGTCTTATATATTAATGTAACGTTTCCTGGCCGGGAAGTCAAGAAACCTGCGCTGATGCGACATAAAATGAAGCAAGTTGTCAAATCCTTCTCTAATACTTTTTCCCATTAGCTTTTATAATAAGGATATCAGTTAACACACAATTTGTGACATACGGTCACTGCTGCTGTGAAGCGGCTGAAGGTTGAAGAAGAGAGGCCGTTCACTGTCCTGACGGTTGCTTTTTTAGAAAAGAAAGGGGTTAAACAATGGAAAAAATGAGAATGAGAGGGGCGACACTGCCCGGCAACAGCTCAGTGGAAATGAAGGAATTTGAAATTCCCAAGCCCGGTCACGGCCAGGTGCTGATCCAGACCAAGGCTACCACGATCTGCGGAAGCGATATCCGCTGCATCTACAGGGAACATGTGGGAAAAGGTCCGGAGGGCTACATTCCCGGTATGGTTGCAGGCCATGAGCCCTGCGGCGTCATCGTGGAAGAAGGAGAGGGCTTAAAACGCTTTAAAAAGGGCGACAGGGTTATTGTTTACCATATTTCCGGCTGCGGCGTATGCAACGACTGCCGCAGAGGCTATTACATATCCTGCAAGAGCCGTTTCCGTCAGGCATACGGCTGGCAGAGGAACGGCGGCATGGCGCCCTACATCCTGGCGGATGAAAAGGATCTGATCGCGCTGCCTGACGAACTGACCTACAAGGATGGCGCACAGGTAGCCTGCGGCTTCGGCACGGTATATGAAGCCATTGAAAAAATCGGAATCTGCGGCAACGATGCAGTGCTGGTAACCGGCCTGGGCCCGGTGGGACTGGCTGCTCTTATGCTTGCAAAGGCTATGGGAGCCAACATGCTCATCGGCGTGGAAATGAATGATTACCGCATCGGCCTGGCAAAGAAACTGGGACTGGTGGATTATGTGTTCAAACCGGACGAAGCCATGGACGGCATTATGAAGGTAACGAACGGAAACGGCGTGGAGCGCGCCATTGACGCCAGCGCCAGCGATCCGGGACGCCAGCTTGCCATCCGCGCCACAAGGGAATGGGGCAAAATCGCATTCGTCGGCGAAGGCGGCACCTGCACCTTTAATCCCAGCCCTGACATCATCCATGGACAGAAGACCATTTACGGCTCCTGGGTAACCTCGCTGTGGAGAATGGAGGAACTGGTGGAGCGCCTTGTCCGCTGGGGCATCCATCCGGAGGATCTGATTACGGATGAATTCCCGCTGGAAAAAGCAGGAGAGGCCTATGCGCTTATGGCAGGCGGAAACTGCGGCAAGGTAGCAGTTGTTTTTGACTAAACAGTAACCGGTGAAAGCCGGCGGTAAAAGCGGCTGCTGTGTGAAACGGCAGCCGTGAATTTCCAAAGTAAATTCCTGCCGGCAAAAAGGAGAGAATATGACAGCAATCATAGATCAGAATAAAATCCCCCGCCGCGCCCTGTACACAGGAGAGACCATTCCGGCGGTAGGGCTTGGCACCTTCGGTTCCGACAAATACGGCCCGGAACAGGTGGCGGAAGCCGTTTACGGAGGAATCAAGGCGGGCTACCGCCTGATTGACTGCGCAGCGGTATATCAGAACGAAGACAGAATCGGAGAAGTGTTAAAACGCGTTATGCAGGAAGGCATCGTGGAAAGAAAGGATCTGTTCGTAACCTCCAAGGTATGGAACGACATGCATGGTGAAGGAAAGGTACTGGAATCCTGCCGTAAAAGCCTGCAGGATCTGCAGCTTTCCTGTATTGATCTTTATTTTGTCCACTGGCCCTTCCCCAACTATCATGCGCCCGGCTGTGACGGAGATTCCCGGAATCCTGATTCCAGGCCCTTTAGTGTGGAAGAATTCATGAGCACCTGGAGACAGTGCGAACAGCTGGTGGATGAAGGAAAGGTACGCTATATAGGCATGTCCAATATGACCGTTCACAAGCTGGAGGCAGTGCTGCCGCTGTGCAGAATCCAGCCGGCAGCCCTGGAAATGGAACTGCATCCCGGATTTCAGCAGCCGGAGCTGTTTGATTATGCCGTAGCCCACGGCATTCAGCCTATCGGTTACTGTCCCATCGGTTCCCCTTCCCGTCCGGAACGGGACAGAACCGCAGAGGACATCGCTGATACCCAGATGCCGGAAATCGTGGAAATCGCTGAAAGACACAACATCCATCCTGCCCTTGTGTGCCTGAAATGGGCTGCGCAGAGAGGCCAGATCCCCATTCCTTTTTCCGTGAAGGAACCCCAGTATGTAAGCAACCTTGCCTGCGTAACTGAGGATCCGCTTACCGAAGAGGAGATGGAAAGCATCCGCAGGGCGGATAAAAACTGCAGACTGATCAAAGGACAGGTATTCCTGTGGGCCGGGGCAAAGGGCTGGGAAGACCTGTGGGATATGGAGGGCACAATCACATGTTAAAAGGAATTCCGAAAATTTTATCCCCCGAGCTTCTGAAGGTTCTGTGCGAAATGGGCCACAGCGACCGCATTGTCATAGCAGACGGCAACTTCCCCGCAGAATCCATGGGCAAAAATGCGAAGGTAATCCGCATGGACGGACACGGCGTCCCTGAAATACTGGATGCCATACTGCAGGTATTTCCGCTGGACAGCTATGTGGAAAAGCCCTTTTCCCTCATGGAGGTAATGCCCGGGGATAAGGTGGAGACGCCCATCTGGGAAACCTATGCGCAGATTGAGGAAAAATATGAAAGCCGCGGCAGAGAGGCTATCGGCCACATAGAACGGTTTGCTTTTTACGAGGAAGCAAAAAAAGCGTATGCAATCATAGCGACAGGAGAGACGGCGCTGTATGCCAATGTCATGCTCCAGAAGGGTGTGGTGACGGACTGATGGCGGAATTGAAGGAATATATGGAAAAAATAGAAAAAGTAATTGCACAGGGACCCTATAAGGATACCTGGGAGAGCCTGGGGAACCATCCCATGCCTGACTGGTTCGTGAAGGCAAAATTCGGTATTTTTATCCATTGGGGCGCCTACAGCGTTCCGGCCTTTGCCAATGAGTGGTATCCCCGGAACATGTATATTCAGGGAACGCCGGAATTTGAGCATCATGTGAAAACCTACGGGCCGCATAAGGAATTCGGCTATAAGGATTTTATCCCTATGTTTAAGGCGGAAAAATTCAACCCGGAGGAATGGGCTGATCTGTTTGAAAAGGCGGGAGCCAGATACGTGGTGCCCGTAGCGGAGCATCATGACGGCTTCCAGATGTACAAGAGTGAAATTTCCCACTGGAATGCCGGGGAAATGGGACCCAAGAGGGATACGCTGGGAGAGCTGACGGAAGCCTTTGCAAAAAGAGGGCTTATAGGCGGCGCCTCCTCCCACCGGGCGGAGCACTGGTTTTTCCTGGGGCATGGAAAGGAATTCGACAGTGACATTAAGGAGCCTCTGAAAAGAGGGGATCTGTACTGGCCGTCCATGGCGGAGCCGGATCATCAGGACCTGTACGGGAAACCGGAGCCTTCGGAGGAATATCTTCAGGATTGGCTGGTAAGAACCTGCGAAATCATTGATAAATACCAGCCGAAGCTTCTGTATTTTGACTGGTGGATACAGCACAGCGCCTTTAAGCCTTACCTGAAAAAGCTGGCCGCTTATTATTATAACCGTGCAGAGGAATGGGGTGAGCAGGTCCTCATCAACTACAAGCATGATGCTTTCATGTTCGGCACGGCGGTGGTGGACATTGAACGCGGGCAGTTTGCGGATGTGAAGCCGTACCACTGGCAGACCGATACGGCGGTTGCTCTGAATTCCTGGTGCTATATGGAAAATAATGACTTCAGGCCTGCGAAGGATATCATCTGTGATCTGGTGGATATCGTGAGCAAGAACGGCAACCTGCTTCTGAATATCGGCCCGAAGGCGGACGGAACCATTTCGGAGGAGGACACCCGGATTCTGACAGAAATAGGCGACTGGCTGAGAGATAACGGGGAGTCCATTTATGACACAGGGGTGTGGAGAAAATACGGAGAAGGCCCTACACAGATTGTGGAAGGACAATTCTCCGATGGAATCAAAAAGGATTTTACCCCTGCGGATGTGCGCTACACGGCGAAGGGAGATCATATCTATGCCACAGCCCTGAAATGTTCCCCGGAGGGCAGCTATCTGTTTCCCGCGCTGGGTGAACAGGATGCCTCCAAGAAGCCCAACTTCCATGGAATCATCCGCAACGTTGAAATTCTCGGCTTTGATTCGGAGTGCAGCTGGTCCAGGGATGAGGAAGGGCTGCATGTGAAGGTGAACGGTGTCAATTCCGATAAGCCGGTGGTGTTCCGGGTTACGGTGGACTGATGCGGCAGCTTTGGCAGTGGGTCAGCCATGGCCTCTGCGCTAGGCTCCTCCGCCAATAGATAATCGCATTTAGACTTCTTCCTCTCTATGTGCGCATTCTTGGATCTGGGACATCCGAACATCCGTACCATTGTCTGGTTTAAGATATGTTCCGCCGTGTGCATAGGAGGATACTCTTGCTTGTTGTGTTCGTTTAATTGGATTTCTTGTTTCATGTATTTGATGTTTTGATTGTATTTCGTGAAAAATATGCTCAAATGTACGAAATAAATCTTTAGTTTTGTAAAGTCATAGAAAACACCTTAAAGGAACGATATGCCAGCTAAGCGCTTATTTGGAATAATATCTATCATATTTCTCTTTGTTACCTGTATATCATGTAAATCCTCTACAGACTTATCGGAGGAGAAGCGTATACTCGTGATTCAATCTTACGAAAAACATTTTCCCGCCTATGAGAAGATGAAGGAAATCATGTCGAGTGAATTGCGGAAGAAGGGGATACATGCGAGTGTCTATTCTTTTTATTTGGATTGTGAGCAATATTCGGAGAAGCAACAGCGACAGAAATTATTCAAGAAACTGAATGGGTTATCGACATGGAACCCGGATATTATTCTGGTCAATGACGATCAAGCCTTAAACGCTTTGATAAGTAGCAGGCATCCCCTCGCTAAATCGATCCCGGTCGTGTTTATGGGGGTTAGTTATCCCAATATCCCGATCATCCGGAAATATCCGAATATGACGGGCTTTTATGATAAACCGGATTATAAGAGGAATATAGAATTGATACGGCGGCTTGTTGGTAATTGCATCGTCATAAGAGTCTCGGATGATACCTTTCAGGATAATATGATGCTGGCGGACATGAATGCGCAGATTCAGGATATTTGTGCCGTGAACAATATATATTCCTTGGATCGGGTACGTTTATCCGGAAAGAACGGGATTTCGATATCGGATATACCTAAGATAAAGCCGGATACGATGTATATAAGCACACTCAGTACGAAATCGGCGAATGCCCTGATTAAGGGATTCGGCGAGAATTATTATAATAAAGCGTATCTGGCAACCAAGAGGGATTATATGACAATCTCGTTGGGGCGGCTCAGCGCCTTTCCATGTTTCTCCGTGATCAATGAGTTGATCGGAAATCAGAATGGCGTAGTTGGCGGGTATGTCACTGTCTTTAAGGATGAGGTAGAGGGGGCTGTAAACCGGGTCGTCTCTATCTTGAAAGGAACGCCCCTGTCCGATTTTCCGCAAATCGAAGGGAGTAACAAGGCTTATGTTTTTGATTACGGTGTGTTAGAACGTTGGGGCATTGATAGTAGTAAATTGCCGGAAGGAGCTATTATCGCGAATATGCCGTTTGTCGTTCAATATAAATATTATATATGGGCTGCTGGCTTTATTCTGGTGGTGATGT
>OLQH01000832.1_pt1 | contig 29952 bp, 30 predicted proteins | sample 1672671 | NCBI WGS metagenome assembly OLQH01 (sample SAMEA3136712, study PRJEB25190) | human gut metagenome
AAAAACTTTGTAAACATTTTTCATTTTACCTATTGACATTTCTTAGCTGGACTTTGGTGATACTATATTTTGCTTGTGTCCCAGCTGGTTGTTCCGGCATTCTGTAAACTGCGGGGCTTTATACATATACTGCATATACCGCGTGAATCAACATAAATTTTTTCGTCCTTTCACTGGCATTTCTGCACTGTCATTTATCCCGGCCTACTACTAACCTGCTATTAATTATTATGATTGCCCATGCATCAATTGTACCATCATAAATCAATTATGTCTATACATAAATAGACATTTATTATATTTGTTTGTATTAGTTTTCAATCATAGTATACTGAAACTGTTCAGCACCTTCACAGTTACTGCCAAAATCCATCCCAAGCCGCCTTCAGCGATAGATTCTGACATTCCTGAGTCACTTTCTTACAACCAGCCCTTCATGCTGGCCTATACAGCGGAAATCAAAAATCTGATTACCTGGCATGAGCCTCCTCTCCTAAACCTGCAAAAAACTACAAGGGCCGCAAAATCAACATTTCAGATGATTTTGCGGCCCCTGCCTGTAATATTCTAATACTGTGCGGCATTACAATTCTCTTGTGCTGCCGATTTCAAGTAGATTGCCCTCCGGGTCGGCAACATAAAAGTTGCGAATACCAAAAGGATAGGTGATAGGTTCTCCTGTCGGAAACTGTACATTCAACTTTGACAGCCGCTCATATTCCGCATCCACATCAGCAAAACATGGTAACCAAAGGGCGATTTCAAATGTCTGATTGATTCCCTTAGGCGGGATATAGTTCTCCCCGATTGCCTTAACAAATTCCTTCCTGCTGTACAGCCAAAAGGTTAATTCGCCTCCAGCTGTTTCAAATTCAGCAAAATTCCCTCCATCCCACTGCGTTTGAAAGCCCAGCGTATCCCTGTAAAATCGAACCATAATATCCATGTCGCCAGCGAGTATACACGACCCTATCCTAACATGACTTCCATTCACTGACATGCTCCCCTTCCTTATTGTGCGTATTATCCGCCAACGCATTCTGTGCCGCTGACAGCGAACTAACCTGTGTATTTTCCTCCGGGGTATTCTCCACGGTATTCTGTTCTGTGTCCTCTGTATTCTGCACAATATCCTCTACAATGTTCTGCACAGTTTTTTGTACAGCGCCTCCCACAATGTTCTGGACTATTTTCTGTGCGGCATCTCCCACGAATTTATGCACGGCTTTCTGCGGTGTATCCTGCACAGCATCCTGGGCCGTATTCTGCAGCGTATCCTGCACGGCATCCTGGGCCTCCTGCATTTCCGTTTCCGTTCCCTTTTCCTTTTCCACTTCCGCATTCGGATCAATCAGCCTGCCTGTACAAACCGGCTGCACGGTTCGTTCCACCAGAATATGAAAAACATCTATTCCGCCGCTTTCTTTTATGGTATTCAGCAGGAAGCCCATTTTCCCGCCGATATCCGTCAGCGAGTCCAGACCTTCCATAATCACTTCTTTTCCTGGTGTCTCATCCCAGTGGGCCTCCAGCGTATCCCCATCAAAATACAACTTTACCTTCCGTCTGCAGGCCTCCTCCAGGAATGCAAAATCTATTTTCAGCACCATCCTGCCGTCCTCATCCGTGGAAAATTCCCCCTTGACGCCGAGGCGGTAAATATCCCCATGGAAGGATACGTTGGCGGCCGCCGCCTTCACAAAGCCGATTTCCAGCGAAATTTCCTCTTCGCCCTCAAACAGGTGGATAAACAGCCTGTTCCCTGCGGCGGTAAAACCGATTTTCCCAATTCCATCGGTAAAATTATTATGAAACACCTGCATCATCAACGGCATAAGGCCCACATGCTTTTCTTCCATTTCATAGGTTTTGCCGTCCAGATAATGGATTCTGTTCTGCCGCAGCGTGCTACGGATGTAAACAGCCTTCCGCTTTTCCCAGCCGCCCTTTTCAATGACAGGAAGGCCGGTCCGCCTCCCCTCCATTTCTTCAATTACATGCTGCAGCATGATCTGGCTGCGCAGATCGTCAGGAAGCCGGGAAGGCGGATTATAGTCACCTTCAAAATATTTTTTGACAATGCCCAGCAACACGCAGTTCTGGAACAGCTCCTTGCTTCCCGCATTAGTCACTACCACCATGTTCAGATCCCGGTAAGCGAGCACATCCTGCCCCAGCATGCCGTTATAGTTAAAAGAGCCTTCCCTGCCGCCCATCCACATCTGATAGCCATAACCGTGGCTGCTCATTTCCGAAGGCGTTTCCATATGCAGGGTGCTGGAGGTCCTTACCCATTCCTCCGGGACGAGCTGCTCACCCTTCCAGTTTCCGTTCTGCAGGTACAGCATTCCCAGCTTGGCGGCATCCTCCGGGCAGATAAAAAGCCCCCAGCCGCCCTTGGTAATCCCCTTGGGACAGGTTTCCCAGAAAATCCTGCGTATGCCCATCGGTTCCCATAATCTGGGCCGCAGGTACTCCATCAGGCTTTCCCCGGTAATTTCCGTAATCATTGCGGAAAGCATATAAGTGTTCATGCTGTTATATTCAAAATCGCGTCCCGGCACGCCTGCCAGTCCTGATTCCAGATAGCCTCTCACCCAGTCGTTCCCGGACACGATTCCCGTTTCATTAAAGCTGACGCAGCTGGTCATGTCCAGCAGGTTTTCCACGGTGACATCCTTCAGCCGGAAAATATTGAACAGATTTTTCCTGGTATGGAATACATCAATCACCTTATCGCCAAGCTTCAGCTTTCCCTCCGCAATCAGCATGCCAATGGCCATGCCTGTAATGCTTTTGCACATGGAATAGCTTGCATGCCACATCCCCGCAGGATAAGGGGCAAATCCGCATTCACAGATGACTTTCCCATTGCGCACCAGCATAATCTGGTGAATATCAATGCTCTCATGAAGCGCCAGTTCCTTTAAAAAGGCCGCAATACGGGCGGAGGATATCCCCTGCGTTTCGGGAATCGCCCTTTCCAGGGGCTGTTCCGCTTCTTCCCGCCCCGGAAAGCCCTCTCCAAAGGGAAATGCCGGCTTCTGCGGGAAAAAATCCACCTTTCCCACATTCCCGGTTTTCCTCGCTATCATGTTCCAAATCAGTTCCGCTACTGCCAATTCCGTTTTTGCCATATGCGATACTCCTCTTAATTCAACACAACAAACATCCCCAGATTTCCTCTTCTGCCATTGCTGGCCCTGTGGGAAAAAAGATAGGTTGGATTGCAGCAGGTACAGACATCCGTCACACTGATATGCTCCGGGCTGATTCCCGCAGACAGGCAGATCGCCTCATTGGCCTTCCACAAATCCAGCTGATATTTTTCATTTCCCTTTTCTTCAAGAATTTCCCTGATGCCCACTCCCGTTTTCCGCATAATATCTTCTGCAAAAAGCGCCTGAAAGACCTCAGCCACATCTTTGCTGACCTCGTAGCAGTCCCGGCAGATAGACGGGCCAATCCCTGCCAGTATGTCCTCCGGACGGCTTCCGAAGGCCTCCTGCATGGCCTCCACCGTTTTCCTTCCCATACAGCCGGCAGTTCCCTTCCAGCCCGAATGGGAAAGTCCCACCGCCTTCTTTACCGGGTCCACAAACAAGAGGGGAACGCAATCCGCATAAAAGGTGGAAAGCACAATCCCCGGCTCATCCGTTATCATGCCGTCCACATCCGTATAATCCCTAGGACGCAGAATTCCTTTTCCCCTGTCCGCCCCGGTTACATGGCGGATATTGGTGGTATGCGTCTGATCGGAAAAGACAAAATCTTCCATACCACAGCCCAGCGCCTCCGCGATCCTGCGGTAATTTTCATCCACATTTTCCTTCCTGTCCCCTCTGGAATAGCTTACGTTCATGGACCACAGATCCCCTTCGCTCACGCCGCCCAGCCTTGTACTCATCAGATGCCTTACCACACCTGTTTTTTCTATTTCAGGAAAGAACAAAAACTCTGCGCCGCCTTTTACTGTCTGCGCCATCACCGGCACAGGCCTGTTCTTTCTCCTAATCGCCGTCACATTTTCCAAACCAGTCACCTTCCTTTCCGCCGCCGGCAGCGCTCCGGTCCATTCCCGGATATTAAAGCCGCCTTTAATATGGCCTGATATAATCAAAAGCATTCTGATACCAGTTCACGCTCTCACCACATATTGCAACCACGTCAAACCGTACCGGAATGCTTTCTCCCAGCCTCTTATAATAGAGGTAATAATCCGCCACACGGCATATTTTCTTTTGTTTTCCAATTCCCACTGCCTCCGCCGGATAACCGGCGTCGCAAGTCCTTCTGTATTTCACTTCGAAAAAAACAAGATATTCCCCGTCCCAGCCGATCAGATCCACTTCTCCCTGACGGCATCGGAAATTCTTTTCCGCCAGCCGTATCCCTTTTTTCTGCAGATATACGCCGGCGGCCTCTTCATAGGATTCCCCGATTTTTCTTCTATTCATTGGAGCCTTCCATAAAATTTTTAATAAAGCTTCTTCTGTGAATCGGCGTGGGGCCAAGCTGCTTCAGCGCTTCAATATGGGCCGCCGCGCCGTAGCCCTTGTTGGCTGCAAAGCCGTACCCCGGAAAAACGCTGTCATACTGCACCATCAGCCTGTCTCTCGTCACCTTGGCAATGATGCTGGCAGCCGCGATGGATACGCTTTTGGCATCCCCTTTGATGATAGGCACCTGCCTGATATTCACGCCGGGAATCGTCACCGCATCATTCAACAGGATATCCGGCTTTACGGCCAGCTTTCCTATTGCCTCACGCATGGCCTCATAGGTCGCCTGAAGAATATTGATTTCATCAATCCTCGCAGGCGAGGCATAACCGATTCCCGTGGCAACCGCCTCCCTCATAATAACCTCATAAAGCTCTTCCCGCTTCCTGGCACTCAGCTGTTTGGAATCATTCAGATACAATATCCCGCAATCCCGGGGCAGAATCACGGCGCCTGCCACAACCGGGCCTGCCAGCGGGCCTCTTCCCACTTCGTCGATACCGCAGACAAAGCCGGCGCTTTCATATTTTCTTTCATACTGCTGCAGCGCCCTGGTGCGTTCTTTCTCTTTTTCCAGGGCTTCCAGCCGCTTCTTTGCCCTGGCAATTTCCGCCTGGACACCGCTTCTTTCATCCGCGCTATAGGCTTCCATCAGCCGCGGAAGGTCTTCCGGGGAGCAGCTGTTAAACTGATCCTTTATCTCCTGTATTTTCATCGTCAGTCACCTTTTTTACGGCCTGCGCCTATTGATGCTTCAGCACGCCGAATTTGTTTAACGGCCATATCCTCACCCAGGCCTTGCCGATAATGTTGCTGCGCCGGATGTTCCCCACACTTGGATCCCGGCTGTCCGAGCTGTTGTTCCGGTTATCACCCATGACAAAATATTCATCATCCCCCAATGTAATGGGTTCCACCGCAAGTCCCGGGAAGTTGATCTTCTCTTTGCCGTAATCCTCTTCCAGTATCTCGCCGTTAATGTAAATGTTGCCCTCCAAATCAATCTGCACCGTTTCCCCGGGAAGGCCGATGACTCTCTTTACATAGTAAGTATTCTCTTTATATTGAAAGGGGAAAACGATGATATCAAAACGTTTCGGTTCTGAAAAACGGTAGGATATCTTATCCAGTATCAGCTGATCGTTATTGCTCAAGGTCGGCTCCATGGAGCTTCCGCTCACCGAGGTTCTCTGTCCCACAAAGGTTATCAGCAGATAGGTTCCAAGAAGAACCGCCAGAATATAAAGTATTGTACTGATAATTTCCTTTACCACATTTTTCATTTTATTGTGCTCCAATCATTTATTCTCGGGAATATTTGAAAATCACTTCTCAGACATTCCCTGTTCCGGGTCTTTCCAGAGAAATTCTTCCCAGTCTCCCGCTTCTGAAATCATCCGTTACAAGCTGGGCCGCCCTGCTTAAATCCGGCTCGCCGCCCTTTTTGTAGCATTTGCGCTTTTCGGCCGCCGCTTCCAGCACCTGGACCGGAGTTTCCCCTCCGGCAAGCGAATACCTCTCCTGAAGAAGGGATGGATACCATTCCTGAAGATAGGCAATCAGGTCTATGGCCAGTTCGTCCATAATGATGATTTCATCGTTCATGGAGCCTATAAATGCAAGTTTCATGCCAACGCTCTGGTCTTCAAACTTCGGCCAGAGAATTCCGGGTGTATCCAGAAGCTCCAGCCCCTTATTCAGCCTGATCCACTGCTTTCCTTTGGTTACGCCGGGCTTGTTGCCCGTTTTGGTACACGCCTTTCCGGCAAAGGAATTGATAAAGGTGGATTTCCCCACATTGGGGATTCCCGCTACCATGGCTCTCACCGGGCGGTTCAGGATTCCCCGCCTTCTGTCCCTCTCTATCTTCTCCTTACACACCTCCTGTACGGCTCCCTGAATGGCCTTCAGCCCCTGTCCGGTCTGCGCGTTGATTTCCAGGGCCTTGATCCCTTTTTCCTGAAACCAGGCCGTCCAGGCCCTGTTACATGCCGGATCCGCCAAATCCGATTTATTAAGAAGCACCAGCCTGGCCTTGTTCCGTCCCAGCTCATCAATATCCGGATTGCGGCTGCTCTGCGGTATTCTGGCATCCACCAGCTCAATAATCAGGTCTATCAGCTTAATATCTTCCTGCATGGCGCGCCTGGCTTTTGTCATATGCCCGGGATACCATTGATAATTCATATATACTTTCCCATACCTTTCCGATTTGGAAGCCAGGTGGCGGCATCTCCAAATCCGTTCCTGAATTTTTCAAAAGTTATCATGCCTTAACGGCTACGGATTCTTCTCAAAATCCTGCTTTTCCGCCCGGCAGTACGTCCTATTTCACAAGCCCCATATTGCTGCCTCCGCCCGCCATCTTAAACCAGGCCTTTCCCACGATATCATCTCTGGAAACCGGGCCGATATTGCCGGAGCGGCTGTCTTCACTGCTGTTGCAGTTATCCCCCATAACAAAATATTCATCATTTCCCAGCTTGATCTCATGCTCCGCAATTCCCGCGTCCGCTATCAGGTCATAGGTGTCATCCTCCACCGCCTTTCCATTTACATAGAGGATTCCCTCCCTGATCTGTACGGTTTCACCCGGCCCGGCTACAACGCGCTTTACATAATAGTGGGTGTTCTGATTGCCGTTGGGAAGAAAAACCACCACGTCTCCGGCCCTGGGATTGGCAAGCTTGTAAGCAAACCTGTTTATCAGGATTCCCTGCCCGTTATAAAGCGCCGGTTCCATGGATACCCCGATCACACTGGTTCTGATTCCCACAAAATAAACGATGACAAAGGCAAGAAAAGCGGCAATTAAAATTCCTGCCACATAGCTCAATATCTCGTGGACAATGGTCGTGCTTATTTTTTTCCTTCTTCTGTAGAAGCTTAATCCTTTGGTTCTTCTCATTTGTTCTTCCTATATAGAATGCTGTAAAAAGCCGTTTTTACTCCGGTTGGTAGCTATATAATGCCCTCACGGTTACGCCTGCTTTTTCCTATCATTTGCTAAACGACGCTTACATTCTATCACGAAAGGGGCGAACCTTGCAAGCATCTCCGTCTTGCCTGCCACAAAGGAAACGGTGTTAATGTCCAGGAAGCAGAACCGCTGCGTCAACAATATAAAAAGAGACAGCCACCACAGCGGCTGCCCCTCATACCGTATCCGATTATTTAACCAGTTCTTTAACTTTGGCCTTCTTACCTACCCTGTCTCTCAGGTAGTTCAGTTTGGCTCTTCTTACTTTACCTTTTCTTACCAGCTCAACCTTCTCTACATTGGGAGAGTGCAGCGGCCATGTCTTCTCAACGCCGATGCCGTTGGAGCTCTTTCTTACGGTAAAGGTAGCTCTGTTGCTGCCGCCCTGCTTTTTCAGGACAACACCTTCAAATACCTGGACTCTTTCACGGTTACCTTCTTTGATTTTACCATAAACTCTTACGGTATCACCAACGGAAAATTCCGGAACCTCCTGCTTCAGCTGTTCCTCTTCAATTGCCTTAATAATGTCGTTCATTGCTCTTCCTCCTGATTTCCTGGATGTTCTTAATACATTTACCTGTAACAGAGGACCATCTCATTATCGCAACGTTTATAATATACCATATCATTCCTGTAAACGCAAGTAAAAATTATGATATCCAGTAGACCTTTTCCCTGCCGATGCGCAGCTTCAGCTTTTCCTGGAGACGCACGGACGCCTCGTTGTCGGTAAATACCTGGCAGAAGGGGACCCAGCCGCGCTCCAGCATCCTGTTTATCAGATGTTTTTCCAGCGCCTCGCCGATTCCCCGCCTGCGGAATTCTTCCGCCACCTCTAACATTCCCATGCTTCCTTCCGCATGAATTCCGGCAAATCCGGCCAGCTTTCCTTCAAGAAAGACTCCATACATCATTCCAGCGCTGATCCTCTCCTCCAGATAAGCCCTGTCATGAACCGTATGGTACTGTCCGTAAACGCTTTCCAGCCAGGAAAGATCCAACGGCCTGATATCATACGCCGCAGCTTCTTCCCATGGCGTTTTCCTGGTATAAACCGCCTGTACGCAGGAATTGATCACGCTGCAGCCAAATCTTCTGCAAAGGCTGTCCTTAAGGAAATCCTGATGCGCCACATACAGGCCGTTTTTCAGGCCGCGCGGGATCAGGGAAATCAGCCTTTCCCCCATATCCTCATCCGCTGCGGACAGCATATAGGCACCGCTGGGAATATCCCTGACAAGGACGCCGTCCTCTGCGCCGTAAAGCAGCTCGCCCTGTCCTCTGCGGATAACCTCAAGCATATCCATATGGGAGAGCTTCCTTTTCTGCAGATAGCCGAGAGCCCGGCCTTTTCCCGCATAAAGCTCATACAAATCAGGCCTGCGCTCCCTGGTCCGCGCTTCCGACTGCTCCAGCCGCCAGCGGTCCACTTTTGCATGGTCCCCGCAAAGAAGCACCTCAGGAACCTCTGCGCCCTGCCAGACCTCCGGTCTGGTATACTGGGGATATTCCAGAAGATTATCATGGAAGGATTCAAATTCCGCTGATTCTTCATTCTTAAGCACCCCCGGGACCAGACGGGAAACGGCGTCAATCATGACCATGGCCGGCAGCTCTCCTCCTGTCAGCACATAGTCGCCGATGGACACATAATCCGTCACAACAGCCTGCAGCACCCGTTCATCAATCCCTTCATAATGGCCGCAAAGGAAGACAAGATCCTGCTCCTGCGCCAGTTCCTGCGCCATCTGCTGGTTAAATACCTTTCCCTGGGGCGTAACGTAAATCACACGGGGGGACTTTCCGCCGCGGGAAATTATTTTTTCTTCCACCGATTTAAATGCATCAAAAACGGGCTGGGCCTGCATCAGCATGCCGGCCCCTCCTCCATAGGGATAATCGTCCACTTTTTTATGCTTATTTTTGGTGAAATCCCGGATATTTACCGCTTCCAGGCCAATATGCCCGTTCTGTGCGGCACGCCCCAGAATGCTGGTATTCAGCCCGCCTGTAACCATCTCCGGGAAAAGCGTGAGTATATGGAAATTCATACCTGCTCCCATCCGCCGCCTGCATGCAGCCTGTTTTACTGTAAATCCAGAAGCCCTTCCAGAAGATGGACCCTCATTACGGCATTTTCCACATCCACATCCAGAATGCATTCCTTAATAGCCGGAATCAGAACAGTGCCTCCCTCATCCAGTACCACCTCATAAACATCATTCGCCCCTGTGGTTATAACATCCCGAAGCGTTCCCAAAGGGGAACCATCCTCGTTTACCACCTTCATATCGATAAGATCTGCAATAAAAAACTCGTCCTTTTTCAGCCGGACCGCATTGTCCCTGGTCACATACAGGCTGGCCTTCCGGTATTTTTCCACCTGTTCAATATCGTCCAACCCTTTGAATTTCAGTATTACAAACTGTTTGAAATATTTAACACTTTCGATTTCCAGATCCACGGACACTTTACCGTTATCCAGAATCACTTTCTTCAGCCTCCGGAATCGTCCCGGGTCATCCGTCGTAGGGTAAACCTTTACCTCACCCTTCAGGCCATGAGTTGCCGTAATGATTCCTACCTGCAGTTTCTGTTCCATTCTTTTCCTCCAAACGAACAGGATTTACGCTTCCGGCACAATAACCGTTCCTGCGCAAACCAGGTTTTGCTCAGTAAAAAGCTGCTTCCGTAAAGGGAGCAGCCTTTTCGTTTCAGATGATTTCTACATCCACATGTTTTTTATCTCCCAGTGCTGCCGCTTTCACAACCGCACGGATTGCTTTGGCGATACGGCCCTGCTTGCCGATTACCTTGCCCATGTCGGACGGTGCAACGTGAAGCTCAATCGTCGTTATTTTACCGCTTTCCTTTTCCGTAACGACTACTTCCTCCGGGTTGTCAACAAGTGCTTTTGCAATCACTTCAACCAGTTCTTTCATTACTTTTCCTCCATTCCGCCGCAGGCGTCAACCCGGGTACCGGTAAATGGCGCCGATACCCTCTTCTTTGCCAAGAGGTCTTATTTCTCAATTCCTGCTGCTTTGAAGATTTTGCTTACTACTTCAGTGGGCTGTGCACCATTGTTCAGCCATTTCTTTGCCAGTTCTTCATTTACCTTGAACTCACTGGGATTTTTGTTAGGATCATAGATTCCGATTTCCTCGATGAATCTTCCGTCTCTGGGAGATCTGGAATCTGCCACGATAATTCTGTAAAAAGGAGCCTTCTTCTGTCCCATTCTTCTTAATCTGATTTTTACTGCCATTTTTTCTTACCTCCAAGAATCTTTTGCTTTGTTTGCTTTAATTTATTAAAAAGGAAGTTTAAACTTACCCTTTTTGCCTCCGAAACCTCCCATCATGCCGGGAAGCTGCTTCATCATTTTCTGGCTCTGCTCAAACTGCTTGATGAAGCGGTTTACAATACTGATATCCACGCCCGCGCCTCTTGCAATCCTGTGTTTTCTGCTGGGATTTAAGAGCTTGGGGTTCCGGCGTTCGGCCGGTGTCATGGAAAGGACAATGGCCTCCATATGGGCCAGCTGCTTTTCATCCACCATGGATTCGATCTCCGCACTCTTGCCGCCGATGCCGGGCATCATGCTGAGAATGCTGGACAGGCCGCCCATGTTGCGCATCTGCTTCATGCTTTCCAGGTAATCCTCAAAATCGAATTTTCCCTTCTTCATGCGCGACGCCATTTCTTTTTCCTTATCGGCGTCGATATTCATGTTGGCCTGAGCCTTATCTATTAAGGAAAGGACATCGCCCATGCCAAGGATCCGGCCGGCCATTCTGTCCGGATAAAACTGCTCCAAATCGGAAAGCTTCTCACCCATACCCACATAAAGGATGGGCTTTCCGGTCACCGCCTTGATGGAAAGCGCCGCGCCGCCACGGGTATCGCCATCCATTTTGGAAAGGATTACGCCGTCCACGCCTACCTTCTCATCAAACTCCTTCGCCACGTTCACGGCATCCTGTCCGGTCATGGCATCCACCACCAGAAGCGTCTGGTGCACGGTGATGTTTTCTTTGATCTCCTGAAGCTCCTGCATCATCTCTTCATCAATGTGAAGACGGCCCGCCGTATCGATGATGACTACATTATTTCCATTTTTCTGTGCATGCTCCATGCCAGCCTTTGCAATGTCCAGGGGCTTGTTTTTGGTTCCCATGGAAAAAGCATCCACATTCTGCTTCTTAGCGTTGATTTCCAGCTGCTCAATCGCGGCCGGCCTGTAAATATCACAGGCAACCAGCAGCGGTTTCTTTCCCTTCAGCTTGAATTTACCGGCCAGCTTTGCCGCGGTCGTCGTCTTGCCGGCGCCCTGAAGGCCGCACATCATGATGACGGTGGTTGACTTGCCGGGCTGCATGGCGATTTCCGTAGTTTCCGAACCCATCAGGGCGGTCATTTCCTCATTTACGATTTTGATGACCATCTGACCTGGGTTCAGGCCGTTCATAACATCGGCGCCGATGGCGCGTGCCTCCACGGATTTCACAAACTGCTTTACCACGCGGAAATTAACGTCCGCTTCCAGCAGCGCCATCTTGACCTCCTTCAAGGCTGTTTTCACATCCTCTTCCGTCAGACGGCCTTTTCCTCTCAGGTTCTTGAATACATTCTGGAGTTTATCTGTTAAGCTTTCAAATGCCATAAACACTGTTTCCTTTGCTGATGTGTAACTGTCTGGTTACATCACAGTCACAGAATAAATTACATTTCTGCCAGAATCTCATCCGCCAGCTTCCTGATCTTTTCATCCGGCGTCAGCTGTTTGATCTCTTCCAGCTTTTCTGTGATAATCCTGAACTTTTCCATCAGGTGCAGCCTGCTTTCGTAATCCTCCAGCGTCTTGTCGCACCTCTTTATCAAATCGTGAACACCCTGTCTGCTGATTCCCGCTTCCTGGGCAATCTCGCTTAAGGACATGTCATTCATTACCGCATCTTCATATATCCGGCGCTGGTGCTCATTGAGCAGCTCGCCGTAAAAATCATATAACAGACCCTGTTCCACTATCTTTTCCATTGCCTTATCACCCTGTGCCTGTTATCTGCTGCCCGGCTCTCTCCGGAAGCTGTGAAGGTTCTCATCAGCTGCTACGCCCGGATAACCGCAGTTGTAATCTTACTATAAAAGGAAGAAGGTGTCAAGTATTTTTTCTTGACACCTTCTTTTTTTCCTTAACATCTTCTTTTCCCTGAATATCTGCATTTTTCTGCAGTACCAATCCCGCCAGCTGTCAGTCAGCCAGGCAGCGCCATCCGCCTCATTATCCTGTCCCCGTTTTCACGAAGCCATTTTTTCCGAAGCTTATAATCCGGCAGCACTCTTTCCACTTCCTTCCAGAACCGTTCCGAATGGTTCATTTCCAGGCGGTGGCAAAGCTCGTGGACCACTACGTAATCAATCACTTCCGGCGGCATAAGCATGAGAAGACAGTTAAAATTCAGGTTTCCCTTGCTGCTGCAGCTTCCCCAACGGGACTTCTGGTTGCGTATCGTTATCCTTCCATAGCTTACTTTTACCAAAGGCGCATAATAAGCGGTTCTCTGCGGAATATACTTAAGCGCCTCCCCGGCAAGCTTTCTGATTTCTTCTGTTGTGAGGCGTTCCTCAGGCTGCAGTGCTTCGTTCCTCTGTCTTTCCTTTATCTGCTTTATATGTTTTGTGATCCAGGAAGATTTTTCTTCCACAAATCTGCGGATTTCCGAATCAGGCATCCTGTATGGCGCGCGGACCGTAATATCGAGCTTCTCATCTATCTGCAGACAGACCGTTCTGCGGCCGCTTCTGACTACCCTTATTTTCAATTCTTCCTGTTCCGCTGCTGCTTTTTCATATCCTCTCTGTAAACAATAATCCATTTTCTTCTTTAACATCCTTTAAATTTTCTCGCTGAAAATATTCTTATACCCTTCCCCGTAAATCTCCGTGGCGCTGGAAACAATCATGAAAGCGAGAGGATCCTCCTCCTTCACGATCTCCTCCGCTTTGGGGGACATGGTATTGCGCATAACGCACATAATCACCTTTTTGGGACTGTTGCTGTAGGCGCCCTTACCTTCCAGATAGGTTACGCCGATATCCAGCTCCTCCAGAATCCTTGCGGTGATTTTTTCCGAACTGTCACTGATAATATAGATAAGCTTCGCTTCATCCCTGCCATAAAGTACCGCGTCAAACATAATGCTGCACACCACAACGGCCAGGATAGCATACATAATGGTATCAAAATCCCCGAATACCAAGAGGGAGGCGGATACAATCAGGATATCCGTCAGGAAGAACAGCCTTCCTGTTTTAAGATGTTTGTACTTAAGCCGAAGGAATTTAACAATAATATCCGTCCCTCCTGTAGTCGCTCCGGCTTTGAAAACGATCCCCAGCCCGATGGCCATGAGAATCCCCCCTGCCAGGGCGGCCAGCAGCGGCTGTGAGGTGAGCGCCCCGAACCGGGCAAAAAAATTGGTAAACACGGCACACGTCAAAGTAGCGTAAATGGTGGAAATGATAAACCTTAAGCCGAACTTCCACAATCCCGCTATCAGTATCGGGATATTTATCAGCAGCATGCCGGTACCGGTGGGAAGTCCGGACAGACGGTTTATGATCACCGCAATACCTGTGACGCCTCCGGGCGCCAGGTTGTTGGGATCCAGAAACAGACTGATGCTCACGCCATAAATACAGGCCGCCGCCGTAATCATGACGTAATCATAAATCCGCCTTTTCACCGATTTCTTTTCCACAAACTTTTCTGTCATAAAAAACCTCCCTTTCCATAATCCCACAGTCAGCACCCCGCCGCAGGCAACGGGCATCAACTCTAAAACGCCGTGCCTGCCACGGTAAATCCCTATTAAAAAACCGCATAATTAACTTACGCGGTTTAATCAGCATCTAAAAGCCTACGGCTGCTTTCGACGCATCTTTCATATCAACATTCTCTCCAGAGCCGGCGGAAGCCAAACCTCCGCCGGCAGGCGCAGTAAACCTGGTTTACTGCGATATATTTCCCGCAGCAGTCACCGGATGGATTTATCCCCGGCCTGCTTCCTTCGGAAATGAACCGCCATTGTCCATTTTCTGCAATATGGCGCTTAAATATTCGTTCTGACCAGTTTCGGCTGATAACCTTCTCTCTCCAAAGCGGCCAGAATCTGATTTTTATGATCCGTCCCAAAGGCTTCCAGAGTAATGCGCAGCTCCACAGCCGCGCTGCGGTTGATGGATACAAACTGGTTATGCTCCAGCTTGATAACATTTCCGTTTTCCTCTGCAATCACAGCCGCCACGCGGGAAAGCTCGCCCGGCTTATCAGGAAGCAGAACGGAAACGGTAAAAATACGATCCCTGAAAATCAGTCCGTGCTGCACCACGGAGGACATGGTAATTACATCCATGTTGCCGCCGCTTAAAATGGAAACCACTTTTTTATTCTTTACGTTCAGGTGCTTGAGCGCCGCAACGGTAAGCAGTCCGGAATTTTCCACCACCATCTTGTGGTTTTCCACCATATCAAGGAATGCTGTCACCAGTTCCTCGTCGCCCACGGTTATGATTTCATCAATATTCTGCTGTATGTAAGGGAAGATGATGCTTCCGGGCGTTTTTACGGCCGTACCGTCGGCAATGGTATTGACCTTGTCAAGCGTCACTACTTTTCCCTGCTCCAGGGACGCCTGCATACAGTTGGCCCCTGCAGGTTCCACGCCAACCACATGAATCTTGGGGTTGAGAAGCTTTGCCAGCGTGGAAACGCCTGTGGCAAGTCCGCCGCCGCCGACGGGCACGAGAATATAGTCAACCAGGGGCAGCTCCTTGAAAATTTCCATCATTATGGTTCCCTGGCCGGTGGCAACTACCGGATCATCAAAGGGATGGATAAAGGTATATCCGTATTCCTCCGCCAGTTCGTAGGCCTTTGCGCAGGCTTCATCATATACGTCTCCGTAAAGAACAACCTCCGCGCCATAGCCCTTGGTGCGGTTTACCTTCATCAAAGGAGTCGTGGTCGGCATTACAATCACCGCCTTGCAGCCATAGGCCTTCGCCGCATAGGCCACTCCCTGCGCATGATTGCCGGCGGAGGCTGTAATCAGTCCTTTGCTTCGTTCCTCCTCCGTCAGGGTGCTTATTTTATAATAAGCGCCGCGAAGCTTGTACGCGCCGGTCAGCTGCATGTTCTCCGGCTTAAAATAGACCTTGTTTCCCGACTGGTTGCTGAAATATTCACTGAATACCAGCTTAGTCTCCTGTGTTACTTTTTTTACCACCTCGGAAGCCTCTTCAAACTTCTCCAGGGTGAGCATTTTGTTTCCTTCCATGTTTACTCCCATCTGCGCACTTTAGCGCGTACAATTCAGTCCGGAGGCATTGATTTTCTTCCAGACATGCCCTGCCTTTTTATTCCTCTTCCGTCTTTACATCAAACAGAGCATTGACGAACTGCTCCGGATCGAATTTCTGCAGGTCTTCCATATCCTCTCCCACGCCGATATATTTCACCGGCACATTCAGCTCCGACTGGATTGCCACCGCAATCCCGCCTTTCGCCGTACCGTCCATCTTTGTAAGGATAATACCGGTCAGGTCGGCTACCTCGCCGAATTCCCTGGCCTGTGCAAGGGCGTTCTGCCCTGTGGTTCCATCCAGGACCACCAGGTTTTCCCGATGGGCATCCGGGAATTCCCGGTCTATGATCCGGTTCATTTTCTTCAGCTCTTCCATCAGGTTCTTTTTATTATGAAGTCTTCCGGCGGTATCGCACAGAAGCACATCCACATGCCTGGCCTTTGCTGCATTCACCGCATCAAAGACCACGCTGGCGGGATCCGAGCCTTCCGCCCCGCCGATCATATCAACGCCCGCCCGGTTGGCCCAGCCCGCAAGCTGTTCCCCTGCGGCGGCGCGGAAAGTATCCGCTGCGGCAATCAGCACCTTCCTGCCCTCTTCCTTGAGCATGCCCGCCAGCTTGCCCACAGAGGTGGTCTTTCCCACGCCGTTTACGCCGATTACCAGAATCACCGACTGCTTCTTTTCAAAGTCATAGGCGGTTTCCCCTACCTGCATCTGCTCCTTTATGCTGTCGATGAGCAGCTGCTTGCAGGCGGAGGGCTCCTTGATATGCTGTTCCTTCACCTGCTGCTTCAGGCGATCCAGAATATTGGAGGTGGCATTTACGCCGATATCCCCCATAATCAGGATTTCTTCCAGTTCTTCATAAAATTCATCGTCAATCGCCGAAAAGCCGCTGAATACGGAGTCGATTCCATGCACAATATTATTTCTTGTTTTATTCAGGCCCTCTTTCAGCCGGGCAAAAAAGCCCTTCTTTTCTTCGCTCATAGCTACCTCCTACTGATTAGCCGCAGCATCTCAAACCATCCTGCTGTTACGATTAGTTTTCCAAATCCCTGTCTATCAGGCTTACGCTTACCAGCGTGGAAACACCCTTTTCCTGCATGGTGATACCATAGAGCCTGTCGGCCTTTTCCATGGTTCCTCTTCGGTGTGTAATAACAATAAACTGCGTGGACTTCGTCAGCTTATGTAAATAATTTGCGAACCGGCCTACGTTGCTGTCGTCCAGCGCCGCCTCGATTTCATCCAGCAGGCAGAACGGCGAAGGCTTCAGGTTCTGAATGGCAAACAGGAGGGAAATCGCAGTCAGCGCTTTTTCACCGCCGGAAAGCTGCATCATATTCTGCAGCTTCTTTCCCGGCGGCTGGGCGATGATTCGGATTCCCGCTTCCAGAATATCCTCATCCTCCATCAGCTCCAGGGTTCCCTTTCCGCCGCCGAAAAGCTCTTTGAACACTTTGTCGAACTCCTGGCCGATCTGGGCGAATTTTTCCTTAAACTGCCTGCGCATCGCTTCATCCAGCTCCAGGATAATCTTTTTCAGGGCTTCCTCCGCCTGCACCAGATCATCATGCTGGGTTTTCAGGAAGTTATAACGTTCCATCAGGTTTTTATAATCCTCGATGGCGTTTACGTTTACATCCCCCAGCTTTCTTATCTGCTCCTTCAGGGTAGCGATTTCCTTTTTCATGCCTGTCAGATCCTGCAGGCCTTCCTTTTTAAGCGCTGCAGCGCTGCTCAAGGTAATTTCATACTCATCCCACATGTAGTTGATCTGGGCTTCCACAGCCTCCTCCAGCTTTTCACGCTGGGCGTTCAGCCGGTATACTTCCTTATCCAGCCCTGACAGCCTGTCCGACAGGCTTTCCCTGTCCGCAAAAAAGTTTTTCTGCCGTCCGCTTAAGGCTTCTTTTCTTTCCATGTCGGCCTTCAGCTTCTCTTCGCCGTCGGTCTGGGTGCTCAGGGAATCCGCTATGGTCTGCTGCAGCCGGCGGATATCCTCTTCCCTCCGGGTGATATTCGCAAGGTTTGTTTCCATTCCCTCCAAGATTTCTTCCAGCTCAGCGGCAAACCGGCTGATTTCACCTTCAATACGATCCAGGTTGGTTTGTTCAAAGCCCTGCTTCTGCCTGATTTTTTCCACTTCCAGATCCCATTCGGCCACACGGGAGCTGTGAAGGCTTTCCTCGCCCCTTTGCCCCTCCAGCAGCTTCTGCACCTCGCCGATTCTGGCATCCACATCCTTTTCCAGCATTTCGGAGGCTTCCAGCTGTCTGAGGATTTCATCTTTTCCGTTTTTGATCTCTTCTATCTGGGCGGCGATTTCCTTCTGCTCGGTCTGCAGATCTCCATATCCCTGCTCCGTCTGTTCTTTTTTCTCTCTGGCGGCCGCCACATTCATCCGCGCCGTATTCTGATGGATAAATTCCTCCTGAAGGGAGGCCTTTACCTGCTCCAGATCCATGCGCAGCTGGTTTCTCCGCTTTTTTGTCTGTTCAATGGAATCCAGCAGCCTGTCAATAGCCATCAGGGTTTCCCTGACCTTTTTCCCAAGCTCCTCCATTTCCCTGCGGCGTCCCAGCAGATTGCTGCTGTTCTTATAGGCACCGCCGCTGATGGAACCGCCGGGATTAAAAAGCTCGCCCTCCAGCGTCACCATCCGCAGGCTGTATTTGTATTTTCTTGCAATCCTGACCGCATTGTCCACGTTGTCAACCACAACGATTCTTCCCAGAAGGGAGGCCGCAACATCGCGGTAGCGCTCCTGCGTCGTCACCAGGGAGTCCGCAAGACCCAGGACACCGGCTTCCTGCAATACCTCTTTTCTCTGGATTTCCTGCCTGTTCCTGATGCTGGTCAGGGGCAGGAACGTGGCGCGGCCGGCTTTGTTCTGTTTCAGAAAGGCGATCATTTCCTTGGCGGTTTCTTCATTTTCCGTCACAATGTTCTGGATGCTGCCGCCCAGGGCCGTTTCAATGGCCACCTCATATTTTTTGTCCACCTTTATCAGATCGGCAACAACGCCTATAATCCCCGGGCTGTTTTCTTTCTGCTCCATGACACGCTTTACGCTGCCGCCATAGCCTTCATAACGCTCCGTGAGATTCGACAGGGCGTCCAGCCGGGACTTATCCTGATGGTAAAGCACCTGGGTATCCCGCAGCTTCTGATCCTTCCCCGACAGCTCATCCCGTATCTGGTTCAGCTCTTCCTCCAGCAATGTCTGCTTATCGTTGAGGGCCGATATATTTTCATTAATCTGAAGGAATTCCTCCTCCAGCCTTTTAATGTTTTCCTCCTGCCAGGCTTCATCCGATTTTGCCCGCAGCAGCCGGGAATTCAGCTCTGCCCTGCGGATCTGAATCTGTTCCAGCATGGTATCAAAACGTCCCATACGGGATTTGATGGTAGCGCGTTCATTCAGCTCGGTAATAATCGTATTTTTACCGTTTTCTATTTCCGTATTCAGCTCATCGATCCTGGCCTGTACTTCGGCCAGCCTGGCCTTAGCCTCCTGCCTTGCAAGTTCTACCTCCTTCAAATGGGCGTCTATCTTGTCCTTTTCTGTAAGGATTGCCGCTTTGTCCCCGCTCTTTGCATCAATTTCACGCTGCAGGGTTTCCTTACGGTTTTGCAGATGCTTTTCATTTCCTCTGGCGGAATTGATCTGCTCTTTCAGGACGTTGATTTCCCCTTCCAGCTTTCCCCTCAGCATGCCGGTGTCGTTCAGCTGGGAACGGGCCTGTTCAATGCGCTTATCCAGTTCTTCGATTTCCGTCTGGATTTGATCGTATTCCTCTTTGATATGTTCATATTTCTCTGTGGTTTCCTGCAGATCCCGGGAGGCTATTTCGTATTTTTCACCAACTCTGGCCAGCTGCTCACGCAGACGATCGTTTTCCAGGAGAAACACATTGACATCCAGATTCTTCAAATCTTCTTTTTTCTTCAGGTAGACCTTTGCTTTTTCCGCCTGCTTTTCCAGCGGCTCCACCTGCTTTTCCAGCTCTGAAAGAATATCGCTGACGCGCAGCAGATTCTGTTTTTCATCCTCCAGCTTCTTCTGGGCGGCGGCTTTCCTGCGCTTGAACTTAACGATTCCTGCAGCTTCGTCAAAAAGTTCTCTTCTTTCCTCCGGCTTTCCGCTCAGGATTTTGTCAATCTGGCCCTGGCCGATGATGGAGTAGCCTTCCTTGCCGATACCCGTATCGTAAAAAAGCTCATTCACATCCTTCAGCCTGACCGGCGAACCGTTCATCAGATATTCGCTTTCCCCCGAACGGTAAATGCGCCTGGCCACCGTCACCTCATCATAATCGATTGCCAGCTGATGATCCCTGTTGTCCAGGGTGATGGCCACATAGGCGTAGCCCATGGGCTTTCTTTGCTCCGTGCCGGAAAAAATGACGTCCTGCATGGAAGCGCCGCGCAGCTGCTTCACCCGCTGCTCGCCCAGCACCCAGCGGACGGCATCGGCCACATTGCTTTTCCCGCTTCCATTGGGTCCTACGATTCCGGTGATTCCATTGTGGAACTGAAAGGTTATTTTGTTGGCAAAGGATTTGAATCCGTGTATCTCAATACTTTTTAAGTACATTAGTTTAATCCTTATTCCTTATTCTTCCGAAGCGCCAGGATCGCTTCATAGGCCGCCTGCTGTTCCGCCGCTTTCTTGGTGCGGCCCTTTCCCTTCCCGATAAGCTTTCCGTCAAGCACGGCGTCTACCAGAAATTCCTTGTCATGATCCGGCCCTTCCTCCCCGGTAAGCACATATTCAAACACGGCCTCCGGCATGGTCTGTATCATCTCCTGAAGCACGGTCTTACTATCATAAAAAAGGATTTTATTCTCCAGATCGGAAAGCACAAACCGGTGAATAAAATCATGCGCCGCCTGAAAACCTCCGTCCAGATACATGGCTCCGATTACCGCTTCCATAACGTCCGAGGTAATGGAATCCCGTCCTCTGCCTCCGGTAGCTTCTTCTCCCTTGCCCAGCAGCATATACTGCCCCAGCTCCAAATCACGGGCACAGTATGCCAGCGCCGGTTCACAGACCATGGAAGAACGCAGCTTCGTCAGCTTGCCTTCAGGCATCTGGGGGTTCTCATGGAACAGGAAATCACTGGATACCAGCTCCAGCACCGCATCCCCCAAAAATTCCAGCCGTTCATAATCTTCCAGTTTGTTTATCTTCTGCTCATTGGCAAAGGAACTGTGGGTCAAAGCCTGCCTCAGCAGCTTTTTGTCACGAAAGGTGTACCCGATCCTTTTTTCAAGCTCTTCCAATGTATATTTCACACTTATCCGGTCCTTTCTGCATATCAAAAAGCCCTCCAGGTTTCCCTGCCACGGGCTTTTCTTATACGATTATTAGATTCATCGGCAACTGTTTCCATGCCCTGACGGGAGTCGTTTTCCCTCTGCCGTCCTCTATCTTGTATTTCTGATCAGCTCGACCGCTTCGCCTACCGTGCTGATTTTTTCCGCATCGGCCGGTGCGATTTCGATACCGAATTCTTCCTCAATGCCCATCACGATCTGGAACACATCCAGAGAATCCGCACACAGATCGTCAACAAAGGTGGTCTCTTCCGTAATTTCCTTGGGATCCACGCATAACACTTCCGCTATGATAGTTCTCAGCTTGTCAAGTTCCATATCTTTCGTCCTTTCTTACTTACTCAGCCGCTCCGGAAATCACTTTCTGGATCTTACCGTTAATATCCTGTTCCTTAAAGGTTAAGCACTGCAGAATTGTGTTTTTGATTTCCACGGCTTTGGAGCTTCCGTGTGTCTTAACCACCAATCCCTTCAGGCCAAGCAGCGGCGCCCCGCCGTACTGCTCCAGGTCAAAGGCCTTCAGCGTCTGCTTCAGCGCGGGCTTTACAAGCAGCGCCCCTATCTTGCTTCGCAGATTCACCATCATACCGGACTTGACTTTACTGATTAATGTAGCCCCCACGCCTTCATACAGCTTCAGGACCACGTTTCCCACAAATGCCTCGCAGACTACCACGTCAGCCGCACCTGCAGGGATATCCCTCGCTTCTATGCTGCCGATAAAATTGATATCGCTGCATTCCTTCAGCAGCGGGAAGGTTTCCTTTACCAGCGCGTTTCCCTTTTCCTCTTCCGCGCCGATATTGACGATGCCCACCCTGGGCTTCTTAATTCCCATGACATTTTCCATATAAATGGAACCCATTTTTGCAAACTGCACCAGCTGGGAAGGCCTGGCATCCACATTGGCCCCGCAGTCAATGAGAAGGGAGGCTCCCTTTTCCGTAGGAATGAGCGGCGCCAGCGGCGGGCGTTCCACACCCTTGCTGCGTCCCACGATAACCTGTCCGCCTGCCAGTACGGCTCCCGTACTTCCCGCGGACACAAAGGCATCGCATTTTCCTTCCCTGACCATATAGAGACCCTTTACAATCGAGGAATCCTTCTTGCTGCGGATGGCCGCCACAGGAGGCTCCGCCATGGCAATTACCTCCGTCGCATTCACGACCTCCACCTGTTCCTGGGGATAGGTGTATTTGGCAAGCTCCGCCTTCACCTGTTCCTCTTTCCCCACCAGGAATACTTTTATCTTCTTTTCCGCCTGGATCGCTTCCACCGCGCCCTTGACTATTTCTGCAGGCGCATTGTCACCGCCCATGGCATCCACTGCCACCTTTACATAATCTGCCATCTTGCTTCCTCCCTGTCGCCGCTGATTCTGAGTATGGGAGCTTTCATCCCCACTCTCCCTGTGCATCAAAGCACACACTGAATGGGAATATAAATTTATTTTTCTCCCATGACGCACTGCGTAATCCGCTCAAACCTCGCAGCCAGGCTCTGTCCGTTCCTGCTGCTACGGCGCTGCCGCCGTATAAAAGGCAAACCGCAAAGCCCACCTGCGGAATTTGAGTATCCTATATAAATATACTAGACATGCCTGTAAAAATCAAGCGAATTGTCCGCCGGAGGGCAGACGGGGCACAAGCCCGCCGCATTTCAATGACACAAGCCCCGGCCTGAAAACAGGCCGGGGCTTGTGTGAAATTACATATTATTTCTTTTTGTTTCGCAGCATACCGGCCGCACTAATTTTTCATTTCCACCTTCTCCATCAAACCGTCAGCTCCAAACCGTAAATCAGCGATACAGGTTTCCCTGTGAAACCCTTTCCCCTTATCGTACTTAGCCAACGGCGTAGCAAAACGATGATAGGCAATTCGATAAGTGTCCTCTCCGGGCACGGCGGAAATGCTATGGTGTCCGGTTCCCAGTATGTCTCTTTCCGGATCCTTTTCCAAAATTGCATAGCGGTAAGTTATCGGGCCCGTAAGAGATTCGGAGGTTCCATAGTTTAGCCCATGGCACCTGTTCTGATGCCACGTCAAGAATCAATCCCTCGTTATGAAAGCTTATTCCATCCTCAGATGAAAACACATAAAACTGTGTCCCCGACCAGTTTTCAAATCCGTCCGTTGTGGGATACAGATACCATACGCCATCAAAACACACCAAATCCGGATCCGCATATTCGCCCTTTAGTACAGGATTTGTAAAATCCGCCTTAAGTAAATCTTTTTCCACTGCCGTATTCTCCTTATGCTCATTCTTTCACGGAACCCAACGTAATCCCCGTCACAAAATACTTCTGCATAAAAGGATATATAATTAATATGGGCACCGTCGCTATCACTATTTTAGCAGAATTGAAGGTTCTTTGCGACATCATATTTATGAGCTGCTCCGTTGACAGCTTTGAGGTGTCGGACATATTAATTACCAGGGACTGTATATATGTCTGCAGCGGAACCTTAGACGGCGTATTGATAAGCAGCATGCCGTCAAAGAAATTGTTCCAGTGCCCCACAATGCTGAACAGAGTAACCGTCGCGATAGCGGGCTTGGCCAGCGGGACGCAGATTAAAGACATCATCTGTATCTGGTTAATTCCATCGATTTTCGCAGATTCTTTGATGGCCTTCGGCTGGTTTCTGAAAAAATTCATCAGCAGGATAACATTATAAACCGGCACTGCGGAAGGAATTACCAGCGCCCAGATACTGTTCAGCAGTCCGGTGCCTTTAATCACAAAATACCAGGGAACCAGGCTCGCCCCAAAAAGCATACAGAAAATGGTGAACCACATGTAGCGGTCTCTGGAAGGGAACTCATCCTTTTCCAAAGACAGCGGATAAGCCATCAACACAGTGCATATCAGGTTCAGGCCGCCGCCTAGAATAACCCGTTTCACGGAAACAAAAAAAGCCTGGAAAAATCGGGAATCCTTCAGCAGATATTCATAAGAAGCCAGAGTAAATTCCACCGGCCAGAAGCCCACTCTTCCCGCAACAGCCGCATTTTTACTGCTGAATGAAAGCGCCAGTACATGAAGCAGAGGCAGAAGGCACAGCAGTCCAAGGAGAACGAGAAGCACAGTTACCACAAAATCAAATATTCTGTTTTCCAGCGTTTTATATCTCAGCATACCCTATCCTCCTAAAAAATGCGGTAATTCGCAAACTTGCGCGCCAGGAAATTGGATGTTACAATCAGCAGAAAGCTGACTACCGATTTCATAAGACCGACCGCCGTTGCCAGCGAATACTGCGCGCTTTCAAAGCTCATACGGTAAACATAGGTATCTATAATGTCTCCCGTATCGTAAACAATAGGGGAATAAAGGTTATACACCTGATCAAAGCCCGCATTCAGTACATTGGCAATATTCAGCGTTGCCACAAGGACAACCGTTACTTTAATGCCGGGCAGCGTTATATTCCATATCTTCTGCAGACGGCTGGCTCCATCAATGGAAGCAGCTTCATACAGCTCCTGATTGATTCCCGCCAGTGCAGCAATAAAAATAATTGCGCCGTACCCGAATTCCTTCCACACATCCGTTCCAACGATAATTCCCTGAAACAGCTTGTTGCTTCCCAAAAATACAATCGCTTCATCAATAATTCCCAGCTTCATCAGCGCCATATTGATGATACCGCTTCCGTCCAGGATATCCCTGAAAATCATGGCAAGAATAACCCAGGAAAGGAAATGCGGAAGGAAGCAGACAGTCTGCACTGCCTTTTTAAATCTTTTTCCCGCCATTTCATAGAGCAGCACCGCGAAAAAAACGGACATTACCAGGTTGAAAACAATTTTTCCCACGGCAATGACCAGCGTATTTCTGAAGATTTTAAAGGTATCGGGAAGCATGAACATATATTTAAAATTATCCAGGCCGACCCATTTGGATTTAAAAAAGCCAAGGACCGGCTGAAAATTTTCAAAGGCCATAATATTTCCGAAAAAAGGAAGTATTGTGTAGGTAAACAGCACAAATACTCCGGGGAGAAGCATTAAATGCAGCGGCCATGTATTTTTTAAGGTTATTTTCCTTTTCTTTTCAACTTTTTTCATGTAACCATACACTCCTGTCATATTTTTCACAGAGCGATTCCTATTACGATACAAAATGCGGTATCCTGCAAGAAGGAAGAACCCCATAGGATTCTCCCTTCTTTCTCAGGTATCCTTACCGTTATTTTTACTGTTTCAGGGCTTCAAGCTCAGCAATAATATCACTGCCGCCCAGAGCATTCCACTGCTCCACATATTCATCAAAGGCATCTATCGATGCTTCTCCGTTCAGTATCTTTAAAAAGGTTTCATCCTCCAGCTTCTCCAGTGTCGCCCACTTGCTGTCCATTGTTTCTGTCCGGGAATAAGAAGCGTCAAATACCTGATTCATATTGCCGGCTTCCTGGCCCAGAAGGCCTGCACTGCGGACATAAGCCCATCCGGCAAGATTATTTGCTTCCTCCGCCGCTTTTACATCCTCTGTTGCCGCCTGATAGGATTCATACCACTGCAGCGCTTCACCGGAAAGCTCGGATTCTTCTTTTTCCCCGTTCACTACGGCCAATGCCGCAAGCGCTTTTCCTTCCTTGTCGTCATACCTGGAAAGCAGTATGGAAAAAGGCATTGTTGTCCAGCTGTAAGGATCGGTAGGCTCAGCCTTCAGGCTTACACCCTGATCCTGGTCAATATCAAACTGATAATTCATCGTCTTGATCGCAGCTTCCTTAACTGCTTCGGAAGAACCGGCCTTCACTACCAGATAGCTTCCGGAAGGGGAAATCATCGCCGTATTATATTTTCCGTCATCCGCAAGCGGCGCAAGATAGCAGTTCCAGAAAACGGAAAAGACGGAATGCTGCCCAGGGAGATCCGCAGCCTGATGCCTGATAAAGGGGAACTGCTGTTACTGACAGCCGAGTCCGGAAGCCTCAGCTCCCTCTTTAACCTGAAGGCTGAAATCTGTCAGCTTGCCAGCCAGTTTTTTAATTATCCCGCCCGATGTATTCCCATTGATTCCCAATTTCTTCTGCTTGCTGTGGATTTTTCAATCCCGGCGGATGAAGAATGCGGCAATGCAAAGAAAAGGGCAGATAAATTTGTGGAACGGCTTAAGAATATGTACCATATGCCGTTTCGCGGAACTTCTTCTTCCATGCCTGCCCCGGAACAGCTTCTGCCGACGGTACAGGCCATGAAACTGTCTCTCTCCGATACGCCCCAGGAGCCTTCTGAAAATAAACAGGAAATTAAAAACCTGGACTCTGCAAACGGAAAGGTACGGTTTGTCTGCGAATATATCTCCACTCATTATCAGGAGAATTTAAGCCTGGAGGCACTGGCAGAAATTTCCTATCTCCATCCTGATTATCTGTCGCGGATTTTCAAGAAAGAAACGGGAATGAACCTGAACCGCTACATAAAGACCTTCCGGCTCAATCAGGCCTGCCGCCAGCTGGAAACCACACAGCAGAAAATCACAGCCATCAGCGCCTCTGTCGGTTACCAGAACTGTGCCTACTTTATCCGTTCCTTTACGGAGCATTTCGGAATCAGCCCTGAAAAATACCGTCAGCAGCACAACCAGTTTTCCGGAGGGAAATCATTATGAGAACTTTAGACCTGTTTTTCCGATATATACGTGATATGAAGCTTAAGACAAAGCTCATCTGTATCTATATCATCGCTTCCTTTTCGGCGCTTTTCCTTCTTCTGATAGTATTGAAGGCCGCCCTGGGGAAGCAGCTTTTTTCCCATGAACAATCCATGCTGAGCAATGCGCTCAATCAAAGCATCTCCCAATTGGATGCCCAGATAAATGACACCATTAATCTTTCAAATGTAATCTATAATAATGACGATATTATAAGCGCAATCAATGTGGACTACGGGAAAGATTATTTCAAAATGTATACTGCCTACAGTAATATCATAAAACCGGAGCTATACATTTATAAATGCCTGATTCCGGAGGTTACCGATATCCTGCTTTATTCCTCCTGTGGGATTTTCCCCCACAAAAATCTGGTAAACAGTCTGTCAGATCTGGAAACAGAACCCTGGTTTCCGGAAATAAAGGATATCCATACTCCCAGCTGGATAGTAACCGGCACAAAGGAGAGCCCCAGCTTGGCATCCATACGTATGCTTCCCAAGATACCCTCCTATCCATTTGACAATTATCTGTATCTGGAAATGGATTATAAGAATTTTTTCGCCTGCACCAATTCCATCAGCCAGGACGCCTATGGTCTTGTTATCGCCGGAAAAAACAATTCCCTGATTTATCAGTACCATTCCTTCCCCGGGGATGACTTTCCTGTGAATGCACAGGAGCTGCTGACGGATTATGAAAAAACCGTGGAGGAATACGGCAGCCGCTATATTTTTCTTTCAGCGCCTGTAGAATCTGCCGGATGGACTATTTACTATTACAGTCCTATCAGCAATGTGAAAGGGACGGTAGAACGGACAATCTTTACCTCATTCTTTTTGATAGCCCTCTGTTTCACCATACTTTTCCTGCTCACCTTTTTTACCGTTAACTCTATCCTTTCCCCCCTCAGACAGCTGACCGGGGTGATAAGCAAAATATCCCTGGCAGACATTGAGAAGCATGAGCTGCTGATTATCCCCAACCGGAATGATGAAATCGGAAAGCTGATTCACACCTTTAATTCCATGCTGAAAAGGATACGTTCTCTTATTGATGAAGCTTATGTACAGAAGCTGAAAGCAAAGGAATATCAGCTGAACGCCCTGCGTGCTCAGATTAACCCGCATTTTCTTTACAATACGCTTTCATTGATAAGCGCACGGGCTATTATAGCGGAGCAAACCGAAATCAGTGAAACAGTGCAGCTTCTGACACTTTTTTACCGGACTTCCCTGAATAAAGGGCAGGATACTACCACCATACGGAATGAACTGGAGAACATAAAGGCTTATATTTCAATCCAGCTGATTCTTACAAGCCATTCCTTCCTTGTGGAATATCAGCTGGAGGAAACTCTTCTGGAGCTGCCTATTCCCTGCCTGATACTGCAGCCCATTGTTGAAAATGCCATCGAGCATGGCCTGCGCAGCAGCCGCAAACAGCCCAGAAGGCTTATTATCGCCCTGTCAGAGGAAAAAGGAATATGCTTTATCCGGGTAAGCGATAATGGCTGCGGCATTCCCCCCGACAAAATGCAGGGGCTTTTCGCCTGTGAAACAACGCATATCGGGATAAAAAACGTAAACGAGAGGCTGAAGCTTTCCTACGGAGATAATCTGGGCCTGATAATAAACAGTGAGGCGGACAACGGCACTGAAGTCATTATCAGAATACCGCTGCAGAAAAACAGTCCTAAACCCTGAAATTATCGAAACGAAAAAGAGTGGCCGCCGGTTTTATATTTCGCCTGGCAGCCACTCTTTTTATGAAACCATATGTCACTTACACCATACCTACAGCCAACACAGCGGACAGACCATAAAAGCCCGGCGCCATCATTCAGCTTATCATTTCCGCACCAATCTCATATTTCCATTCCCCGTTCTTATATTCCGCAGTCACATCATGAAAATAATAAGCGCCGGTTCCGCTTCTGTATTTTTCCGCATTGCAGGTCACTTTTCCATTTTGGTTGGAAAGCTCCTCTATCGTTACAAGAATCCCGTTTTCTATTCCCTTTTCCCGATCAAGGAACCCCTGCGCAGCCAGTTCCTCCTGTGTGGACTGAGAACCGAATCCGCCGAAATACGTGCCTCCCAGATAAGCCAGCCCTTCTTTCTCCCCTTCGCTTAAAGAGGCAACCGACGTAAAATCAAAATAGCTTTCCGTAATACCTTCATTCAGTCCCGGATCTGTCTTCGCCAAATCCTGAAGCAGCTGCAGATAAAGCAAAAATTCCGGGTTTCCCGACTCCCCGGTGAGCTTCAGAGCGGAATAAGTAAACTGCGCCGGATAGCTTTCCTCCACACCTCCATTCCAGGTCAGCTCCACTATCATTCCCGGAACCAGCGCAGACAGCCCTATCGTTTCACCGTCCTGGTTTTCCAGGATATTTCCGTGCCCGATGCGGCAAAGCCCCGGATAGGCATTGTCCATTCCACAGGCCAGAAGTCCATCCTGTGTTACCTCAAATATTTCAAAGCGGCCTTTCACTTCATCGTCACTCGCATCCGTTTCCGGTACTTTTCCCTCCTGCTCCTGCATATCCGTTCCGGGCGCCGTTTTTTCTGTTCCGTCTGCCGGTGTTTGCGTTTCTTCCTTTCGGGTATTTCCGGCTTCTGTCTCTATTTTCAACGGTTCCTCCGCCGCAGTCTCTTTCCCGCTTCCCTGTCTGCCGCATGCTGTCAGCAAAAACGCCAGACTGACAAAAATAAGAACTGTTAACTTCTTTTTCCGCATATTAATTACGCCTCCATTTCCTGCAGTCCCTGCAGCCGCCCTTACATTCTTCCTCCGCAGTCATCATTGTGTTTCATTATCAATTGCCCATTCCTGAGCATCCGCACCCGTACTTTATTATACACGATTCCTGCATGTTAACCAACCATTCCTTCTCTCACCGGCAAATAGTAAAAAAAGAAATCCATCTATTTCAAAACTGAAATACGATGGATTTCCATGATAGACTGTTCTGTGTTCCCTGCCGCTTAATCAAAGACCCCGCTACAAGCAACGGGGTCTTTGACCCTCGCGGCAGTCGCCAAATATCCATGCAAGCATGGCTACTTGGCTCG
>OLQH01000834.1_pt1 | contig 29929 bp, 25 predicted proteins | sample 1672671 | NCBI WGS metagenome assembly OLQH01 (sample SAMEA3136712, study PRJEB25190) | human gut metagenome
GTAGAAAAAAGAATCCCGCATTTATGCAGGTTCTGGCGTTTCGCAAACGCCTAAAGTACGCTCAAATACAGAAAGGAGAATTTAAACATGGCTACTGTACGAACTTTAATCAGCCGCAGCTGACGGAGTATCTGAATGGTCTTGCCGGAATGGAAAAACGGCCGGATATTAAATATTTTCAGCTGGATGTGGGGTACTGTACCTCCATCGGAGATTAAACAGAAGCCGGCTTTACAGGGAGCATCCGGACTGGATTCTGTATGATACGGAGGATAAGCCGGTCAGACCCTGGATAACGGATAATGAGCCAAAGCCCTGGGGATATCAGGATGAGGAGTACTATTGTCTGGATACCTCCCATCCTGGGGCGATGGCCTATATGAAAAATGTATTTGAGACACTTCACGGCTGGGGCGCGGAAATGTTTAAAACAGATTTCATGCTCTGGGGGCTGCAGGACAGCAGCCGGGTAAAAAGGCACATGCCGGGAAAAACCTCTGTGGAATACTTTAGAGAGTATCTGCAGATGATCAGAGAAGCCATTGGTGAAGAAAGCTATTGGCTGGGCTGTATCGCCCCCTTCCTGCCGTTTGTGGGTTATGCGGACGGTATGCGCATAGGCGGGGATGTGGGCTCAAGCTGGGACGGGGAGTTCGGTCCGCAGAATATGATGCGCTGCCTTGCGGGAAACCATTATACCAATCATCACTATTATCAAACGGACCCGGATGCTGTAATGCTCCGTGATTTTCAAATCCGTCTTACTGAACGTGAAATACACAGCCTTGCCCTGCTGGCGGCAATTTCAGGCAGCTGTATTTATACCTCGGATCCCCTGCACCGGATTGCGGAGGAGAGGGCTGCGCTTTTCTGTTTCATAGAACCGGATAAAAGAAGGAAGCCATGCATAAATTTCTAACGAATCTTGGCCTATGTGCCGTCTAAATTCCAATTCTCTATTCAGAAACTCTATGCTTACTATCCAACAAAGAAAGCAGGAGCGGCTGATTGGGAAGGTTGCTCCGCACACAAACAGAAAGGAGCAGCTTATGGCAGAAGAACTGCACGTAGTAAGAAATCAGAAGGATACGGTTTTCCGAATGCTACAGCCCGAAAAGCAGATCCTGCGGCTGTCGGATGCGTTTGAAAAAGAGACGGCAGAACCGGAGCTTGAGCTTAAAGTACTTATGCTGAACATTAATTTTGGACATAACCAAGAGCTGATGGAGAAATGCCGGACATTGAAGGAATATGCACAGTATGTGGACCGGGTCAGAAAATATGCAAAGAGAATGCAGATTGAGGAAGCGGTTGAGCGGGCGGTAACGAAATGCATCAGAGAAGGCATTCTGGCAGATTTCCTGTCGTCACAGAGAGCGGAGGTGATAGCGGTGTCAATCTTTGAGTATAATGAAGAAGAGGAAATGAGAAAAATCCGTGACAGCGAGTATAAGAGCGGCAAAGAAGATGGGATTGCCCAGGGAATTGCCTGCGGTGAAGCCGAGGCGATAATATCTTTGATCAGAAAAAAAATCCGAAAAAGGCTTAGACATAAATGAAATAGCCGACATACTCGAGCTGGATGTTTGTTATGCAAAGAAAGTGCTTGATCTGCTGGCGGAAAATCCCGATAAAACTGATATGCAGGTTGCGGAACTTATTATCGGCCAGGTATAGGCGTTTAGATGTATTGAGCATGAGTTATTGTAACAGACCGAATGCCTGAACGATTACAGAGCATGATAAAAAGTCTGCAATAAAAAAAGTCTTGTGTATTCAAGGCTTTTTTTATTTGCTATAATATGGATGATATCCCAAAACTTTTAAATAACTAGAAGGAAATCAAAGCCCCCGCTGCAAGCAACGGGGTATCAAACTTGCAGCGCTGCAGAGCAGCGGGGTCTTTGACCCTCGCGGCAGTCGCCAAATATCCATGCAAGCATGGCTGCTTGGCTCGTTGCTAGCGGGAATAAAGATAAGTCAGGAGGAAGCAGCTTGCGCAAACTTAAAGGAATATTATTGTCCGTCCTGCTTTCCGGCGCCGTATTTTTTACCGGCTGCCAGGGAAATGGGGGCGGTGAGGCGGCGGTTATGAGCCAGGACGAAATCAGCGTAATCAGCCATACATTTAATCATAACAGCTTTGTGGACAGTGTTTTTATGATCCTGCCGAAGGACTGGACCTATGATACCTATGAAAAGATCAATGCAGGCGAGAAAATGGACAGCTACGAATGGGGCTATGACCTGTACATTGACGGAGACAGCGGCAATGAAATTTCCATTTACGGAACCAAAGGCGTGGAAGATATGCCGGAGGATGAAGGGATGGATTTCAGTACGGCAAACGGGCTGCAGGGAAAAAGGTATGTGAAAGAGATTGAAGAGGACGACGGCAGTGTGGTGCGGGAGGAGTATCTTGTGCTGCGCATACCGGACAATGATTTTGCTGTCTATGTCGTTTCTTATTCAATATCAAATGAATTATATCAGGAAAAGAAAGAAATTTTGGAAAACTTCCTGATTAATATCGGGGTATCCAGCGTTGCGGTGGAATGATGCGGCGCTGGATTTTTTCCTGTTAACTGAAAAAAGCGGCAAAACAGGAAATGTTTTTCCAATGCCTCAATGCTAAGATAGAGTCAGCAGAAAAACTGGCGGGTAACACAACGGCAGAGATTAACTGCGATGGCCGGGAAGCCGGAAATCAGAAAAAGGAGATACACGCTGTGGATTACCGGGATACAATACAGGAGAGCCTGGATTATATTGAAGATAACCTGAATACGGAGATTATGGCGGAAGAGCTGAGCAGCCGTGCCGGATTTTCCCTGTTTTATTTTTACCGGCTGTTTCAGGCGCAGGTGGGCATGCCTGTCATGCAGTATATTCTGCGCAGACGGCTGGTGCATGCCATCTATGACATCAGCTGCGGGGCAAAAATGGTGGATGCAGCCCTTCGCTATGGCTTCGATACCCATGCCGGCTTCTTCCGGGCTTTCCGGCGGGAATATGACTGCTCCCCTTCCAATTATCTGAAACGGCACAAACCTAAACGGCCATACAGAATCAATTTGAGGTAGGAATCCTACGCCCAGCGATTTCCAGGCAAGGAAAGCCGGCAGGGTTTATAGAATTTGAAAATACCGAAAAAGCGATCCGGCTCTTTGATCCCTGCTATGTTTCCACGGGCATACTGTCGGAAAGCTTCGAAGACGGCAATGAGGAAAAGCTGCGGCAGTGGGGATTGCTCTATCAGAATATCCTCCGGGGCTATGACAACGTCAACCCGCTGGCTGCAATCAACCAAAAGATGCTAAGACAGCTGGAAAGGCCTTATAAAAAAGGAAGTTGTCCGAGAAGCCGCATTCCAGGGCTATTTTCTGGATCGGCATCTGGGAGCGTTCCAGCAGCTTTTTGGCATTCTGCAGGCGGATGGCGGTCAGATAGGCATGCGGCGTCATATTCAGCTCCGCCTTCATTTTTTTATCAATATATTCGGAAGAATAATGGAAAACGTCCGACAGGGTCCGGGCAGTGATGCGGGACGCATAATTTTCATTGAGGTAACGCATCAGATCTGCCGTCAGTGCCGAGTAGGACTGCTCCTGGGTATACAGCAGGCCAAGAAGCCGGAAAAATTCGCTCTGCAGCTCCAGATGGCTGCAGGGCGTCTGGTGCAGGAGCAGGCACAGCCTTTGCAGCAGCGGCAGAAACAGGCCTGGCTGGGGCTCAGACAGCAGCTTAAAATCCAGGCGGAGGGGCTTTCCGGGCATCTGGATCTGATATGGCCGGATATCCGTGACAGCAAATGGATAGGCGGAGACAAGGAAGGGTGGGAGCGCGTGCCCTACTGGCTGGACGGCTTTATCCCCCTGGCCTATCTACTGGAAGACGAAGAATTAAAAAAACGTGCGGCCAGATACATAGACGCCATTCTGGAGCGTCAGGAGGAGGACGGCTGGATCTGTCCCTGTTCCAGGGAGGAACGCAGCACCTATGACGTTTGGGCGGCGTTTCTGATCTGCAAGGTACTGGTGCTGTATTATGAATGCAGCGGGGATGACAGGATCGAACAGGCGGTATACCGGGCGATGCATAATCTGCTGCTGCATGTGACAAACAGTAGGCTTTTTAACTGGTCGGCAGCCAGGTGGTATGAGTGCCTGGTTCCCCTTCTCTGGCTGTATGAGAGAAGGCCGGAGGACTGGATGCTGAAGCTGGCCTTTGTTCTGGAGGCGGAGGGGCTGGATTATGAAAAGCTTTACCAGAATTTTGACTTCGCCCACCCGGATGTGGATAAGTACTGGACCCAGCTGAACCATGTGGTGAATACAGCCATGGCGTTTAAATCCCGGGCGCTGATGTCCCTGCTTACCGGGGAGAGCGCGGACGGCTTTGCACGGGAAATGTATGAAAAAGTGATGCGGTATAACAGCATGGCAACCGGGCATTTTACAGGGGACGAATGCCTGTCCGGGGATTCGCCCGTCCAGGGAAGCGAATGCTGCAGCGTGGCCGAGGCTATGTATTCCTATGAAATCCTCCTGGCGGTGAGCGGGAATCCCTTCTGGGGCGATCTGCTGGAAAAAGAGGCCTTTAACTGTCTGCCTGCCACTACGACGCCGGATATGTGGGCGCATCAGTATGTGCAGATGACAAACCAGATCTGCTGCAGCAGGATTGCGCCGGATCAGGTGCCCTTTAATTCCAATGGCGGGGAAGCCCATATGTTTGGGCTGGAGCCGAATTTCGGATGCTGCACGGCGAACTTTAATCAGGCCTGGCCGAAATTCGCATTGTCGGCGGTTGCGTTGAGCGCAGACGGGCTGGCCGTGATGTCGCCGGTTCCCGTTTCCGTAAGGATAGAAAAGGAGGGAACGGCAGTTTCACTGCAGGTGATTTCCGGATATCCCTTCCGTGATGAAGCCGTCATTGAAATCACGGCGGAGCGGCCGGTGGAAATGGAGCTTCTTGTCCGCATTCCCGGTTTTGCACAGGGAGCGCTGGTGGATGGTGAAAAGGCGGAGCCGGGAAGCTTTTACCGGATTTACCGCAAATGGGAGGGGAGTACCCGGGTGAAGGTGAGTTTTTCCTTTGTGCCTGTCCTTACAGACCGGCCGAACGATATGAAAGCCCTGGTGAGAGGCCCGCTGGTTTTTTCCCTGCCCATCACGGAAACCTGCAGAAAGCTGGAATATGTGAAGGACGGCGTTGAACGCAAGGCTCCTTACTGCGATTATGAGCTGACGCCGGCCTCTGACTGGAATTACGGCTTCTGCACGGAAACGTTTGAGGTGCGCGGCAATGAAATAGGAGAATTTCCTTTTGCTGTGGATAATCCGCCCCTGCAGATAAAAACGGAAATGGTAAAAATCCCCTGGCAGGAAAATGGCGGAGTCTGCGCCCCTCTGCCGCAGGAGCGCAGGGCATTGTCGCAGCCGGAGGAAAAGCTTCTGCAGCCCTATGGATGCACCAATCTGCGTATGACGGAGATGCCCCTGGTCAGCCGGTGAGACGGGACAGACAATTCCGGCTGTCAGGCCGGACAGGGGACAGGGCTTTCTGCAACTATACTGCAATCAGATTAAAGAAAAGGAAGCGTTACTGGCCACGGAGCGAACAGTAACAAGGAATCATAAAATAATAGAATCTTTTGCCTGGCATTCTTCCATTTTGTTTCTGATATGATAGAATAAAAGTAACTGTTCGGCAGGCCAGTATATTTACTGCGCCGGCTGTAAAAAAGGAGTGGTTGAATGAAAACAGGCAAAAGGGGAATAGCAATAATAACGGCAGCGGCCCTGGCAATAATGTGGCAGCTGCCTTCCTGGCGTACACAGGCCGCGGAGGCTGTCCCGGGAATTCCCGCGGAAGCCGTCCCGGGAATACCATCAGGGGCGGAAAATACAACCGGCATGCTTCTCGGCGCGGTGGCGGCCGGGGCAATGCAGGCGGAAGGAACCGAGCTGAAGGTCTATGTGGCGGTTCAGGCGCTGCCTGGACCCGCCGGAATCGATCATGTCAATATCCAGTTTAAAAATACGGCAAACGACAGGACCGTTACCAAGATACTCCGTGATAAGGACTTTGCGAATGGTGTTTATGCGGGATGGATGACCATGAGTATTTATGAGCCGGCCGGTTTTTTTGTACTGGATAAGGTGATACTGCAGGATAATAACGGAGGGTATCTGAAATACTGCAGGGCAGAGGAACGGAAGGAAAACGACAAATACCAGACGCTTCCTGTGACCGCCGGCTTCCAGATTATGAACGGCGTGGCGGCAGCTGACGAAACACCGCCAGTGCTGGGAGCGGTAGTGGTGACGCCTGCCCGGGCTGCCAGGGAATCTGAAATTACGGTGACTGCTGCGGTTGCGGATGACTTTTCCGGCGTGGATACGGTAGCGGTGCGTTTTGAGAACGAAAACGGAAAGGCCGTCACCGTGAATCTGGAAAAGAAGGGCGATTTATATTCGGCGGTGATAAAGAAAAGCCAGACCAAAGAAGCAGGCACCTACCGGCTGAAGAGAGTTTCCGTTTCTGATAATATGGGAAACAGTAAGATTTATAACGGAGGAGACGGTCCCTTTGCCAGCGATTGTTTATTTGTGATTCAGTGAGCGCCTGCGTGGTAAAAAATCCGGAGGTATATAATACAGTAAAAAGGCAGGAAAAAAGCAATGGAAATGTTTGATGTCCGCACGCCGCAGGGAGATCCTACGGGCGAGGTGAAGGAAAGAAGCGCGGTCCACAGGGACGGTGACTGGCATGGCACCGCCCATATATGGCTGGTGCGCCGCCGGGAAGGGCGGATTGAGCTGCTGCTGCAAAAACGCAGCCAGACGAAGGAAAGCTTCCCGGGCTGTTATGATACCTCCTGCGCAGGGCATCTTTCTGCCGGAGACACCTTTCTGGAAGCGGCATTAAGGGAGCTTGAAGAGGAACTGGGGATTGCGGCTGCCGGTGAAGAGCTGTATTTTGCAGGAATCTATCCCTGCCAGGTGGATGATTATTTCGGAGGAAAGCATATCCTTGACCGGGAAATATCTGCGGTATATTTGTACGAGAAGCCGGTAAACGAGACGGACTTAAGGCTTCAGGCGGAAGAGGTGGAGTCGGTCTGCTGGATTGATTTTGAACGGCTGAAGGAGCTGGCGGCGGCAGGCGCAGAGGGATACTGCATTTTCCCGTGGGAGACAAGTGCCCTGGAATCGGCGTTTCAAAGGCGTTACGGAATATGATGAAAGGATCAGGGATATCACATAAAAAGAAGGAGGGATGCGCGGCGCAGTCTGGTGAATAGCCGGCGCCGCAGCAGGAGGATGATATGAAAAAACTGAGAATGGCAATTATGGGAGCGGGCGGAATCGCTTCCTGTATGGCAAGAACCATTGCGGAAATGGAAAATGTGGAGCGCTATGCGATAGGCTCCAGAAGCCTGGAGAAGGCGGAGGCTTTTTCTTCAGAATATGGCTTTGCAAGGGCTTATGGCTCCTATGAAGAGCTGGTACGGGATGAAAATGTGGATTTGGTATACATTGCGATGCCTCATTCCGAACACTTTGAAAATGCAAAGCTCTGTATCGCCCATGGCTATGTTATCAGCCAGGTTCCCAGGCTGCGCAGGCGGCGCGCTTTTGGATGTGGGCGTTTATCCGCTTAATTTTGCCCTGATGATTTTCGGGGGCGAGGTGGCAAAGGTTTCTTCCGTCTGCACCTATACGGATACGGGAGTGGACGAGCAGAACAGTGCAACGCTGATTTATGAAGACGGAAAAGTTGCCGTCCTCAACAGTTCCATGCTTTCCCTGAGTGACAGGAAAGGAATCATTTACGGGAGAAAAGGTTTTATGATAGTTGAAAACATCAATAATTTTGAAAGCATTACTGTTTACGATCAGGATCGCAGGAAAATCAAGCACATTGACTGTCCGCCGCAGATCAGCGGGTATGAATACGAAGTGGAAGCCTGCATCAGGGCACTGGAGGAGGGACGTCTGGAATGTCCTCAGATGCCTCATGCCGAAACCATCCGCGTGATGAAAATGATGGATGCGATGAGAGCCGAGTGGGGAATCAGGTATCCGTTTGAGTGATGGTTAAGCTGCATGGTATTGTAATAGTTACGGAACATAAAAATAGTATCTTTAAAAAAGTTAAGACCTCCGGTGTGTATTTTTATTAAATACATGACCGGAGGCCTTATTATTTACGTTCTGCCGATAAATGGAAATTTGCTGAAATGTAATTATCACGGAGGCAAATTACAAGAAACATATAAAATCTATTGCAGGACAGTTCTGTTTTTAACGAAGCGTCTGCTCTGTCATGATTTCCCACCGGTTCCCGAATCTGTCTATCAGAGAAAGAAAACAGGAGCTGTAGGTGGTGCTTTGCGGCGGCGAAAGGATTTCTGCACCGTCCTTCATTGCCTCAAATGCCTGCATTACCTGCTCCTTCGTGTCCATTGTCACAACCAGGGAAAGCGGCAGATAAGACGGACGCTGCGCCGGTACCGCAGGCTCCATATCCGACAGCATGATTCTTGTGCCGTGCAGAAGCATTTCCGCATGGTATATATAATCGTCCCATCTGCTGTCGGCGGAATAATCCTCCGGATTGGCATTCCGATAGCGGAGCATGCAGGTAATTTCTCCGGAAAAAGCCTTCTGGTACAGCAGCATGGCTTCTTCACAGTCTCCATGAAAATGAAAATTCGGTGTAATCAGCATTTTTTTATCCTCCCGGTATATGATGGGAATCCATGGATGCAGTGTATGAAAGCACCTCCCGCCACTTTTTCCGCCACTTTCTTCCTGCGGCTATTATTCCTGCGGCTGCGCCCCTTTATAGTGCACATGCAGCAGCTCATGCTCTCTGCCTTCCAGCAGCCCGCCGTGATACAGATTGTAAATCACGGGATTTTCCTCACTTCTCTTGATGGGAGCGGCTTTATCGGAGCGGTACATGCCTGCCATACGCTCTTTTTTGTCCACCTTATGGCAGAAGGGCTGGCCGGCGCCGGCAATACATCCGTAAGGACAGGCCATGACTTCCACAAAATCAAAATGCTCTTCGCCGCTCTTAATTTTTTCAATGAGGTTATCGGCATTTCCCAGCCCGCTTACCACGCCGATGCGGAGGGTGCGGCCGTTCAGCTCCAGGACGGCTTCTTTGACGCCTTCCATGCCGCGGATGCCGGAAAACTTGATATCACGCAGCGACTGGGTGCTCTTTTCCTGAACCAGGCGGCGGAGTGCGGCTTCGGTTACGCCGCCGGTTACGCCGAAAATAACGCCTGCGCCGGAGGAGATGGAGAAGGGCATGTCGGGGGCCTCCGGATCGATTTCATCAAACTGGATGCCGCTTTCACGGATCATGCGGATCAGCTCCTTGGTGGTGATGACATAGTCGATGTCCGGCACGCCGTCCCGGATGAATTCATCACGGACCGCTTCCATCTTTTTGGCTACGCATGGCATAACGGCCATGGAGATGGTTTCTTTTCCTTCCTCTTTATCTTTATCCTTATAATACTCCTTCAGGACAGCGCCGAACATTTCCATCGGGGATTTGCAGGAGGAAATGTAGGGCATGATGTCGGGATGCTTCGTTTCTGCAAAACGGATCCAGGCGGGGCAGCAGGAGGTGAACAGCGGGAAACGGTCGTCTCCGCTTTCCAGTTTTTCACCCAGCTCCTTTGCCTCTTCCATAATGGTCAGGTCGGCGCCCACACAGGTATCGTGCACAGCGTCAAAGCCCAGCATACGGATGGCGGTAAAGATTTTGCCGATGCTGTCTTCGCCGGGAGCAAGACCGAAGGCTTCGCCCAGGGCGACACGGACGGCGGGAGCAACCTGTACGACGACACGTTTGCCTGGATCGTAGAGCTGACGCCATACCTTATCCAGGTTTGTTTTTACCTTGATGGCGGCGGTGGGGCATACGGCGGCGCACTGGCCGCAGTTTACGCAGTTGGTTTCCGCCAGCTTCTTGCCGAAGGCCGGGGTGACAATCATGGAGGAACCGCGGTTTGCAAAATCAATTGCCCCTACGTGCTGTACCTCATTACATACCCTGACGCAGTCGCCGCAAAGGATGCATTTGCTGGGATCCCTGACGATGGAAACTGAGGAATCATCCACGGGCTGTGCTTCTCTCGTATTGGGAAAACGGACATCAGTAAGGCCAAGGCGGCCCGCCAGCTCCTGAAGACGGCAGGTCTGGTTTTTCTCACAGATAGTGCAGTCGCGGCAGTGGGCGGCGAGCAGCAGCTCCAGAATCATTTTCCGGTGGTGCTGCAGCCTGGGGGTATTGGTGCGGATGACCATTTTATCCTTGGGAGGAGTGGAACAGGAAGCAATCAGATTGCCCCGTTCGTCCTCCACCATGCACATACGGCAGGCGCCGTATATGGAAAGATCGGAATAATAGCAAAGGGTGGGAACATGGATGCCTACGCTGTTGATTACCTGCAGGATGTTTTTTTCCTGATCGAAATCCGCCCTTATGCCGTCAATTATCATGTATTTTGCCATTTTAAATTCTCCTCTTAGCTTTTCATAACGCGTGCAAATGTCTGATTATGTACCGCAGCCGTATCTGTGGGTAACTATCCAATACTTTCACAGTTACCGGTGAAGATACCAACAGTATACCTGCGGCCCAAATCAGCTGATTGCATGGAACGGGCAGCCTTCCTTACAGGCTCCGCACTTGATGCATTTGCTGACATCGATGGTGTGAGGCTTTTTCAGTTCTCCGGTAATGGCGGAGACAGGGCAGAGCCTTGCACATTTGGTACAGCCCTTACACAGCTCGGGATCGATCTGCAGGTTAACAAGCGCCTTGCATTGTCCGGCAGGGCATTTTTTATCCACAACATGGGAGATGTATTCGTCCCTGAAATATTTCATGGTGCTGACAACAGGGAATGCCGCGGTTTTTCCAAGGCCGCAGAGCGCGGTATCGGAAATGGTCTGGGACAGTTCCTCCAGCATATCCAGATGCTCCATGGTTTCCCGGCCCTCTGTGATATCCGTAAGCAGCTCCAGCATACGCTTGGTGCCTTCCCGGCAGGGTACGCATTTGCCGCAGGATTCGTTCTGGGTAAAATTCATGAAGAAGCGCGCAACCTCTACCATACAGCTTTTATCGTTCATGACCACCAGACCGCCGGAGCCGATCATGGCGCCTACTTTTTTGAGGGAATCAAAATCCAGGTGCATATCCAGGTGATCCTCAGTAGCACTGATGCACAGGCAGCCGCCGGAGGGGCCTCCGATCTGGACGGCCTTAAAGCTGCCGCCTTTTACGCCGCCGCCGATGTCGAAAATAACCTCGCGCAGCGTCGTACCCATGGGAACCTCGATAAGCCCGGTGTTATTTACGTTTCCGGTGAGGGCGAAGGCCTTGGTGCCGTGATTGTTTTCAGGCCCCATGGTCTTATACCAGTCCGCGCCCTTTAAGATAATGGGAGCAACGTTACAGAAGGTTTCCACGTTGTTGAGTACGGTAGGCTTCTCAAACAGGCCTTTTTCCACGGTTCTGGGGGGCTTTACGCGGGGCATGCCGCGGTTGCCTTCGATGGAGGAGGTGAGGGCGCTGCCTTCACCGCATACAAAGGCGCCTGCGCCCTGGCTGATTTTCACGGTAAAGCCGAAGCCGGAGCCAAGGATATTGTCTCCCAGAAGCCCCATTTCCATAGCCTGGTCGATGGCGTTCTGCAGTCTGGAAACGGCCAGGGGGTATTCCGCACGCACATAGATATAACCGTAATGTGCGCCGGTGGCAATTCCAGCAATGATCATGCCTTCCAGGACGCGGTGGGGTTCGCCTTCCATCATGGAACGATCCATGAATGCGCCCGGGTCGCCTTCATCACCATTGCAGACAACGTACTTGATTTCTTCGGGCTGACGGAGCACCTGCGCCCATTTCCGGCCGGTGGGGAAACCGCCGCCTCCTCTGCCCCGCAGGCTGGAGTCTGAGATCTCGTCCACGATCTGCTGGGGCGTCATATCAAAAAGCGCCTTTGCCACGGCGGAATAACCGCCTACGGCTATGTATTCCCTGACGGATTCCGCGTTGATATGTCCGCAGTATTCCAGGGCAACGCGCGTCTGCTTTTTATAGAAGGGAATGTCCTCCTGTCTGGGATAGGATTTCAGGGACTGATCCTGATAGACGAGACGTTCCACAATTTCATCCTTAAGGATGCTTCGTTCAATAATTTCTTCGCAGTCCTCCACCTTTACCTTAATGTAAAGAAGGCCTTCCGGATCGATGCGCAGAAGGGGGCCCATTTCGCAGAAGCCGTGGCAGCCGCTTTTTTTCAGGCCGATACGCGCGCCTTCGGGGGCGGATTCTTCACAATGGCAGGTGTGTCCGGCGCCGTCTGCATGTTCGTGGGGCTCTTCCTCAAGAACCACCTCACAGCGGATGCCCTGTTCCTCCATCAGCTCTTTTAAGCGGGCATAGATTAAAAGGGAGCCGCCCGCAACACAGCCGGTGCCGGCACAGACGAGAATCCTTTTAGTCTGCGCATGAAGCCTGCTGCTGTAAAATTCCTGCAAGTGGTTTAATTCTTCGCGGCTGTTAATTTTCATCTGCTGCTTCCTCCCTCAGTTCTTTAATGAGTTCCCGTGCTTTTTCCGGTGTCATGGCGGCATGGACCTTGTCGTTTACGGTGCATACCGGCGCCAGGCCGCAGGCTCCCAGGCAGGATACGGTTTCCAGGGTAAAAAGCATATCGTCCGAATTATGCTTGGTTTCGGACAGCCCCAGGATATTCCGGAACTCCTCCAGGATGGGAATTGATTTGCGGACATGGCAGGCTGTACCATCGCATACTTTGATGACATATCTGCCTTTTGGTTCCAGAGAAAAGTTTTCATAAAAGGTGGCTACGCCATAAATTTTGGCTTCGCTCATCTTCAGCTTCCCGGCGATATAGGTCAGCGCCTCCTGGGGAAGATAGCGGTACGTTTTCTGGATGTCCTGCATGATTGCAATAACGGATGCGCTGTCGTAATCATGGCTTGAAAGAATCTCATCGAGGCTGGTGATTTCTTCGTGCGTCAACATGTGAACTCCTTTCGTTCTTGCGGACAAATCTGTGGGATGGGCGGCGAATGCCGCGCTGTGATAAAAATAAGAATCCCGGCAGCTGCCCGCAGGGTAACTCCCTGCTTTACATTATTATTCCAGCTGTCAATACATAAACGCCTGACCTTGATGAAAAGGCAGACGGACGGCAACAGCTCAGATCACTGAACTGTCTGTTACGGTGACTAACAACGGTTTTAATATTTTACCATGAATGAGTGGAGTAAGCCATAAAATTTCTATGAATTTTGATAAAAAAACTCATTTTATACACAAATTAAAGAAGAATATACAATAAATACAATCAAAATATAAAAAAATATGCATATTGCACTAATGCTGAAAAGGGAGAAAACGGGTATCGTTCTGGCGGGATTCTCTGGTTGCTGGAATATGCAGCAAAAGCAGATATCGGGCCCATCGCACATCGATTTTAAACGGCAGGATGCCTGTAACAGTCCGGTTGTCTGAACTGTTATGGAGGTTGGTGTTGCCCGAACGCCTCTTTTTCTATAGAATAATAGAAAAATAATGTGACTGTTCAGCAGGTCAGCGCATTTAGCTGCGCAGGCCAACGCTTTGCGTTGACCGTAAGAAAGTGATTCAAGAGTGCTAAAATCCATCGCCAAAGGCGATTTAGGATGGATTTTAGCAGTAACTGTGAGGGGTACTGAACAGTTACATAATTAACTGTGGACTGAGCGGACAGTTACAAAAAATGAAAAAGAGGGATCAGACGTGAAGGAAAGAAAACATGGCACAGGAAGAAAAATTATCATAGGAGTACTGGCTGTCCTGTTATTTGCGGCGGCAGGAATTTTTATTTATATCCAGGCATATTACCATGCGCTGCCGGATATTCAGGAGGTTTTTGCACAGGGCGGCGGGGAGCAGATACAGGTGGATGCATTGGATGCGTGGATTACGTACGGGGATACAAAAAGCGGTCGCGGTTTTATTTTTTATCCCGGCGCAAAGGTGGAGGAAGAGGCTTATGGCCCTCTGATGCGCGAAATTGCAGCTGAGGATTTTTTCTGCGTGCTTGTGCGGATGCCGGGGCGGCTGGCGGTGCTGGGAAGCGGCGCGGCTGAGGACGTGATGTCGGCATATCCTGAAATAGAAGAATGGTACCTGGGCGGGCATTCCCTGGGCGGAGCCATGGCAGCGGGCTATGCGGCGGAGCACGCAGAGGAGCTGTCCGGGCTGGCGCTTTTGGCCGCTTATTCCACAAAGCCGCTTCCGGAAGCTCTGCCGGTGCTGTCTGTGTATGGCAGCCGGGACGGAGTGCTGAACCTGGAAAAGTATGAGGAGTGCCGGGTAAATCTTCCAAAGACGGCAGGGGAGTATGTGATTGAGGGCGGCAATCATGCCGGCTTTGGCTGGTATGGGGAACAGAAGGGCGACGGCAGGGCGGAAATCACGCCGCAGGAGCAGTGGAGGCTGACGGCGGCGGAGATTGGCAGATGGGCCGGGGAGAGCAGGCAGCGGGAGCAGTGACCTCAGGATTACAGCCGGGAAGCGGTCAAAGATATCGGTTGCAAAGCCTGGAACAATAACAATGCTTCGTAAGCTTTGAAAAAATAAATAAAAAAGTAATCATTTACATTCCTCCCATACGTTTCAATCTATGAGGGGACGCCCTCAGGAGGAAAAACTTGACGCGTGAAGATGAAATATTCAGAAAAATAGAACAGGGGGACAGCGGCGGGCTGGATGAGCTGGTGAGCCTTTATTACCCTGAAATACTGCGGTACTGCAGATGGCATACGCCGGATCAGGCAACGGCGGAGGATGCGGCGCAGGAAACCTTTCTAAAGGCGGTGCGGCATTTTGACCGGTATGTACATAAAGGCAGGTTCAAAGCCTTTCTTTATCAGATTGCCGCCAATACCTGCGTGGACATGTGGCGGAAAAAGAAACCGGAGGCTCTGCCGGAGGAGCTGGTATATACAGAGCGGGAATTTGATCGGGCCGAGCAGGAGGCGGATCTCGCCCGGCTGGTGGAACGGCTGCCCGAAAAGCAGAGGGAAATCGTGCTGCTCCGGTTTGCCCAGGATCTTACGCTGCGGGAAACCGCCGATGTCCTGGGGCTTCCGCTGCGGACGGTACAATCGCGGCTGCGCGCCGCATTGAAGTACCTTAAGAAAATTCTGAAGGAAGGAGGAGAGACAGATGCAAAATAACTGGGAAAAAGAGCTGGGAAGGGCATTGAAGGAGAGCGTCGGGGAACCAGACGCCGAACGGATGGCCATGACAGCGGAAGCGCTGCATAAAGCGTACCGGGGAAAACACAGGGAGCGAATCGGTTTTACAGGCTTTCTGCTGCGGCAAATCCGGTTTAACGGCTGGAAAATATGGCTGATGCAGGGTGTGCTTCTTGGCCTGCTGCGCTTAGTACTGACCTTTACCTATGGCAGCCTGAAGGTGGTGAATCAGGAAAAAATCCCGCTGCTTCTTTGCTGTATATCCGTTCTTATCGTGATGACGGCGGTACCGTTTTTATGGCGTTCCCTGCGTTATCGGATGTTTGAAACTGAAATCGCCACGCGGATGTCCATGGGCAGGCTGACAGGAGCATGGCTTCTTCTTGCGGGGCTGGGGGATGCGGCAGTTCTTTCCTGCGTATTTTGGTACACGGTGCGCAGTACCGCCATAAGCCGGAGCGGCGCGGTATTATATTTGCTTGTGCCGTTTCTTCTTGCGGCGGCGGGGCTATGCTATCTGCTGGGCCATGTGAGGCCGGAACGGTTTTGTGCGGGCTGTGCGGGAATGTGCGCTGCGCTTCTTCTTCTTTTTCTGGCTGCCGGCGAGTATTGCCCGGTGGTGTTCCGGCAGAACTTCAGCCTTGACTGGGGCGGTATCTGTCTCTGCCTGCTGGCCTTTGGGGCACGGCAATGCCGCTTTATCCAAAAAAGGTATGCGCTGTAACCGTTCAGGCCGGTCTGTGCATTCACTGCACAGACCGTGAGAAAACGTGGAGGCATCAGGCGTCCGCCCCTCGCCGAAGGCGACTCTAATGGGCGGATGCAGTAACAGTTCGGCCGAAGGCTGAACTGTTACTATGCGTTCTGTGGTATGGATTTATAAGCGGTAAACGGAAAGGAGAATGGAAATGGAATTATGCTTGGAGCATGTATCCAGGGAATTTAAAGATAAAAAAGCAGTGGATGATGTGAGCCTGCGGATCGGTCCCGGCGTCTGGGGGCTTCTGGGAGCCAACGGCGCGGGAAAAACAACGCTGATGCGTATGATAGCCGGTATTTTAAAGCCAGGTTCAGGACAGATAACCTATGACGGCATCAGAATAGATGCGCTGGGGGAGGCATACCGGGATATTTTCGGATATCTGCCTCAGGAATTCGGCTTTTATCCAGAGTTTACAGTAAAGGATTATCTGGAATATATCGCGGCCCTGAAAGGGCTGACTGTAAATAATACAAATAAAAAAATAGCTGAGCTGTTGGAAACACTGACGCTGTATGAGGTGAGGAATAAGAAGATAAGCAAGCTGTCCGGCGGTATGAAAAGAAGGGTGGGGATTGCGCAGGCGTTGCTGAACGAGCCGGAAATCCTGATTCTGGACGAGCCTACCAGCGGTCTGGATCCGGGGGAGCGCGTGCGTTTCCGAAACCTGCTTTCGGAGTTCGCCCATGACAGGATCGTCCTGATTTCCACACATATTGTGCCGGATGTGGAATATATTGCCATGCAGAACGCCATCATGAAGGACGGGCGCATTATTGAAACCGGGACGACGCAGGAGCTGGTGGAGCGGATGAAGGGGAAGGTTTGGGGCAGCACGATTTTGGCCCGTGAGCTTCCTTCCTGTGAAAAACGCCTTCGCATCGTCAATCTGAAGAATGAACCGGACGGCCGGATAACGATCCGTTATCTTTCCGAAGAGCCGGAAACGGAAACCGCCGTGACTTTGGAGCCAAGGCTGGAGGATCTGTATCTGTGGCTGTTCCCGCAGGGAATGTATCCTGAGGATCAGGCTGCTGCGGAAAAAGAATCCGGGATAAAGAAACCAGGAAAAAAAGGAGGAAGCGGCAGATGAAATTATTTACTCTGGAAATCAAACGGGTCCTCAGGACGAAAACTACCGGGTTGCTGCTGGCGGCATCGCTGGCGCTTTCTGGAATTATGGCATGGCTGCCGGTCACTTTTGAATCCCGCTATATCGGCGGGCTGGACGGTATAGAGCAGACCGAGGTCAAAGGCATGGCTGCCATACGGCTGGTCAGGGACGCACAGGCGGATCTGGGCGGCGTGATCACTCAGGAGCAGCTGAGAAATGTGCTGGAAACGGCGCAGAAAACGCTTAATGATTCCGGAAAAGCCTATACCTATCAGCTGTCTCCCGGTATTTATCAGGAAAATATCCTCCCCATAGCTCCTTTGCTGTCGCGGATTACCGAGGTCTATGCAGATCCGGAAACCGGGATGGCGCCAGGGCTGACAGACCTTGCACCGAAGCAGCTGGATCATTATTATGAAAGCTGCGTCACACATCTGGATGATTTAATGAAGCTGGAGCAGAAGGAGCACCCGGCTGCGCAGGAAAAAGCCAGGGCCTTATATGCGAAGGTAAAAATGCCCTTTGTGTTCTATCCGGGCTACAATACGAATGCCTATGACTATCAGATGCTGCTGATTTTCCTGGTGGTTCTATTTTGCACCGTCATTGCTGCGCCGGTATTTTCAGCGGAATACCAGACCCAGGCGGATGACATCCTCCGGTGCACCAAATATGGAAAAGCCAGGCTGTCAGTGATTAAGCTGCTGTCAGCGCTTTTCATAACATCGGCTGCCTTTCTTTGTTGTGCGGCGCTGTATCTGGTGCTGTCCAACAGCTTTTACGGCTGGGATATGCTGAAAACCTCCATACAGCTTATCTTTTCCTCCGTAAGCCTGGGCAGCATGAACATCGGGCAGCTGCAGCTGGCGGTGACGGCCGCGGGATGGGCCAGCCTGCTTGCCACCATCAGCTTTACGCTGTTTCTTTCCTCACGCTGCAAAAATACGGTCACAGCCCTTTCCCTGGCCCTGTTGTTTTTCCTGGCGCCCATCATCCTTTATATGGCTTCCTCTGGAAACGCCGTATCCTGGCTGAGATGCCTTCTGCCCTCCGGCGGCGTAAGTATACTGGGGGGATTTGCGGGAGAAATGACGGATTTCAATTTCCTCCACCTGGGAAATTTCAGCGTATGGTCCCCTTATGTGATAGCAGCGGCATCCCTGATTGAAATCCCGGTATTTCTTGCGGCGGCGTCCTGGTCCTACTGCAGGCATTCGCAATAATAAGGAAAACTGGACAGCAAGTTTTTTTTCTGGTGGATGTTTGTGCATGAAAATGGTATGATTAATCCGTCCCTGACAAAGGAGAAAATCACGAAAGGAAGCAAGCCATGCTGAGCAGAACCGATATCCGCCGCGAATGCCATAAAGTTACGTTTCTCAAGGGAGATGATCTGAACCAGCGGGGAGCGGTGCAAAATCTGCACTGGACAAAGGAGCTGGAGGACGGCTTTGAGGTGGTATCCATGGAAGCCAGCGTCAGCGGAAGCCATGGAAATCTGTACGATGTTAAATTAAAGATTGATGAGGATTACAGAGAAGTTCTGGAAAGCGACTGTGAATGCCCGGCGTTTTACAGCTACAGCGGACTGTGCAAGCATTGTGTGGCTGTGCTTCTCGATTATATAGAAGAAAGAAAGGAACAGAGAATGCGGCCGCGCGCGCTTTCTGCGGTTCCTGCGGCGCCCCGTCCCAGAACCTCAACCTATGGCTTTGACGGGATTCTCAACCAGTATGTTTACCGCGACAAGGTGAATCTGATGCAGCCGGATATTCTGGGCAGGGTGCGGCTGGAGCCGTATTTTTATCTGCCTGCGGAAAATATGAGGGTGGAATTTAAGATCGGATGCACCCGGATGTATGTGCTGAAAAATATCGGTGATTTCGTGAATGCCGTTGCCAGAAATGAACAGGTATTCTATGGTAAGGAGCTGGAATTCTACCACCATCCGGAGGCCTTTACCCCGGCGAGCAGGCCGTTGGTACGTTTTCTCCAGTATTCGCTGCTCAAGGGCAGCAGCTATATGGGCAATTATCTTTCCACCGTATATAAACGGGATCTGAATGTCACTCCGGAACTGATCGATGATTTCCTGGATGCCGCTGGCGCAGGGCCGCTTATGGGAGAGACGGCGGATGGGATTGCCAGGGAATGGTCGTTCCGGGAAGGGGAGCCGGTGCGGCGTTTGGAAATAAGCGGCGATTCTTATGGTATTTCCGTAAAGCTGCAGCGGATGCAGATGGTGACCGGGAAGCGGTATGGGTACTTTTTCGACGAGGGAACCATATGGAAAACGGATCGGGAACGGATAGAGGAAATCAGGGAGTTCCTGATTTATATGGACAGCTTCGGCAAAAGCGGCCTGTATGTGGCAGGCACGGAGCTTCCGGCCTTTGCCAGGGACATGCTGCCGGTCCTGCAGGAGCATTTTGAGGTGGAAATGAGGAATTTTTCACCGGAGGGATACCTGCCGGAGGAGGCGTCCTTTGAAATCTACCTGGACGCGCCCCAGAGGGATCAGCTGACCTGTGAGCTTTACGCGGTGTACGGGGAGGAAAAATATAACCTGTTTGACAGCCTGGATCTGACCGAGCGGAGGGATGCGCGGCGGGAAATGCTGATGAAGGGCCTGGTGGGGGAATTTTTCAACGCCTATGATCCCGGCAAGCGTCAGATGGTGCTCTCTTCGGATGAGGAGCGGCTCTTTCTCTTTTTGCAGGAAGGGATCCCCAGGCTGCAGGAGCTGTGCGAGGTATATATTTCCGATGCAGTCAGAGCCATGCGCGTGCTGCCCGCGCCGCATGTGAGCGTGGGCGTATCCATAGCGGGGGATTTGCTGGAGCTTACGCTGCAGTCGGAAGAAATGCCCATGGATCAGCTGATTTCCATTCTGTCCCGTTATGACAGGAAAAAGAAATACTACCGGCTGAAAAACGGCAGCTTTGTGGATTTGGGAGATGAAGGGATCCGCACGCTGGCACAGCTGAAGCAGGAGCTGATGATAGCCGATTCCGCCATGGAGGACGGCGTAGTCAGCCTGCCTCGCTACCGGGCCATGTATCTTGACGGCAGCCTGAAGGAAGACAGCGGCCTGTCCCTGCAGAAGGGGAAAAGCTTCCGCGCGCTGGTGCGGAATATGAAGACCGTGGAGGACAATGATTTTGAGGTGCCTCCGGAGCTGGACGGTATTCTTCGCGGATATCAGAAGCAGGGCTTTCTGTGGATCAAAACCCTGAAGGCCAATGGCTTCGGCGGGATTCTGGCGGATGATATGGGGCTGGGAAAAACACTGCAGGTAATTGCTTTTCTTTTATCGGAGTGGAAGGAGAGCGGGGGAAATCCGGGACGGCCCTGGCTGATCGTGTGTCCGGCTTCCCTGGTCTTCAACTGGAAAAGCGAAGTGGAACGCTTTGCCCCTGTGCTTCCGGTTTATGCGGCGGCAGGCGGGGCCGGGGAGAGAAAGCAGCTTCTGGAGCAGGCGGCGCGGGAGAAAAAAGGTGTGATAATCACCTCCTATGAGCTGCTGCGCCGGGATATTGATATTTATACCGGCATGGATTTCGCCTGCGAGGTAATCGACGAGGCGCAGTTTATCAAGAACCATTCCACCCAGGCGGCCAGGGCTGTGAAGCAGGTCCCCGCAGGCTTCCGGCTTGCGCTGACGGGAACGCCGGTGGAAAACCGGCTCAGTGAGCTGTGGAGCATTTTTGATTACTTGATGCCGGGCTTCCTGTTTTCCTACAGCCGTTTCCGGGAGGAGATGGAAACGCCAATCGTATCCAGGGAAGATGAGGAAACCGCGGTGCGCCTCCATAAAATGATCCGGCCGTTTGTGCTGCGCAGGCTGAAAAAGGATGTGCTCACCGACCTTCCGGATAAAATCGAAAAGCCCATGATGGCCGTGATGGAGGGCGAGCAGAGCAGCCTGTATGACGCCCATGTGCAGCGTCTGATAGCTGTGCTCACCAAACAGACGGATCAGGAATTTGCGGGAACGCAGATACAGGTGCTTTCGGAGCTTACCAAGCTGCGGCAGATCTGCTGCGATCCGGGGCTTTTGTTTGACGGCTATGAAGGGGACAGCGCCAAAACAAGGCTTTGTATGGAGCTGATACGCAATGCGGCGGAGGGCGGGCATAAGGTGCTGCTTTTCTCCCAGTTCACCTCTATGCTGGAACGGCTGAAGAGCGCGCTTGCCAAAGAAAAAATCTCATATTACACGCTGGACGGCAGCACGCCCAAGGTAAGGCGCCTGGAGCTGGTGGAGAGCTTCAACAGGGATGACACGCAGGTTTTCTGCATTTCCCTTAAGGCAGGAGGGACAGGCCTGAACCTGACGGCGGCTGACATCGTGATTCATTTTGATCCCTGGTGGAACGTGGCTGTGCAGAACCAGGCCACCGACCGGGCGCACCGTATCGGCCAGAGGAACGTGGTGACCGTTTATAAGCTGATTGCAAAGGGCACCATAGAAGAAAAAATAACAGCCCTTCAGGAAAAAAAGAAGGCGCTGGCGGACAGCATTCTGGGCGGGGAGGAAATGGGAAGGGCGTCCTTTACCAGGGAAGAGCTGATGGAAATTTTAAAATAGCCAAAGACCCGCTGCGGCCGAAAAGGCAGACAAGCCTGCGCCTGGCCGGATACCTGCGGGAATAAAAAGGAGTACGGACGATGAATGAAATGAAGCTGTGGTACGTAAGGAGCGCAGAAAAATGGGAGGAAAGCCTGCCCATTGGAAACGGGAGCCTGGGCGCCATGATTAAGGGCGGGACCGACGAGGAAATCCTGGGATTAAATGAAGAAAGCCTGTGGTCGGGCTATTATAAGGACAAAAACAACCCGGGAGCAGCCGCGCAGCTGGAGGAGGTGCGCCGCTTTATTTTTGCCGGGAAAAATAAAGAAGCGGAACGTCTGATCCAGAAAAGCATGCTGGGGGAATTTAATGAATCCTACCTGCCCCTGGGCAGCCTCAGCCTCCGGTTTTCCTATGAAGGGGAGACTGCGGCAGCGGATTACCGCAGAGAGCTGGATATTGATCATGCATGTGCCCGGGTAGACTATAGCTGTTGCGGCACGCATTATGAAAGAGAGTATTTTGCCAGCTATCCGGCAAGGGCCATCTGCATCCGTCTGAAGGCGGATCGGGCAGCGATGGATTTTACCATGTCCTTTGCCTCCGAACTGGAGCACACCTGCGAGGCAAAGAAGGGGGGACTTGAAATCGCAGGAAGATGTCCGGAGCATGTGGACCCTTCCTATATTCCCCACCGTGAGGATTCGGTGGTTCAGGGAACCAGGGGGAAAGCGTTTACGGCAGCTGTCCGCATTCTGGAATGCGACGGCCTTGTGGAAAATACAGGGGACAGGATCCGTGTAAGCGGCGCATCCGTCTGTGTCCTCATTTTGTCGGCGGTAAAGGAGCCGGCCTTACCCGAAAATGCTTCCTACGACTCTTTGAAGGCGGAGCATATCCGGGATTATGAATCGCTTTACGGCAGGGTGGAGCTGTATCTGGGAGAGCAGAAGGCGCTTCCCACGGATGAACGCCTGGAGCTGTTAAAAAAGGGAGAAGAGGACAATGGCCTTTACAGCCTGTTTTTCCAGTACGGAAGGTATCTGCTCATCGCTTCCTCCAGAGAAGGAAGCCTTCCCGCCAACCTGCAGGGAATCTGGAGCTGGGAACTGCGCGCTCCCTGGAGCAGCAACTGGACGATCAATATCAATACCCAGATGAATTACTGGCATGCCCAGAGCTGCAACCTGGGAGAGTGCGCGGAGCCTTATTTCCGCTTTATGGAAAAAATCTGTGAGGAAGGAAAGAAAACGGCTTCCGTCAACTATCACTGCAGAGGCTTTGTGGCGCATCATAACATCGATTTCTGGGGGAATACCAATCCGGTGGGACTGCTTCCCGGACAGACGGAGGGCGGCGATGGCTGCGTGAACTGGGCATACTGGCCCATGGGCGGCGCATGGCTGACCCAGGAGCTGTTCCGCGCTTATGAATACAGCCAGGATGAACGCTATCTGAAGGAGGTGGCGGCGCCGATTATCCGGGAGGCCGCGCTGTTCCTGAATGACTGGCTGGTGGAATATCAGGGCGAATACGTGACCTGTCCCTCCACCTCTCCTGAAAACCAGTTCCGCCTTCCTGACGGACAGACCACAAGCGTAACCTATGCTTCCTCCATGGACATGGCCATTGTGCGGGAGGTATTCGGGAACTACATGAAAATCTGTGAAATTCTGGGCACACAGGATTCACTGCTGGATGAAATCAGGGAAAAGCTGCCCCGCCTGGCCCCCTTTCGGACAGGAAGCTTCGGACAGCTTCTGGAATGGCATGAGGAGTATGAAGAACCGGAACCCGGCCATCGTCATATTTCCCATTTATATGGATTGTTCCCTTCAGAGCTGTTTGCAGGAAATGAAAAGCTGACGGAGGCCTGCAGGATATCCCTGAAGCACCGGCTGGAAAACGGAGGCGGGCATACCGGCTGGAGCTGTGCCTGGATCACCAACGTATTTGCCATTCTGGAGGATTCGGAAAATGCCTATGCCTACCTGCGCACCCTGCTCACCAGATCCACCTATCCCAATCTCTGGGACGCCCATCCGCCGTTCCAGATTGACGGGAATTTCGGCGGCACGGCTGCCATTGCCAACATGCTGGTGCAGGACAGGGGCGGAGAGGTGAAGCTGCTTCCGGCGCTGCCCAGGCAGTTTAAGGATGGCTATGTGAAGGGGCTTTGCATTAAAGGAAGAAAATGTGTGGATATCTCCTGGAAGGATGGAAAGGAAGAAGCGCATAGGATTTACAATAGGGAAGAAGCAAAATAAATAAAAATGGGCCTTCCGGGCCGTTCGGTAACTGCCGGCGGCTATGGAGGGCCCTTTTGAAATCAGGTGGATAAATGCAGGATATCAGCCAGGTTAATTCCCATATTTGCAGCAATAAAAAAACTGCAGAATAAAAATTCTGCAGTCTTAAACAGCGTGCGCGAGAAGATTCGAACTCCCGGCCTTCTGATCCGTAGTCAGACGCTCTATCCAGCTGAGCTACGCGCACATTTCGTTACCAATTAACTCCGGCAACGTTTTATATTTTAACCGATGTGGAAGAGAATGTCAATAGGGTTACAAGAAAAAATAAAAATAAAAAAAGCATAACGATACAGGCCGGTTATCTGTACGGTTACAATATTTCATTGTCTGGAATATTACGGCAGATATTACACGTTTTTGTGATGAAAAAATATCGTAATGCATACAAAATATCGTAAATAATTTTCATTAACACGCTTGCATACCCATGGGACAATAATATATGAATCGGCTGGTTTTTCTGGTTTTCAGAGGAAATACGTATTTACCATAAACTGAGGGTGCAGCTGAAAATGTTAAGAAGCGGAGTTATGACATCATGCCAATCCATTTGAATACCAAAGAACTGACTAAGCTGACGGAATGCTATAAGGAAGCGAGAAAGTCTACGGCGGCAATCCTTTCAGGAAACAGAGGTTTGGGAAAGTCCTGGGTCATCCAGAACTTCTGTCAGCAGTGTGATAATGTTATCAACATTTCCCTTTTGGGAGAGGGGAACTACGGGATAAGGTCATTTGCCAATGACATTAATGCCTACATACTCACCACTCCGGAGCTGGAGGGCAGCATCCCCCTGATTTCCATGAACTCTGCGGATGAGACCCAGCTTACGGATGAAATAAAATACACGGTGCTTAAGCTTTGCACCAGGAAAAGAACCGTGCTCTGCTTTGAGAATATCATGGGGCTGGAGCATTCCCTGCTTTTATATATCTGTGATCTCATCAAAATGATACTGACTTATTATTCCCGGCTGAACACTTTTGTTTTAATGGAGATCGATACGAACAGGGAAGGGGAAAGTGTTTTTAACGAGGTGACGAGGCATCTGTATTCCATTACCCCGGATTTTGTATTCATTCCCTTCCGGCCTCTGAAGTATCAGCAGATGAAGGATTATTTTTATGCCTACTTCCGTAACCTGATCCGGATTGAATCAGAGGATCTGAATATAATACTTACGTCCTCCTTCGGTAATATTATGTGCCTGAATGCGATTATCAATTATCTGAAGCAGTCGGGGATCATAGAAAAGGAAGAGGGCCATTACATCTGCAAAAGGCTGAGCAGGGGCTATCTGGATCAGTTTATGAAGACTTATCGGGAGAAGCCGGAGACGGACAGATAGGGAAGGTGGAACTGATGCAGTCCTGAGTGAGTATTGTTATATTTTTTAACTGTTTTTTGAAGCCGTTATGTTGCCGGAACAGACAGTATAAAATAAACGATAAAACAATAGTTGATGCAGCGCAATGCAATAACTATGGACATTCTGAAGTTTTCTTCTGCAAATCTGCTTTTTTCAATTCTTTTCCAACAACAATCAGCATAGTAACAAAACAGGCAGTGCCGCCGATAAAGTTGGAGATTGGTTCTGCCAGGAATACGCCGTTTACAGCAGGGGAAATCCATCTTGGCAGCAGGATGGTAAGCGGGGCGACAATGACAACCTTACGCAGGACGGAGAAGAAAATAGCATATTTCGCCTTCCCCAGCGCCTGAAATACAGTCTGGCCTGAAAATTGCAGGGACATCATAAAAAAACCAAAATAATAAATCTGCATGGAGGGGACCGCCGCTTCCACCAAATCCGCCTGGGTATTGAAAATATGGATAAAAAAGACGGGGAACAGGTGCAGGATACCCCAGATTGCAGTAGTATAAACGATACAGCTGACGGCCATGAAACGGATGGCCGTTTTTATCCGATCATATTTATCCGCGCCGTAGTTAAAGCTGATAACAGGCTGGGAGCCGTTTGTAACGCCGGACACAGGCATGGAGACGATTTCGCGGATGGAGTTGATAACCGTCATGACGCCTACATAAAGATCCCCACCGTAGATGGAGAGCGTGGCGTTGCAGACCACCTGCACAATACTGTTGGTGATTGCCATCATGAAATTGGACAGCCCCAGAGTGATGATATCACGGATGGTTTTGCCGCAGGGACGCATACAGGATACACGGATGCGCAGGATGGCCTTCGGGCTGGTAAGAAAACGCACGGTCCAGGCTGCGGAAGCGAATTGTGAGATAACGGTGGCGATTGCCGCCCCCTGAATTCCCATACCCAGTGTAAAAATAAAAAAGGGATCGAGAATTATATTCAGCACGGCGCCGATGAGCGTGGTGACCATACCCACCCGGGCAAAGCCCTGGGCATTGATATAGCTGTTCATTCCCAAGCTTACGGTGACAAAGACGCTGCCCAGCAGGTAAATGGAAAGATAGCTGTCCGCAAAGGGAAAGGTGGCGTCGCTGGCGCCGAATGCGTATAAAAGAGGCTTTTTAAACAGCAGCCCTATGATGGTGAGCAGCAGTCCGGTGCACAAAAGCATGGTAAAGGCGTTGCCGACAATTTTTTCCGCGCCCTTTGTATCCCCTTTGCCTCTTGCGATGGAGCAAAGCGGCGCGCCGCCCATCCCGAACAGATTGGCAAAAGCGATGACTACCGTGATGATGGGCATGGAAAGCCCCAGTCCGGTAAGGGAAAGCGTGGCATGTTCAGGAATGCGACCGATATACATACGGTCAACGATATTATAAAGAATATTAATCAGCTGGGCGAGGGTCATAGGCAGTGCCAATGAGATGATATTTTTTACTACGCTGCCTTTGGAAAAATCATTTTTTGTATTTTCGGGAATCATAATCAGCCTCTTTTGTTTTTTTATAATTTCTGTTATAGTGTGATTATATGCTTGCATTTTGCCTTTGTAAAGGCGGTGCAGGTTTCCTTTTGCCCGGAAGCGTGACGGCAGTGCGGGTTCTCTTTGCAGCTTCCGGTAGCTGAAGATACCGCAGCCGTGTGGGGGAAGGGCCTGTATCCTATGGGGCGCTGCATAGACAACACATCAGAAAGACGAGGTTTTTAAATGGCAGCACGTGTTCAGAATATGACGGAGGGAAAGCCCTTAAGGCTTATCCTGGCTTTTTCCCTTCCGCTGATGATAGGGAATGTTTTTCAACAGCTGTATACCGTGGTGGATACCATGGTTGTGGGACAGGCGCTGGGAGTCGGGGCGCTGGCGGCGCTGGGTGCGGCGGACTGGCTGAATTGGATGATTCTGGGAACCATTCAGGGCTTTACCCAGGGCTTTTCCATAAAAATGTCCCACGAATTCGGCGCAGGGGATTACCGGAGGCTGCGCAAGACGGTGGCCAATTCCATACTGCTGGCAATCCTTACCTCACTGGTGCTGCTTGTGGCGAGTGAGCTTCTGGCCAGGCCGGTCCTGGGGCTTCTGCAGACGCCGGATACGATTATTGATGATTCGTTGAAATATCTGCGTATCATGTTTGCCGGGATTCCGGTGGTGATGGCTTATAATATTCTGGCGTCCATCCTGCGTGCGCTGGGCAATGGCAGGACTCCTCTGTATGCCATGATTGTGGCCGCGGTGATAAACGTGGCGCTGGATCTTTTGTTTGTACTGGGCTTTCACTGGGGGATTCAGGGCGCGGCGGCAGCGACGGTAATCGCACAGCTGTGTTCCGGAATTTTCTGCCTTCTTGCCATCAGCCGGGTGGAGGTGCTGGCTTTTACCAAGGAGGACTTCAAAATGGAAGGGACTCTCTGCCTGTACCTGATGAAGCTGGGGCTTCCCATGGCATTCCAGAATGCGATTATTGCGGTGGGCGGCATGATTGTCCAGTTTGTAGTCAATGGCTTCGGCGTACTGTTTATTGCCGGCTTTACGGCAACCAACAAGCTTTACGGCATTCTGGAGGTGGCGGCCACCTCTTACGGTTATGCCATGGTTACCTATGTGGGACAGAATCTGGGCGCGAAAAAAATAGACCGTATCAGCAAGGGAATGCGCTCCGCGCTGATCGTGGCCATGGTCACCTCTGCCGTGATTGCGGCGGCTATGCTCCTTTTCGGCAAAGCGATTCTGGGCTGTTTCATCTCAGGTTCGCCTGAGGATGTGGCGGTGACGATGAATATCGCATATCATTACCTTGCTATTATGAGTGTTTTCCTTCCTATCCTTTATGTTTTGCACGTTACACGTTCCGCCCTGCAGGGGATGGGGGATACGCTGCTTCCCATGGCCTCCGGCATTGCGGAGTTTGTTATGAGAACCGGCACGGCAATTCTGCTTCCTGTGTTCCTGGGAGAGGAGGGCATCTTTTATGCGGAAATTCTTGCCTGGATCGGGGCGGACGTAATCCTGGTAACCAGCTATTATCTGCGGATGAAAAAAATGAAGGCCTTACAGAGTGCCTGATATGAAATACGGCGGAGCTATACTGCCAAAACCGATTGAAAAAACGGGCGGATTCCATCGATGGGTGGAGGCTGCTTTTTTGTAACAATTCAGCCTTCAGCCAAACTGTTACTTTTTTTATATACTTATTTATTTTCTGACTTGCAAAATGCAGGCATTAATTATATAATTTAGAGAGAACTCAATTATTTTAATAAAATCTAAATTATGCATCATGAATGCAGCCTGATTCCTGTATAATTTTAGTCATGTGCGCCAGAGCGCACGGATGGGAGCAAAAAATGGAGAAACAGCTTAAATTCAATGAACCCTGGATTGTGCAGCGGGCGGACCCGTATATCTGCCGCCATACGGACGGTATGTATTATTTTACCGCATCCGTGCCTGCTTATGACAGAATCATCCTGCGCAGGGCGGACAGTCTGGCCGGGCTTGCGGACGCTGAAGAAATCACTGTCTGGAAGAAGCATGAAAGCGGCATCATGTCGTACCACATCTGGGCGCCGGAGCTGCATTATCTGGAAGGAAAATGGTATTTGTATTTTGCGGCGGGCGAAGCGGAAGATATCTGGGCAATCCGTCCTTATGTGCTGGAATGTGCGGATGCGGATCCAATAACCGGTACCTGGAAAGAGCTAGGGAAAATGCAGTGCGCGCCGGAGGATGAATTTTCTTTCAGGGCCTTTTCACTGGATGCCACGGTATTTGAATGCAAAGGAAGCCATTATTATGTCTGGGCGGAAAAAGTGGGCGTGGGCAAAATGATTTCCAATCTGTACATAGCGCGTATGGCTGCGCCGAACCGTCTGGAAACCGTGCAGGTGCTGCTTACCACACCGGACTATGACTGGGAGAGAGTAGATTTCTGGGTGAATGAGGGACCGGCCGTAATCAAACGCGGCGGCAGGATTTTTCTCACCTATTCCGCCAGCGCTACCGGAGCCTGCTATTGCATGGGCATGCTGAGCGCTTCTGAGGACGCGGATCTCCTTGATCCGGCTTCCTGGACAAAGGAACGGTATCCGGTGCTGGCTTCCGATAAAGCCCTTGAAATTTACGGGCCGGGGCATAATTCCTTTACCACGGATGAAGAAGGCGGCGATATCTGCGTTTATCATGCCAGGAAGGAAGCTGTCATCGAAGGCGATCCGCTGTACAATCCCAACCGTCATACCATGCTTATGAAGGTACAGTGGAGTGAAGAAGGAAAACCGGTATTTTCTTACCGCTAAACAAACTGCGGCAATTCAGATCTGCCTGACCAGTTACAAACTGCGGGGCAGCTGTTCCGGCGCCGGCGGCGGTAAAGCCCGGGAAAAGCAGCCGGACACGCTGCACGTGTAAAATCAAATACCCCGCTGCAAGCAACGGGGTATTTGACCCTCGCGGCAGTCGCCAA
>OLQH01000836.1_pt1 | contig 29918 bp, 20 predicted proteins | sample 1672671 | NCBI WGS metagenome assembly OLQH01 (sample SAMEA3136712, study PRJEB25190) | human gut metagenome
TCAGCCGCAGCTTTTTGATGGCCTTGCAGAGGATTTCCTGCGTCGAGGCGTAAATCAGAAAGCCATCATAGAACATGACGCACAGCGGATTATCGCCAACCACGAACCAGATGGAGTTATCTTTATCAAGCACCGTAAAGACAAACGAACCCTCGACCTTTTCAGCCATAGATTGCAGGCTACCGAAGTCGAGGGCTTTGTTTTTCTCTAAGAGTTGAACGGCAACATAGCTGTCCGTTTCTACGCTCGTCTGGGGAATATTTTCCGTCATACGGAGCTCTTTGTCGTTCCAGAGAACGCCATTATGTGCAAGGGCAAAAGTACCGCTGTCAACATGACCAAGGAACGGATGGTTATTCTGGTTAAACTGTGCATTGCCCTGAGTCGTCATGCGAGTGTGACCCATCACGACATTTACGCCGTGCGGAATGTGAATCTTCATTTTCCGAGCGGGAAGGGGGCGCTTATAAATGCGCAGACGGCCGTTGAAGCTGTAGGCAATACCTGTCGCGTCCGTGCCGCGCACTTGACACTCTCTGGCGAGAATGTTCAAAATTTTATTCTTCGTGTGGGTGCTGAGGCACTCCTTAAAATCGATTAGACCGAATAAACTACACATATTACTCCTCCTCCGAAGTGTTTACAGGTTCATTTACATAAAGCCGACGCTCTTTCAAATACTGAATAAGCTCCGGCTCAGTGACATCATCCAGAAAATCAAACCAGCTAAGCTCCTGTACAGCGGTGTCAGACATAGAAACAGCCACCTCGACAAGATGGTTGACCATCTGCAGGGTGGCTTTGAGGGTATTCAGCTTGAGCGTGCCGCGGAACATACGGATTTCAACCGTGTCCGAATTCGTAAGGTTGACCGCAGTATATCGCCCAGCGCAGGAATTTTTCGCGTGGTTCATCTGCTCAGACGGGGTGAGGCGGATGCCATACCGCGCTGCCCAGCGGTTCATCTGAGACTGCGTGCGGCGGCTGAAGCGCAGCAGCTCTGCCCAGAATTTCTCTACAAAGTACAACAACCGCGCAATCGCGGCTTCCTGCTGCTCATAAGTACAGCCAAAGGCCAGACGCGAAATGTGAACGTGAAGTCCGCAGGTTCCTGCCGCGTGGCTGAGGTACCCCATGCTCTGCGCTTTACGCAACACCTCCGCCCACGGCATTTCGTTCAAATGATACTCGAGCGTCATTGGATGGGTAACAAGCTCCAAGCCTTCATCCAGGCTGCCGTCCGTCTTGATGTACAGGTTTTCGGCGTTGGCGTTCGCGATGTCAAGGAGCTTCTGCGCATTGCTGTTGACTGTACCGCCGTCGTCGATTTCAAGCTCTACGCCGAAATGACGCAGACCTTTGCCGTGGAAAACAAGGTCCGGCGTGTAACTGTACTCGTGAATAATGTTACAATGCTCATCCCAGCAGGATGCGCAGTAGGCGTTGTCGTCACCGTCCCAGTACGCGCGGTCGCGATGAATAATGCGGTTGCAGTCCTCGCAGCGGACGTAATACTCATCGAAGCAGTGGTCGCAAAGCGTGTGCGTGTCATCCTCGACGGCGTTTTCCTCGTAGACCCGCTCGTTGCAGTGGTCACAGATGACAGTCAACCGGTCGGCGCAATCCTCGCAGAGCCAGTCTCCCTCTACTCGGTACATATCTTCGTTCGGGTGCTCGACACCGCAGTTTGCACAAATTCTTGTTTCGCTCATTGTCTGTTCCTCCATTTCGTTTAGTAAATCTTAATATTCTTCAGCAAGCAGCATAGTAGAATGCGTCAAATCGTCGATGACGAACACCTTCGCGTCTACGGCATCGTCACAAGGGACATCAAGCTCGTAACGGTACGGCGGCTGTTCCTGCTCATGGACGATGTGCTGACCGACCGGTGTTTTTGTCAGTGTGAACACTTGCAGGTAATCCTTTTCCTTGACTTCCATTGTCAGAACCATGTGCCACATAAGATGAACAAGCCATGCGGGAATCTCGCTTTCTATCCCGCGCGTTAGGAATTTTTGATTTTCGAACATCTTTGATTGCTCCTTTCTGCATAAAATAAAGCTCCCGGAATATTTCCGGGAGCTTCTACTGATATAATATATAGATCAAAATGGGGGAGAAACAGAAAAAGCACAGCCGAAGCTGTGCTTTTTGTCTGTATGAGGTGTTACTTGCTCATCTGGCAGAAACGCATGAGGATTGCTGCTACTTCTGCGCGGGTTGCGTTATTCTGCGGGTTCAGCTTGCCGTTCGAGCCGTTGACAATGCCGTTGGCAACTGCCCACTGCATTGCATCTGCTGCATAGGTGCTGACGGAAGCTGCATCAGAGAAGCTGTCGAGCTTGCCGTCTGCCTTCGGAGAACCGGCGTAGCGGTACAGCATGGTAACGAGCTGCTCGCGGGTGATGTTGGCATTCGGGTTTGTACCGTCGGACACGCCGTTGGCCTTGGCCCACTCCATGCCCTTCTCGTACCAGGTCGCGCCGCCGGTGGTATCCTCGCCTGCGTAGCGCGCGAGAACCGTCATCAGCATACCGCGGGTGGTGGACGCGGACGGCGAGAACTGGTTATCGTCGGTACCGTTCATCAGACCCTTGTCGGTGACGTACTGAACCGCGTCAGCGTACCATGCGGAAGAAGCAACGTCATTAAAGCCAGTCTTCGAGGGCTTGGTGTCCTCAATTTTGCTGAAGGTCGGGGTGATCGTTACCTTGCTGTCCGGCATGGTGAAGGTGTACTTGCCGTCGGACTTCTTGGTGACGTCAACGGTTTTGCCCTTTACGTCGGTAACGGTCAGCTTGTCGAGCTGATAGCCTACATCCGGGGTGACGGTTACGGTAACCGTATCGCCCTTTTTCGCCGTGCTCTTGTCCAGAGTAACCTTGCCGTTCGATGCAGTGGATGCAGAAACGGTGTTGGTCGGGGTGGTGGAAGAACCGGAGGACGACGAATGACTGCTCTTACGAGTGACCTTAACTACGCAAGTCTTTTCTACATCGTTGTAATTGTCCGTGCCGGTATATTTTGCAGTGAAAGTGTAGTCCTTCGTTGCATTCGGCAACTGTGCGGTATACTTGCCGTCCTTTGCGGTTACCGTGATGTCGTTGTCACAGGTGACAGCGAGCAGGCCCTCGGTCGGGACACCGGAAACCGTCAGCTCAACCGAGCCGCCGCCGGTAAGGGTAGACGGAGTTGCCTTGATAGCGATTGCAGGAGTAGCCTTTTCAGTCCACTTGGCGTAATAGGTCGTGCCAGTAACAGGCTGATTGTTATCGGTCAGCTTGGTCCCTTCGGCGAAATTGCTGCTGGAATACCAGCCAGCGAATGTGTAGCCGGCCTTAACTGGCGTGGCCAGCGCTGTGTTGCTGGTCGGATTTTCTTTAAATGTGCCGCCGTTGGTTACTGCATAGGCCAGAAAGCATGTGGACTTAATAGATCTATGATTTTCCACCGCACTCATAATAGCAGAGGAAGACACATAAATAACTGCTGGTGACTTGTTGGAACCCATATTGGAGAAATATGTATCACCATTGGCCTCAAATGCGATGGATTTTACGGCCGACATATCCAGCACTTTCAGAGAGCTTGTGCCTGAAAATGTCCGCCCACTTTTAAATGTGATGCTTTCGCCTTGAATCTTCACGCTATCTAAGTTTTGGGAATAGCGGAACATATCCGCTCCAATCGTCGTAACCGTTTTCGGAATCACGACATTCTTAATGTTTGTATTATAATTAATTTTTTCGTCATATTTTCCAGTCCATCCGAAAAGACCCGCGCCAAGCTCAGTAACTGTATATGTGACCCCGTCCACCGTAAGGGTTGACGGAACGGTCACACTTTCAACCGTTTTGGGTGAATAAGCCTTCAAAGTTGCTTTTCCACCCACCGCATCAAATGTCCAAGTGATGCCATCGACTGTCGCCTTCAGATTTGTTTTAGGCTGTTCTGTCCAGTTACCATCAGAGCCCATAACCCATTCATTACTTCCGATAACAGCAACGGTATTTGGGTTCACATTGGATTTTATGGTGCCAAGCTGGTCCTCATTGTTGAGAATCACCGTTTTTACACCAGCCCATTTATCAGTGCCATTACTCTGAAGTGTTGTCACCGCAGAAAAATCCACAGTTGTACCATTTGTATTTTGTGTTGCAAAAGCAAGATAATCTATGCTCACTGTATTTGCCTGAATCGTAATCTTTGACAGATTCTTGCAGAAGTAGAACGCTCGCTCACCAATCTGCGTAACAGAATCCGGTAAAACAACGGAAGTTATCACTTCATTCCGTTTATCTTTGCTACTGCTTGCCTCTGTCCAATCCAAACTGATTGCAAAGGCTCCTTTCCAAATCCCAGTAACAGGATAGGTTGCTCCCTGATAAGTAACTCCGCTTGGAACAGTTGGCGTCGCCTCATTTTTAGGGGCCGATACAAGCAGTGCCTTGCCATCATCAATTCGATAAGTATATCCATTATCTGTAAATTCAATGGCCGGTGTCTCGTCTGGAAGCAAAACATCAACCAACAGGCCATTTACTTTATTTTGGATGCGATCCTTTGTGTCCTTATCAGCGCAGTAAATATACTTTACTCCGCTCTGTGCAAACGGTATATCACCAATGGTTTCCACACTGGCAGGAATCACATTAACCGTTTCCAACGCAGTTGTAAATGCAAATGCGCCATAGCCAATAGTTGATAGAGAGCTGCTTTCGGGAATTTTGATTGTTGTCAACGACGCAGCCCTTGAAAATGCACCATAGGAAATTGTCGTTACCGTATCCGGAATTTCATACGTCGTAGCAGAAGAACCACAGGGGAACGCAATCAGCTTTGTCTTTGAATGGTCAAAAAGGGCTCCTGTAGTATCTGTCGTAAAATTGCTATTTTTAGAGGATACGTTAAATGTGGTACAGGCTGAAAGCTGAGAAAGCGCGCCAACGCCAATTTCAGATACATCCTTTCCGATGTTTACGGAAGTCACATTTGTATATGCAATAAATGCCTTGCTACCAATGCTGGTAACTCCATCGCCGATTACAATCTTTGTGATGCTATCCTTCAAATTAGCCCAAGGGTAAGTTCCCGCACCGTCCGAAATATTTTCTGTTTCTGTCGAATTGTTCAGCACCGGCATTGCACCCGTGCCAGCGACCGTCAGCACATCATTATCCAGTGTCGCAGTAATTTTATTGTCTCCCTGCTCCATCGTGATGCAATTTTCCGCTGTTGTAACAGTCCATTCATGTTGATAGATATCTTTTATCGTTGTACTCGTGCCGGATGTTTCAGTCGCATCGGCTAACGATATGGTGTTAGCGGCTTCATCATCCCCATCCGCCGCAAATGCGACCGTCGGCGCCATTGTCAACAGCATACAAAATGACAATATTGCCGATAACAATCGTTTTTTTCATAACTTTTCCTCCTTATTTTATCAGCCTTAACGGCATCAATATAAAAAACGCTTTCAAGACATGGCTACCCATGATTTAAAAGCGTTTTCATATCTTTTTGGAACAGCACAAAAGGGTAGAGTTTTACTTGCTCTGCTCTGTGAGCAGTGTATTGCACCGCGAATCGGTTTGTCAAGTTCTTTTTCACGGTGTACACCTCCTTCTGCCAAATAAAGCGCAGAAGAGGTTAACAGCGTCTTCGTTGATGCTTGCAACCAGCTGTCATTGCAGCTTTTGCCGCTTTAGACCCTTCTGGCTTTGCGTCCCCGTCTTTCGACGGGTTTGCCCATTTCTCAGGCACTGTGCCTGAGTTCTTAATTATTGTACCATAAGCTGTATAGGTGTGCAACGGGACAGCTATACAATTCGTGTCATAAAAACGACATTTCGTGCAGCAATCTGATGAATATCACCGTTTTAATTAGTACACTTCGCAAGCACATACGCAAATCTTTGTGCAAATTGCAATATTAAATTGAAGCATTTTACAATCATTGAAGCTATATATTGTGTGCTTCGGCTAAAATGGCAGGAGAGCCATATAAAACCGCAATGCTTTTGTAAAATAATATAGGTGGACAGCTTCTGTCCACCCATATTGCTACAATATATAAGAGAAATCACTTCTCAATCGCCAGAACATTCCGCACGATCACGTTGATGCGCTCGATGCTTTCGAGCGGGAGGTCGCGGATTTGGTCGCACACCTGTGTGATGACGGCATCTTTTGCATTATCTACTGGCTGCGGATCGGCAAACAGCTCCGCCAGTGAAATGTCGAGCGCTCGCACGATTTTCTCCAGCGTCTTGATGGTCGGACTTTTGAGTCCGCGCTCCAGATGCCCGAGAAAAGCCGGGTTGATCTCTGCCTGCAAGGCCAGTGTTTCCTGGCTCCAGCCGCGTAAATTACGGAAATATCGGATTCGCTCGCCTACATTGACTTCGCAATACATCATCGTCACCTGCCCTTTGATACTAGGTTATCTTGACAATTAGTATTGCGCAAAACGCTATAGGTATTGTATAATAATACCTATGGATATCTTCACTTCATGAATATAGGTACGCATCATCATAGGGGGATAACAAGATGAAGAAATACACACTATTCGGTAAGAACATTGTATTCGATGACGCAGCCGAGCGCGCATATGAGATAAAAGTTAATTACGAGTTTGTGGAACTACGAATTTCACAAGAGTTTCAAGCGTGGTATAAAGAGCAGAACACAATTCAAAATGTTATCAATAATTTTGTGGATTTTGTAAACACGGCATATTCCGAACTTTTGGTATCGGATAAGTTTCATAAATTGCAGGAATGCGGTATCTACGATATGACTGCGGATATGTATGCTCGCAAATGTCTTAGCTTTTCAGGTGCGCAGTATGCCCTTGATACGGTTGAATCGCAATATGACGCTATCACAGAGCAACAGCACGCAGAAAAGGAGTATCGTGAAGCGCGCAAGGCTTCGCGCGGCCGTTGGCGTGGCGGCGGATTTGGACTGGGCGGTGCATTAAAAGGTGCTGCAACAGCAGGCGCACTCAACGCAGTATCTGGCTTAGGGCACGATCTCGTCAATTCCGCTGGAAACCTGTCCTCTGCATTAGATGCATCTAACGCAAAATCCGATCTGTATAAATCTGCAAGCACTGTGCTTCTTAACGGATTATACGAAGATATGCGTACTTTCTTCGATAATCACATCCAACTGCTTACTACAGCCAAGCCGGGCTATTTCAAGTTCTACTTTGATGAAGAACGTGCCAATGCACTGTTTACCAACGCTAAACAGCTGCCGGATAAACGTGCTGAGCTTCTGGAACAGGCATTTGAACTTTGCCCATGGAATGAAGATTTACAGAGATACATTTTCCGTAATTACCCCGAAAACCGCCGTGATATTCTCCGTGCTTCGACTGACTTTGGCATCGGTATTTATGATTGCGTAGAGGAGCTACTTCGAAAAGAATATACCGAAGAAGACAAGAAAAGCGAAGAACGTGCATTGCAGGCGAAAAGCAGAATCTTGAAGATCATGGCGGATCTGAATGTTCCGCAAACACGCGTACTCGATGAACTTGAGGTCGATTGTCTGCATCGACTTTGTCCTGATCTGAAAAACGCAAATGAAGTGACCTGCAATAACTATATCGAAGCAATACAGGCCTATGATGCACAGGAGCAGAATAAGCAGATCGTAATTAACGAGATCAATGCACGCCTGGATGAAATCTGGTCCGTCGAGGACGATGCTGCGTGCAAAGCGCTTTACTTGAATACGGACATTCGCATTCCGGAGCAAGTACAGCGTGCTATTGAGCGCATCAAGGAGAAAAGCCGCACCAAGGCGCATGAACCATATGTTAAGGCACTGCAGGAGTGCTCGGAAAAATCAATTAACACTGCACGTAAATACCACCGAGGTATTATTCCGAAAGTATATGCAACGATTGCGTGGACCGGATTGCTCCTGTCCATTATCAATATAGGGCTGCTTCATACAGGTACCGGAATCACAATATGCGGCATTGCCATATTATGTGTGTTTTCTCTGATGTATCTTATGATGAACGGTACTTGGTCAACGCTTACCATCGACGAAACCGCTATACATGTAGCTCTTACAGAACACAATCAGCCAACAAATATGAAGGTTCCAGCTATTGTTTTAAGCATTCCGCTTGCAATACTTTTGGCCGTTGGCGCATATTTCGGCCATTCATGGCAAACCGAACGGGCCGAAGCTGAACGGCTGCAAGCACTAGCGGATGAGCGAAAACAGGAGTGGGAAGAAAGTCATGCCGCAGAAGAGTCGGAGAACACAGTTTCCGATACACCAGTTAAAGCGCCGGTAAACATCAACGATTATTACGGTAAATGGACAGTTGATCTTGATAACAGCGATTCGGACCTTTCCATCAATTTTACTATTGAAGACATAAACAGTGTTTTAAGTTTTTCTGCAAATGCAATCTGGGGTCAAGGAGACCGCGTGATTACTATTGATCCGATTTCTATTACCATGAATGAAGCAGAGACACAGGCTGATGGTTATTATCGAGATAGCCGAGATGATACAGGAGCAATCATTCTCGACTTTGAGAACAATGAAATGTATATCACTATTACCAGCAGCAATACCCATGCATGGGATATCTCTGTACAGCATGCACACTGTACACGAGCAGTCGATTCTCCGCTTTCCGATGCAATGAGCACCTTGTCCGAAGCACAGATCAACGCAATTACCTATCGTATCTACGAGGAAAACGAGTTTGGCGCATCCATAGCCATGCAGGGTCAGATCATGAACCGCCAGAACTGGAGAAATTACGAGCAGGCATTGCTGGACACGCTTGTAGATCGTATTGGCAATTATGACATGAGCGGAATAGACCCCAATTACACAGCAGAGCAAAAACTGGCAGCATGGATGACTGTACTGCCGAACGACCCGAATACCGGCGTTATCACATGTCAAATTTCCCGCGCTTCGTTTGAGCAATGGATGGCGGCAAATTATGATGTTGACACTTCGATTGCTCCTCAAGCGGGTATTTATGACAGTAATGATCAGTGTATCATTCGCGGATCGCAAGGTTATATAGATGATGACATCAATGTTTATAATATCCATTCTATTGATGACAGTACATTTTATGTTCAGTTTGAGAAGACATACCCTACGGATAGCACCTCTGACGGATACGGCTATGCTGTTGTACACATGGATAATCTGGATGATCAGCATTTCACCATCTGGGAGCTTGGCTGGGATACGGAGTCGATTTCCGAGCAATCTCTTGCAGCCTATAAAAATTAAAGGAGTGTAAAATGATGAAAAAGAAACTAATCGCCGCATTACTGGCCGCAACGATCGCTGCGGGTACTATGCCCTCTGCAGGTGCCCTGCTGGATGGCTTTACTGCCTCTCGCACGTACAGCAACCAGTTTACCGATGTGCCGACGAATGCCTGGTACTACGATTCGGTCAAGTCGGCTTATAACCTTGGCTTGGTAAATGGTTCGAGTGCAACCACATATTCTCCTAATAAAGAAGTTACCATTGCAGAGTTGTACGCTATGGCTTCTCGCATTCATGCAACATACTACGGCAATGAAATTCAGCCGGTAGACGGCGCCTGGTTTGCTCCGTATGTGGAATATAGCCAGGAATATCTGGATACCGGTTCTCATGATACTGCATACTCGTACAGCGATGGCAGTCTTGTTGCAAACCTTCCCGCAACGCGTTGGTACTTTGCGTGCATCCTGTATGCTGCGGTCGATCCCAGTGAGTTCAATCAGTTGAATCATGTTTTGTCCGGTTCTATCGAAGATATTGACGCGATGGAAAACGAAGAGGTTCGCGATTGCATTTACACGCTGTACAATGCCGGTATTCTGACCGGAAGCGATGCATACGGCACTTTCCATCCGGATGACGGCATTACCCGTGCAGAAGTAGCTACAATCATGGCGCGTATCATCGACCCGTCTCAGCGTAAGACCTTTACATTAAAGGATAAGCCAGTAACTGTCAGCCTTGCCAACTATGTCGGTGAATGGTATTTTAATGACTGGCCAAACAGTGGTCTGGAAATAATCAAAAACGGCAACGATTATTACCTTTCTCTGGGTATCGTACAAGGTATGGGATATCGTACTAATGGTACGCTTGATCCAGTAAAGTTGGTTTCCAAGGGAACTTATTATGAAAGCCTGCGTTTCGATACTCGTGGTGGTGCAACTGCAATAGCGAAAATCCGCCCGGAAGGCAATCAGCTAGTAGTATCTTGCACGGAATACGGCACAAGCAGCTTATCGTTGAATATGTCTGGCAGATCCTGCAGCAGAAGATAATTACAGATTCATCTCGAAAAACTCCATAATCCCCGCTTTGAGCACTCTCCACTCCCTGCCGACTTTCACGGCAGGGAGTTCTTCGTTTGCGATCATCTTGCGGACCTGCTGGCGTGTTGTCTTGAGCAGGGCAGCCGTCTCTTTGACGGTTAGAATTTCGTCGTTTTTCATGCCCACGGGTCCTTCCTCGAATCGGGCTGCGACGAAGTACGAGGCTGATTATACTGCTCCTTGTAGATGAAATTGTGCAGCTTTCGCACCAGAACCTTGCGGAATCCCCAGTTTCCGTACTGGTCCTCCTGAGGCTGAATGCTGTACTTGTCCGCGTAGTGTTTGAGCTCCTGCTTGCTGATTTCGAACAGTCGGCAGACCTCGTCGATGGTGTAATACTCCTTCATCCCGCGATAATCCAGATACTTCATAAAAATCATCCTTTTATATATAAGATTTGACGGCACAGATCACAGTTCACCGCAATTCATGCCATCTTATATTTATGTTAGTGATTTCGTTTCAAAAATGATAATCGAAACCCATGCCAATTCTATTGAAAAGGCATGGGTTTCGTGATTTATAGAACGAATTTCAATTCTTCGATCTCTGATTTATCCTTCAATGTAATCGGCTGAATGCCGAGTTTTTCAAACTGCTTGCGCACGGTGCGCAGCTGACTCTCGGACAGCTCGCTGTTTTTCACAGCCTGTGCATAAGATTTGCAGTCAGACAGCTTTTTGACAAGCAGCCGCATATTTTTGCGAGTTGAAGCATGCTTCACGGTCTCAATCTTCGCCATACAGTCCGAATACCGCACAAACGGCAGGTCTGCGTGCAGCATTTCCATATAAGAATGAATAGTGTCCTCGGACTCGTCCATGACAGTTTTCAGGATTTTCTTGTTGCTGCCCTTGACTTCATCGGACAGTCCGCGCTTGAACTTCGCTCCCGAGCGGGCCACCTCGAACCGGAGCATCGGCGCATCATACTGCTCCAGCAGATCCTCCTCCATCAGCTGAAACGTCTTGTCATAGACCGTCAATGTGGTCGTCTTGCAGCAAATACGCCACGAATGTGCGTTCTTTTTCTTACGATTTGAGAATTCTTTACCGAATGTGCACAGCTTGTACTGTTTCATGTACGGACTGCGGCGAACGACGCGCAGCGCCTCGTCAACCCAGTCCTGCGAGTTGGGGAAGTAGTCCAGACAGCAGTCAATGCGCGAAAGTGTCAGCTGCTCAAATTCGCAGTTCAGACCGATTTCATGCAGCAGCTTGGTCATTTCCTTGTCGAGCAATTTCAACTGTTTATCTTCCGCGTGGAATACCTTCTTGGGCGAATATTCTTCGTGCAGCAAAGTGTGCGGATTGAGACGGAAATGTATAAAGGGGGCGTGATTTTTCTTTGTTTTGTTCTTGCTGCGCACCTGCTGGTATAGATAAAGCACTGTGCCCTGACCGCAGTAAGAGGTGCAGATATACTTCGTCAGACCTTTCTCAGAATGATATGTCGTGTCCGGATAAAAACTGCCGGGATTCACACTCTTTAGATGCTGAAACACCTTGTTGAAGTCCTTCTTAGACACCCTGTGAAATAATTCGATCGTGTGGATGCCATAGCGAGAGTCCATGATTATTCACCCTCCTTCGCAAAGCAGCCGATGACCGCATCGTGTAAATCGTCCGACGACTCGCAGATTGCATACAGTTCATTTACGGCATCGATCGCGCGTTCATCCGTATTTGAGATGATGTCAAGGTTCATCTGAAAATCAGCGTCATTCCAGAGCAGCAGCGCCTTTGCACGTTTTCCGTCGCGCCCGGCTCTGCCTGCCATCTGATAGAACGACGCTGCGCTGAATGGAAGCTGAGAGACGATAATCAGACGAATATCCGGGATATTCACGCCCATACCGAACGCAGAAGTTGCAATCATAATACGCGCCTTGCCGGAACGAAAGCGCTGTTCCTGCTTCGCTCGGTTGGATAATTTGCTGTGGCAGATGGCGATCTCATCAGCCTCGATATCACAATCTTCAATTAAGTAATCGCGCATCTCTTCCACATCACAGACACGGGTGCAGTAGATAACGATTTTGCCCTTATCAGCATATTTTAGAATTGCTTTCTTGACTTTCCCATAACGAATTGCCTCCGTTTTCACGAACACTTTTCCCAGAGAAAGGTTAGAACGCTTGAGTTTGCCGATATGTACCGTCGGATTTTTCATACGCAGACTTTTCGTGATATATGGAATATCCTCCTGCATAACAGTTGCGCTGAACGCAGCAACAACAGGGGACGAGGGCAAATCCTTGATAAATCTACCGATATTGCGGTACATTGGACGAAATTCATTACCCCATTCGGTCAGACAATGAACCTCATCCACAACGACCGTGTGCACCTTGTTCTTCTGAATTGCCTTCCACAGATGCGGATCATTCAGCCGTTCCGGTGCAACAAAGAGCGCCTGGAGTTTACCATGCTTCAATCTTTCGATAATATTGGTATTATCCGCATTGCCGCTGTACAGGCAGCCCGCTCGGATTTTGCTGTCTTCGCAGCGCTGCACTAAGTCCCGCATCAATGCAACCGTCGGGAGAATAGCAATCAGCAGATCGTTTGGGTGCATGACAATCATCGAAAGAAAGCAGATCGACTTGCCTTCAGAGGTTCGAGCTAAGCCAAGTACATCTTTACCCTTGAGTAAGTCTGTAATGACATCCTTCTGGAACGCTTTCAACTTCGATATACCAAAGCTATTGCATATCATCTTTTCCTGTTTGTTTGTCATAGTTTTCACTCCTGAACATAGAATTCTCGTTCAAAACTGAAATTTAGAAATTTCATCTGAACTGCCTTTATTCCATTGTTGAGAGCGTAATCAAATTATAATTTCACAGGAATAACATGATATATAATAATAATAATAGCGAAAGGCTTATCCCGGTACATGAGACAAGCCTTGGCTAATATTATAATTGCGATTTAGCGAACAACCTGCATTTTGCGGTCCTCAAGCAGCGAGCAGCGGTCTGCGATGCCCTCGGTGACGTACACCGTACCATCCTTATCCATCAAAATCGCATCGAATTCCTCCTTATGAGCCCGCCAGTAATCAAGCGCATCATCCACACCCATGATGAACAGCGAGGTCGAGAGACCGTCCGCGAGCGTGCCGTCATGGCTGATGATGGTCGAGGAGATGATGCCGCTGTCGGCCGGTGTGCCGGTACGCGGGTCAATGATGTGATGATACGTCCGGCCGTTATCCTCAAAATACCGCTGATAGCCGCCCGATGTGATCACCGCTTCATCCGCAATCTCCACCACCGCAAAGTTTTCACCTTCGTCGTTCGGGTCCTGCACAGCAACACGCCATTTGCTGCCGTCCGGCTTGCAGCCGAGCGCCTGCACGTTGCCGCCGAGAGAAACTATGCCGCTCGTTACTCCGTTATCCGCGAGCACCTGCATGATGCGGTCCGAGGTATAGCCCTTGGCAATACCGCCCAGATCCACCTGCACATCCGCCGGAATGGAAACGTCACTGCCGTTCTGCCGCACCTGCTTGTAATCCACACGGGTGAGCAACTGTTGCAGCTCATCCGCCGAAGGCACACGGTAGTTCTGTGTGGTGAATCCCCATGCATCCATGACCGGCTCGATCGTGCAGTCAAAAATGCCGTTGGTCGAGTCAGAAACCTCCAGCGCCCGCTCAAGCAGCGTCTGCGTGTCCCCGTGCAGCGTCGCCGCGTGATCTCGGTTGAGCGCGTAAATGTCGCCGCTCTCGCTGCTGATGGAGAACAGCGCGTCCAGACGCTCGATCTCGCTCTTCGCCGCGTCGAGCGCCTCTCCGGCATGGTCTCCGTAGGCGGTGAGCGTCATGGCCGTGTCCATCGCGAACAGGTCGATCGACTGGGAGTCTGTGCCAGCGGACGAGACCGAGGGGGCGGAAGCCTGTCCGCAGCCGCCGAGAAAAACAAGCCCGAGCAGCAGCAGCGCCTTGATTTTTTTCTTCATAAACAAATATCCTCCAAAAGTTAGCGTTTGCTTACTGCAAAATAGCATATCACGGCAAAAAAGACTTGTCAAGTAGCGAAATCTCGATAAAATGCGGTTCATCTCACGAAAAAGTGCGGTTGACAAATAAAAAGCGCTGGTGTAGACTAAGGTCAGCTTATAATGTTAGCAAAAGCTAACCATAGCATTTTTCCTCGGGTTGCAAAAACGCGCGAGGGAAAATGCTATTTTTCGACGTGATGGTTAGCTTTGTCTAACAAAAAAGGAGGAACCGAAAAGTGAAGTGTAAAAACACCATTGCAATGGTGCTGGCAGGCGCGATGCTCCTGCCGAGCAATGCCTTTGCTGCCGACCTGAGCCAGTACAGGGATTTCCCGAACGACTGGTCCGCAAAGTCGCTCGAGCAGGCGATCGACGATGGCCTGCTGAACGGCTCGAACGGTATGATCGACGCGAAGGGTCTGCTGACCCGCGCACAGATGGCGGCGATCGTCTCCCGTGCCTTCGGCGCGGCTAAGACGGCGTCTTTGGACGACTACAGAGACGTACTGCCGAGTGCATGGTATTACAGCGATATGGGCAAGGCAGTCAAGATGGGCGCGTTCCAGGGCGCGAATGGCCTGCTGAACCCGGATGCACCGATCACCCGCGAGGAGGCGTTCACCGTTCTGGCGCGCGCCTTTGCGCTCGAGGGCGGCGGCAGCGCCACGCTGAAGGACTTTGTTGACGGCGGCACGGTATCCTCGTGGGCGTCCGAGAGCGTTGCGGCGCTGGTCGCAGGCGGCTATGTCAACGGCGCGAACGGAATGCTGAACCTGAAGAACAACATCACTCGCGCGGAATTCGCCAAGGTCATCACCGGCATGGCGGCATCCTATGTCGGCGCAGAGGGCGTCTCCGGCAAGACAGTCGAGGGCAACGTGATCGTCCGCGAGAGTGGCGCGTCGCTCTCCGGCATGACCATCAACGGCGACCTCATCATTGCGGACAGCGCGGACAAGGTGTCGCTGGATAACGTCAAAGTTACCGGCCGCATCGTCATCCGCGGCGGTGCGGACGCGGTCGGCATCAAGAATACCACGACCGGAAAGGGCGTGCTGGTCAGCAGCCCGAACGGCGCGGCGGCAATCTCGGTATCGGGCGGCAGCGTCGGCACTGTGACCGCGAAGTCTGATCTGTCCCTGTCCGGCTCGGTAAGCAATGTTGCTGTTACCGATAAGGCTACCCTGACCGTCGAAAAGAACGCATCCGTCGGCACTGTCACCGTATCTGCGGCAGGCTCCAAGGTAACGGGCGACGGCAAGGTAACGAACGTACAGGCCAACGCGAACAATGTTACCGTCACCAGCAAGGGTGCCAAGGTAACAGCCGGCAGCGGCGTTTCCGGCGTCAAGGCAGGCGATAAGGCCGTAGAATCCGGCAAGAGTGAAACCGTCGGTACTGCTTCGACTTCGAGCGGCGGCTCGTCGGGCGGCGGCAGCAACTCGTCCCACAGCCAGTATACCTATGTGCTGATGAATATTCCGTATGCGGACTTCTATAAAGCTGAAATGAGCGATACTTCCGCATCCGTAGATGCCGTTTCTTCTGCTACAAAGGCTAAGACCCGTTCCAAGCGGGCGGCTGGCTCCTACCATGTCAACTCCGATGGCTCGGATATTTCCGGTGTTATCTATCCGGTTCGCGTGAAGAACAGCGATCTTTCCGGTCTGACTCATATCACCGACAGCGATTCCAAGAGCATCACTGTATCTCTGCCCGGTAAGGAAACCACCACCACTGAATACAAGGGCAAGGATGCTCTGTTTGAGAGTGCTTCCTACTCGTACTATGTACTGAGCGATACGCCGTCCAGCTACAAGGAAGCAACGCTTACTGACGGCAAATGGTCTTTCGGCAAGGCGACCGGCGCGGCAACTAAGGCGGAAGCAACGATTTCGGGCTTTAAGACCTCCGGTCACCACACGGATTACGAATTTACCGTAAGCAGCGATAAGATCACCAAGGACGAGAAGGTATACGGCATTGTTCTGACCGATACCGAGGGCAACAGCTACGGTCTGCGCCATGTAGTTGAAATCTGGAAGGCAACCAAACTTGGCTTCAATGCCGATTCGGCAGTAGTCGGCAAAACCATCAAGCAGATCACCTATTACACGGATAAAGGTACTTTTGTGCTGGATTTGGCTAAGCAGCAGTATATTCCGCAACAGGCGGCAACTGCTACGGTTACGGAAGCAGATTTTGCTGCTGGCGAAACTACTGTAACACTTTCCAATGATTTGCCGAGCGATTTCACCGCAGCTTACAGCTTTACGGTGAACGGCGAGGCGTCCAACTTCTTTACCTATGCAGACGGTAAGATTACTTGGGACAAGAACGCTTCCGATATTCCGAGCGGTACCTATCAGCTGGTAATCCATGATAACAGCGGCAAATATGCCGATATTACCGCTCAGATCAAGCTGAATGTTTACGCTTACGCTTCTGTTCCGTATGATGAATATTGGAAGAGCGAGGGTGTTTACCTGAGCGGCAGCGACTGGACAGCTTCTTCGGATGTTGCTGACCGCACTACCACCAATAAAGATGGCAGTGTTACCGAAGAGCACGACAAGGGCGCATTCGATGCAGTATCCCGTGCGACCCAAAATCATGGCCTGCATCGCGGCAGTTTTCAGCAGAGTGTAGTCATCCATACCGCGGACAGAGATTATCATCCGGTTTACTGGACTGACGACAAAAACTTTGTCGATCAGGACGGCAAAACCTATAACAAAACCGAGATCGGTATTACCAGCTATAACATCACCGGCATCAAGTATGTACCGGTCAAGGTCAGCGCTTCTGACTTTGCTGACTTCTGCACCAAGTACACTGTTACCAAGAACGGCGAAACCATGCAGGGTGGTTACGGGGAAAACAACCTGTCTGCTTACACTGATCTGGTTGCCGCTGTTGATGCAGATACCAACGGCCTGAAGGAAGTCACCAAGAGCGGTACTTCGTTCACTTTTGGCGCACGCCAGACCGGCACCGACTCCGGTATCAAGGACCAGGCGCTGAAAACCGCGGATGCCGATATTGTAGTAGCAGCCAAGAAGTACTCCGGCAGCTTCGGTGAAATGCTGCGTGTTGACCTGACCAACCCCAAGACGGAAGGCACGGATAAGAACGGAAAGCCGACTCTGGTTGATGTCAAGAACGCATACGGCGCACTCGGTGACAATATGCAGACCGTTGTATGGAAATACTACGGCACGACCGACCCGTCTGCCTCCGGTGCAACACCTCTCGCAACCTACGGCACCAAGTTTGCCGCTGACAACTGGATGCACAAGTCCATGGGTATCCAGCTGGGTCTGACGGATTCTCTGCGCTTCCAGCTGCCGGAGGGCACGGACGGCACGGGCAAGTGGACGCTTACCGTTTACGCGCTGGGTTACAGCGATACTACCTATGAAGTGACTGTCACCGCAGACAATCTGCCCAAGGCCGTAGAGCCGATGACCACCGAACAGCGAACCCAGTTGACTAATCTCGCAAAACAGGCTAAGGATTTGCTTCCGAATTACCCTGACACCTCTACGACTAACGAAGCAGAACTGAAAAAGCACTATGATGAAGCCGCTGCACTCCTTGAAAACAAAGATGCAACGTCCGCTGCTGCTGCCGAACTTATCGGCGAACTGCCGGGGCTGATTCAGACCGTAAAGGACGAGCGCGCTGCAGAGCCGACTACTACTGTCAAGTATGGTCAGTATACTATTTCCAATGACTCCTTGGACGACCCGTATACGGTTAAACTGAAAGTAACTGTAAATACAGATGGCACAATCCAGTTGGTTGAAGATAATGCAACCGATACCGCTGTCAGCGACAACGATTCGTATTGGTCTAAAGCTAAGGCCATGTTTGAAAAATTTGTCGGTTTGACGAAAGACGGGGCTTCTGCACTGAAAACCGATCCTGACGGTGGAAAGGCAGATAAGGTCGATGCGATTTCCAAAGCAACGGTTTCTTCTAACGCCATCAAAGAAGCAGTTCTGGATGCTCTGAAGGACTAGGAAAGCGAGCAGTCGCCCTCTGCGCCAGCCCTGAAAGCGGCAGACGCTCGGACGCAGCTGCTGTATGCAGCAACATCCCCGGCGGAACTTAACGTTTCGGCCGGGGATGGCTGTATCGTCTGGTATACCACCGACGGCAGCATCCCGAGCGTAGACGGGAACACTGCAGAAACCCTTGAAGGCACAACGCTGACCATTCAGCCGAACAGCAACGCAGACAGCACCGTTACCGTCAAGGCCATCGCCGTCAAGGACGGTAAGGCTTCCGATGTCACCCAAAAGACCGTGCAGTTTGTCGCGATCCCCAGTCCGACCTCCGGCACGCGCACCTACATCGGCACAGTGACGGACGGCGGTGTGTCCGGCGGCCCGTATCAGGTCAGTGTGCGCGTAACAACTACCAACGGCAAGATCACCCGTGTGCAGGACAACGGCACCGAGGGCAGCATTGACGTTGATTCCGACCATGCGTTCTGGTCCGGTTACGGCGTAATGGAATCCGACGGTATGCCCGCCAAGCTGCGCGGCAAGTCGCTGGAAAATGTACTGAACATGCAGACCGTACCGGATGACGATGACCACAACGTAGACGCCGTTTCCGGCGCTACTGTCTGGTCGGATGCCATCCGTCATGCCACCATCGCGGCACTGCGCTCCAAACCGGTCAGCGAAAGCGAATCTACCGTGCTCGCACCGACCCTCACGGCACAGACCTGCGTACCGAATGCTTCTTATAAGTATATCGACGTTGCCATGAACGCAGACGATGATACCACCATCCGCTACACCCTTGACGGCACCGACCCGACTGCCGCCAGCACCAAAGCGGCTTCCATCGGCTGGTCTGGTGATATCGGTGTTCGCCTGTCCGCTGACCCAACAAACCATCCGAGAGGCCAGGTCATCGAAGTCCGCGCTGCCGCCTTTGACAAGGACGGAAACTGCTCGGATGTGGTTCGGCAGTTCTATGTATTCGCCAATCCGCTGAGCAACGCGGCGTATACTGCACAGTACAGCGGCATTTCCGCAACCGTTAACGGCATTACTGCAACCGCTGTAACACAAAGTCCCAACTACGATGATAAGTATTATATCACCTCCCTGACGCTCGATAAGGAACACAGCGAAACGTACACAGACTTTCTCCCCGAGCTGTTCAGCCGTATTTATCTCGCGCAGACCGCCGACGGCGTACAGCCGATCGAGGGTCATGGAGCCGAGAGCGAAGCGGTGCTCGCCGCAGTCAGGGCGGCGCTCAATCAGGCGCTGACGGCTTCCAGGCCGACGCTCACCGTCTCGCCGGAGAAAACCACCTACGCGAATGCGGATGAGGTAACGGTAACGCTTGACTGCCCGACCAACGGTGCGGAGATCTACTATACCGTCGACAACAGCACCACCATGACCGGTTCCACGCTCTCCGACCCGACCAAAACCGGCACCAAGTACACCGGCCCGTTCGAGGTTTCCATCGACAATATCGCAGGCGGCAAGGTGTATGTCCGCGCGGCGGCGAACAAGGACGGCAAATGGTCCGGTATCGTTCGCAAGGATCTGACGTTCGCCAAGGGCGTCAAGAAAAACGCCTTCGTGGTGGACGGGACGAATTATCAAAGCTGGGCTGACGCTGTTGCCGCGGTGAACGCGGCAAACGGCGGCACGATCGAACTCAACGATGACGTGGAACTGTCCTCGGTCAGCACTATGCCGTCCGTACCGTGCACCATCCGCTCGGCCGGTGAGACCAAGTATAAGCTGTCCGGTTCCCCGCTGATGCTGAATGGTGATCTCACACTGGAGAACATCACCTATGCGCTCGGAAATCTGTACGCGAACGGGCATGATCTCACGGTCGCGAACGATGTCGAGACTGCGTGGAGCTGGACAGGTTACAACCTGTATGCAGGCAGTACCGTGGACAGCACCGCAGCGGGCACGCAGCGCATCAGCGTGCAGGCCGGTAATTTTGCTGTTATCGCCAGCGGCAGAGGCAGCACGACGCATACCGCCAGCGTGGACGTTACCGTCGGCGGCACCGCAGAGGTCGAGCTTGCAGGCGCGTACATGGGCGCGAAACTGGACGGCGATGTGCGGTTCACCGTTGCAGACGGCGTCAAGCTGAATCAGTTCCTCGGCGAACAGAGCGGCGGCACCGTAACCGGCGGTTTGACGCTTATCATCAGCGGCGCGCCGACGATGAGCACCGGCTCTTACAGCACATATAAGGCCAGCGTCAACAAGGATTCGTTCGGTACGCTCGACCTGACCCACGCAAACGCAGATTTCATCACCGCAAACCGTGATAAATTCACCGGTTTTGCCACGGTTAAGCCAACTGCATAATTTCTCACAAGTCCAAGGGCGCTCCAGCAGGAGCGCCCTTTACTTTTGCGCATTGTTCGCACGACGAGCAAGTCTGATAACAATTTATGTGCCCGCTATAAAGAAGCATACTGAGCAGGATTGCCGTATTAAACATTGAAACCTCTTTTCAACCGCGGGCACCTTGCACAACAGCAGCAGATTGGATATAACAAAAGCAGCTATCCGGCACCCTGACGTCGGAAGATGTTCACGCGCGCATGACGGCATTGCTGGACGAATATAATGCCGCAGGCAAGCATGATCTGCACGGATTGGCAAAGTTCCATGCAGATTATGAGGCCATTCACCCGTTTCAGGACGGAAATGGACGAACCGGACGGCTGATTCTGTTTAAGGAATGTCTGAAAAACGATATTATCCCCTTTGTGATAAATGACAGCCGCAAGGCAGAATATTATCATGCACTGAATACCGCGCAGACAAAACAGGATTACAGCCTGCTGGAGCGGTTCTTCAGCGAGGAGCAGTTCGAATACCGCCAGCAGGTCGAGGGTTTCCTGCCACCGGTCAAAGAATAGCCAACGCCACTGCGGCTACTACGAGGCTACTGCCACCGAATATCGGCAGTCCCAACAGGTGCAGAAAACATACCAAAACCACACAAAATGTTGGTGAACTGCGCTTTTTTAGTAGTCGCTGCGATGCAAACACCTCACATAGCACCGCTCCGACTCCAAAGGCCATGCGTTCGAATCGCACCGGGCGTACCAAAATGAATGACCCTACCCAATTCGAACAAGTCGATGAGACTTGCGGATTGGGTAGGGTTGCTTTATGCTCTAATGCCTTGGCATGACAGGGCTTTCAAGGGTTGACACGCCAAATCAAATATGAGACATGAAAATGCAAATCGTCTCAAAATGTAGTCGAAAACGAATAAATCGGGTGATTCGAACACAGATGTCTCATTTAACAGCTGCACAGAAGCTCTCTTCCATCTGGCATGGTGTCAGATTTTTCAATGTGTGATGAGGTCGCTTAGTATTATAAAATTCAATATAGGAAGCAACGCAGGCTTGAAATGCTCTATCGGAAGGATGGTCCTTTCGGTAGAGTTCTTCTTTTTTCAGTGATGCGAAGAACGATTCTGCGACCGCGTTATCATGCGGCTTGCCGGGTTGCGAGAAAGATTGTTTCGTATTGTGTTCATGCAAGAGTTGTTGGAAACGATGCGAGGTATATTGCGCGCCTCTATCGCTATGAAAAATAAGACCAGATGGTGGATGGCGCTCTTCATGCGCTATTTTGAATGTAGAGGTGATAAGCTGCGTACTGTTCTTTTTTGAAATTTTATGTGCGATCACTTTGCGCGAGAAAAGGTCGATGATAACACAAATATAAAAGTAGTGATCCCCAAGTTTAAAACAGGTGACATCGCTGACCCATCGTTGATTTGGTTGCTGAGCGTTAAATTGTTGCCGCAGGATATTCTTCTTTCGCTCCGGCTCACGCAGTTTCAGGTATTCCTGCTTTGCCGTCGACCGAACACTGCTCAAGCCCATCTCACGCATGAGTCGCGAAATATATTCAGTGCTGACCTGATGTCCACGCTGAACAAGAATCGTTCGAATTTTCTCTGCACCCAACACCTGCCTATATTCGTCAAACACATCACGGATGAGCTGACAGTATTCTTGATGACGTTTATCAAACCAAGCGTTGCCGCGCTTGCTGCGTAACATATGGTTGTAAAATGTACCGCAGTTAACATCCAGCGCCTCGCATATTGTGTGAACTTCATATTTTCCATAAAACGGCTCTAAAGCACGAAGCCGTTCCTTTAATGGTGCGGATACCAGACAATCAACAGATTTCAAAATTGTGATGATATTCTGCAATTTTTCAACTTTGCGCTGGAGTAATGCGTATTCTTGATAGGAAAATTTCAATGGCTTGCCCGAGCTGTCTGTCGGAAAGGAGTTGAACCAACGGTATAAGGTGCTTCGAGGGATAGCGAGTTCATTGGAAAGAGCGATAGCACTTTCACCCTGCTGATAGCGCGTGATGATGGATAGCTTTTCTTCGTTTGAATATTTCATAGTAATATCCTCCTCTTTATATGTTAGGATATCACGGAAAATAAAGCGAGGAAATTTACAAGACATTGGTGCTAATGTAGTATACGATATTAGCACCAATGTAAAGAGTGCGCTATGAGTGAGAATGCGACTCTTCGGCAGGAAATTTTCTTAATATGCTGACGGTTGATACCTCTAAACGGGTACTATTACCAATCAATACAGATCAGTTAAGGTCAAAGAAACTACACGGATACGATAAGCCAGAATCAACATAATTTGCTGGATCGGCTACTGGTACACATAGGGTGTCTGGACTGGCTGAGAGGCCAGATGTCTCCGACCCTGTTTGTCAGTAGGAATCACGAAAATCCAAATTTGACATGTCAGAGATATGTCAGGCTTAATGAAATCGATTATTCCAAATGTCCTGTATTTGATGCAGGGACTACTCTATGATATCTATGGAAAATGAATCTTTACTCGTACGTTTCCCCGTATAAGCGAATGACTCAGGCCAGAGATGGGAAAAAGCGTATCGTATGGCGCTGCGTTTCCAGATTGGAGTTCAGCACGAGATACTGCCACAACTCTCCAACGCTGGACGAGAGTAAGCTCCATAGTGCGATCTTCGCCGCCATGAACGAGTCTGCCACCATCCGGCAGGAGGCTTGTCCCGATGTATTGGCAATGGCCAAGGAGGCAAAACAGGCATTATCTCAGGCTGGTACAAAGTTGCTGGAACTAAAAAGACACATGGAGGCGGTGAGCCGGGAGCAGAGTACCCTGCTGGAAAACATGGACGACGTCGAACTGAACGCCCAAATGAAGGCATTGACGGACGAGAAAGAATCCCTCAAAGCACAGATCCTGGACGCTCAGCAGACGGAAGTCGGCTTAGAAGAACAAACGACCCGCCATCAGCAGATGTGGAACAACACCATGGAATGCAGCGTAGGATACACGGAGTTCGACGATGAGTTCGTCCGCCAGATTATCCAGAAGATCACGGTGGAGGATGCCGAAACCATTCGCATCCACTTCCAGGATTCGGATATGGTACTGGGACAGGAATTATAAGCAGAAATGGGGGTAAGGAATATGGTAGTATGAGTTAACATTGCAAGGAATTTTGCGACATATTTACTTTTAGATTAACCGATAATGATGTAAAATCCGCTGCTCGGCATAGTTGACGAACTGGCAATATTGCACGCAAAGTGCATCTATGATATAATAAATATTAGATAATGTGATATCTGTTCGGAGGCAGCGCTATGACGAAGGAAGACATCAAAGCTCGGTTAATTAACAATGATGCGCTTTTTAAAAATATCTATGTGTTTGAACAGCAATTTGATATCGTACCAGAAGATCGAAAACATTATGGAGCCGCAGTTTCTTATCAAGATATCATGGAACTAAGAAGCGATTTCCTTGAACAGCTTATTGATACCGTAGTTGATTGGGTCTATAGTTCAGAAAAATACGCTGCTTTAAAAGCAAAATTCATCGAATCAGGGAAATCAGAAGGCGCAGCGGTAAGTCAAGTGGTACGAAAGGCAAAAGCAAAATTTAGACGCGGGGATGATAAGTTGCTGATTCAAGGACAGCTTGGAGAATTATTGCTATTCCACTTTATCCAGCGGTTTAAGGGAGCTGTACCGCTGCTCAGAAAAATGCCAATTACAACATCGGCAGAACATGAAAGATATGGTGCGGATGCAGTGCACTATAAAATTGAAAACGGAAAAAATGTTATAGTGCTGGGTGAAGCAAAAGCATACACAAGCGAATATCAGTTCTCTTCAGCATTTAAAAAGGCTATTGACAGTATTCTTGATACATATAAAAAGTTTCGCGGCGAACTTGGATTGTATCTACATGAAGATTTTTTGGATAAGGATATGGATGCCGTTGCAGAAGGTATTCTTGAGAATACTTTGCCTAATGTAGAGGTGGAACTTGTGAGTTTGATACTTTACAGCGAGACGAAAGCTATTTCTGGCACTAACGAGTATGAAATTAAAGAACAGATTAAGAACATAATTAAAAATCGATATAAAGCTTTCGACAACGAAAAAATTCCGATTAAAGATAACCAAATACTGCACCGTATCACATACATTGTATTTCCGATATGGAAATTTGAAGAACTGGCTACTGAATTTCAAGAAATGTTTTAACAAATGAAGGGAAGCAATATGAATATAGATGAAGTATTGCAAAGATGGCTTCAGATAGAATATTATTGTATGTCTCGTCGTCTTGGATTTATTAACAAACAATTGGCCCCAGATTATCGGTTGATCGTAGATACAATTCGTTGTTTAGATTATCAGACAACTATGGTTAATAGAGTAAGCACGGATAAAATTATCGGCATTTTAGCATTAATGTGGGAACATGTTGATAAAAAGCAATATGACCTGCGGGAATTAGTGATTAAAATCCTGTCCAGAATTGGCTACTCAACATCGGCTATAATTGCTGATAAAGACTATAATCATGAAACCAATCAATTTTCGCCAATCTGCAGTGTACTTGATAAGGTAACATTAACATTGCAGCAGGCAAAATACGAAATTTCTATTGGAAATAAAAAATGCGTTTTGACTGCCTTTCAGAAAAAACTTTGGGATGCATTAGAATGCAAAAAAATATTAGGAGTGTCTGCGCCGACTTCTGCTGGTAAGTCCTATACCATTCAATTAGATACCGCAAGAAAAATGTTGGCGGAAAAGATGGATGTAATCTATATTGTTCCAACATTGAGCCTTCTAAATCAAGTTGTAGAAGACTATCATGAACTGCTTATACAAGTCGGTATCACGGATTACATTATAACAAGTAACTTGATGATAGGAGAGTCAAAGGCAGCACACACAATATATGTGTGGACGCAGGAAAAGGCGATTTCCGGATTGTCTGATCATCCCTCTCAAGGAATGCCGAATAAAACTATTTTGGTTATTGATGAAATACAAAATATCGAACGAGCCACTGAAGAGAATGATGTTCGCGCTAAAATCCTCTATGATATGATTCAGGAACTGAGACACACTGCAAACATATCACAGATAATTGTTTCTGGTCCGAGAATTGATAATATTGCGACTCTCGGAGAGGTGCTTTTTGGAACGGAGACAACAGAAATACAAACAAAAAGCAGCCCTGTATTGAACTTGACATATAGTGTAAAAAAGGAAAAAACATCATATTGGTTCAAGCAATATTGCGGATTTTTTGAAAATCCATATAGGGAAGAAATTAAAGAATCCTCTTTTATCAAGGGGTATGGCTCCAACCAACTAACTGCAGAGTATACAGAATATTTAAGTGCAATTGTTTGCAGGTTAAACGAAGAACAGAATATTATCTTTGCGCCTACTAGTGAGGCTGCGAGAGAAATCGCATTAGCAATCGCCAAGAGTGTTCCGCAGTTTTCTTCTGCCATGATACAAAATCTAATTGGATATTTAAGCAAAACTGTACACCCAGACTATGCTTTATGTAGTACGCTCTCTGGAGGCATAGCATATCACCATGGAAAGCTGCCAACACACGTAAGGCGAACTTTAGAGCGAGCAATTAAGCAAAAATTGGTGACAAATATTGTTTGTACAACAACATTGATGCAAGGGGTCAATCTTCCAACGCAAAATATAATTATCCGAAATCCTCATTTGTACCGAAGAAAACACGCACACGCAGCCGAATTAACAAACTATGAAATGGCAAATTTAAGGGGAAGAGCCGGTCGATTGATGAAAGACTTTATAGGCCGAACTATTGTCCTTGATGAAGGCGAATTTGAAGAAACGGATGGTTATGAACAGCAAGGGCTATTTGATGATGTCTATAAGGATGTTTTGCCAGGCTATGGTCAAAAATTTCAAGAATATGAAACAGAGATAATTGATGCAATAAACTCCGACAGATATGTCGGGACCGATATGGATGGATTTGGATATTTGGTAACATATATTCGTCAGACGGTTTTACGCTATGGCGAAGGCTCAGGGAAACGAATGGCTGAAACTGGGGTTATGCTCTCACCTAGTCAGATTGCAGCGATCAAATATAAATTGGAATCACTTACGATTCCTAAAGATATTTGCATGCATAACAGGTATTGGGATCCAGTAATTCTAGATGCGATATACAAGACATTTGATGGTTCGGTACCGAACTCCCCAGTTGAGCGTGGTGCCCAGAGCAAGTTATCTAATATTCTTAAGTTTTTGAGAGACACGAATTTCACTGCAGCCATGTTTAAACGCTATATTCCAGAGGAATATCGTCAAGGGATAAGCAGAGGAATACTGTGCAGAGAAAGCATTAGGTGGGCCAGCGAAGTTCCGTTGTCTGAATTCTTCAAAGACAAATTTTATTCCGATGGCGATATTCAGTTAAAAATCGAGAATAAAATTCAAATGCTTCAAAAAACAGTTTCCTTTGATATTCCATTATTAATCAAGCCGGTTATTGAAATAAAAAATCCAGATAGCACAATAGTCAGCAGCCTCCAAGCGGGAGCATATAAGAAAACCACTAAAAAGATGATTGATATCGGCATACCTCGTGAACTGGCGATTCGCTTAAACTCAATGCTTCAGGAATCACGGAATAGTGAGAAGATGGATAACTATGATTATGAACAATGGGTGCGAAAAAGTGTGTTAAAGATTAAACCAACATTATCTTATTGGGAACAAGCACAATTGGAATTTTTGGGCGATTGAGAATAAGCGCATCTTTTCCGTCAACGCATGGCATGTTAAACCGCTTGTTTCTTTAAAATGGGCGGTTTTTCTTTGCTTTTGAGTGATAATTTGACAAAATTTCCATAAGAAAATCACCGGAATCATTTGATTCCGGTGATTTTTATGGAATTTGCAGATTTTATTAGCCAATGCCGCCGAACACAATACCCAAAATGAAGCAAGCTGCGCACAAAGGTACAAATACATACTTGCCGAAGGAGAGGAACCAGCGCATGACGGGCTTCGGATCGCCCTCCTGCACGGCCGCCAAAGCGGTGTCCTTCTTCATGATCCAGAAGAACATAATACCGGCGGTAAGTGCGCCCAGAGGGCAAAGGTAAATGGATACCATATCCATCCACTGAGAGGTCCAGGGCTGGATCGTCAAAGCTATCGCCACGCCTATAATGTGGATCACGGCGGTGGCCGTTACGCGATTGAAATGCAATTTCTCCTGAAGGAAAGCGACAGGGGTCTCAAACAGGTTGATAATAGAGGAAAGACCTGCAAAGAGGACGGCCACATAGAAGAAGATGAACATGATCCGAGCAATTCCGCCCATATTGTTAAACACGGGGATCAGATAAATGAACATCAGGCCGGGGCCGCCGTTGCCAAGGTCGGCACCGGTGGTGGCCATTGCGGGAATAACGATGAACATGGCCAGTAATGCCGCAGAGGTATCGAACAGTGCACAGAGGATCGCGGACTGGCGGATCTTAACGTCCTTACCGAGATAGGAGCCATAAATAACAGAACCGGAACCGGCCACAGACAGAGAGAAGAAGCACTGACCAAAGGCAAACACCCATACGTTCACATCCAGCAGACCTCTGAGATCCAAAGAGAAAATGTACTTGTAGCCCTCGCTGCTGCCAGGCACAAAGGGCATCATAATCGCCAGTATGATGAACAGTACATACAGGGCGGGAATCATGACCTTGCAGGATTTTTCAATGCCGCCCGCAATACCCAGAATCATAATAAGAAAGGACACTGCAATCGCGAGAATAATCCAGAAATTATTGGCGCCGCCTGTTGCAAAGGTCATCTTAATGGCTTCCGGCAGGCTGGCTGCCTCCGGTGCGACAGCGCCAAAAGTTCCGCCGATGACATTCATATCGTTTCCCATAGCGACCAGTTCACCGGTCAGCGCCATTTTGGCATAGTAGAATACCCAGCCCATGATGACGGAGTAGCCGATACCGAGACAAAGGGACGCAAACACAGGGACGCCGCCAATGAGTTCTCCAGCCTTCTTGGACTTACCGCCATTTTCCATGGCTTTGCCGAAAGAGCCTACCGGTCCATAGCCTGCCCAACGGCCCAGAGAGAATTCCTCCATCATGCCGGACTGGCTGATGACGATCACGAAAATGAAATAAGGAATCAGGAACGTCAGGCCGCCGTACCGGGAGACCAGCATGGGAAACCGCCAAACGTTTGCCATGCCGACGCAAGAGCCGACTGCAGCCATGATAAAACCCCATTGAGATTTGAATCCATCCTGCTTTGCAGGTGTAGTAGTATTTTTCCCTGACATAAAATAACCTCCTACAATAATAATTATGGTTTAAGGCGCGGCAGCCAGCCTCCTCTCTTATTCACAGTATGCGATTTACGCAGGTCAGAGCCATAATGTCACGACCGGATATGCCGCAGTCTGGAAGAACGGCATACCGCCCGTGTTGTACAGGTTAGGGAGATTCTTGACCATTCTGTTATCTTCCATAATCCGGCGTTTTTCATCCACTTTTTGGGAAATACCAGAGTCATCGAAGATCGGTTCTCGCGCCGCCTTATGCATGGCGGACAGTATCTTTGGCTTGGTTACTGTGCTTCTGCAGGTGGTTGATTTTGCGGGATTTCACTTTTCAGCGACGACCTCGAGCTCTGTAAATACATCCCTCTCATTTGAGATAAGTTTATTAGTTTAGCAGCAAAATGTCAATTTGATTTATACACTTTTAACATAAGAGCCGTAGTTCTTAACGCGTAAATTAGCCCTTGTGTACACTTGGGCTGTTGAGCATCCGATAAAGTTTCAATAAATTCATATTTTCATTTGGATTGTTCCCCTTAATTTAGCATTGCTCTAAGCGGTTGTTGATGTTATCTTTGCGCGTGGATCGCATTAAGCCGCAACCGTTTTTTTGCAGTGCGTTCGATATGGGCAGCAACAAAGAAGCCGAGGGTCAGCAAAAAAATGACGGGCAAACTCCCGAATCGACGAACAGAAATCACATAGCAGGCCGTATTGACGCTCAACATAAGGTCCAATGCTGCTCGACCTGCTTGCGGATAAAAACTAACAACTTGTGAATGGTTTTTTTGA